>Ga0207426_1000396_pt1 | contig 74072 bp, 64 predicted proteins | sample AraplaMF_Cvi_mMS_FD_184265 | JGI IMG/M metagenome (GOLD analysis project Ga0207426, IMG submission 184265) | Arabidopsis root microbial communities from the University of North Carolina, USA - plate scrape MF_Cvi_mMS (SPAdes) (version 2) | ecosystem: Host-associated > Plants > Roots > Endosphere...
GCCGCTCGCAGGACGGGTTCGGCGCCGGCGAAGTCCCCGCCCATGTACATGACCTTGCCCAGGGCGATGGCGTCGGCGACCCCGGCGGCGATGTTGCTGGCCGCCGTGCCCGTGCCCGTGCCCGTGCCCGTGTCCCTGTCCGAGGCCGCGGCCTTCGCCAGCCCGGCCGCGTGGGGCAGCGCATCGGCCCACCGGCCCGCCGCCTCGTGCTCATCCCGTACCCGACGCGCCGCGTCCAGCACTCCGCCTGCGTGCGCGGAATCCAGCAGGGCCAGGAGGTGCGGCTCCACCAGCCGCACCGCACCCGCCCGTTCCCCCTGGGGCACGGCACGGCTCACCAGCTCGGCGGCCGCCGCGTACAACTCCGCGCGCTGGGGCGCAGGTGTCGCCGCCGCCACCGTTTCCAGCAGCAGACCATGAGCGGTCAGACACCGTACGGGCCGTTCGCCGGCGTAGCCCGGTATCTCGACCAGGTCCACCAAAGACGCCGACAGCAGCCCGCGAAGGCCCGCCTCGATCCGCTCCGCCGCGGCTCCCGGCACGCCCACTTCCTGCACCACGGAGGGAGCGAGCAGCCCCACGGGTACCGGCGCCCGCCCCAGGCATGCCAGCAACCGCAACACGGCCACCGCCTCGGGCAGGCCGCGCGCTTCCAGCGCGTCCAACGACAGCTGCCAGGTGCGGCTCAGCCGCTCCCGCGCCCCGCTCTCCGCCTCCGCGCCGCGGTCCAGCAACGCGACGGGATCCTCGCCCAGCCGCTCCAGGTACTCCTCGATGGTCCAGCTCTCCAGCAACTGCTGCGACAGAAAACCCGCCGCCAGCGTCAGCGCCAGGGGGTGACAGCCCAACCGCTGCGCAAGCCGCAGGATCGCGTCCGGCTGATGGTCGCCGGGCGCGAGGTCATGGAGCAGTTGCGCCGCCTCCATCACCGGCAGCATCTCCACCCGGTGCAGCCGCGCCCGCACACCGTGCCAGGCCGGATCGACGGCCTGCCGGGACGTCACCAGCGTCATCCCCCGGGGAGAGGCGCGCAGCCACCCCTCCCGCAGCGGCCGCGGATCATCCGCGTTGTCCAGGACCAGCAGCCATGGCTCCGCGGAGGCATCGAGGCGCTGCCACACCAGGTCGGCGGCGGCCCGCCGCCCCTCCTGCGCGGCTCGTACCTCCTCCGGCGAGGCACCGCGGTCCGCGGCCACCGCCAGCATGCCGGCGCGAAGCTGCGACTCGGTGGAGGCATCCACCCACAGCGTCACCCGCGACGGCGTCATCTGGTCGAACAGCCACCGGGCCACCGCGGTCTTCCCGCACCCCCCGAACCCGTGCAGCACATGGACCCCGTCGCCCGTGTCGGCCGCTTCCAGGAGTGCCCGGCGCAGCTCCGCCCGGTCGCGCAACGATGCCCGCAGCGGCGCGGAGAGCGGTACCCGTACCGAGGCGGGGCCCGTGGGAGCCCCCGACGGTGCGTGGTGGTGGTGTTCGGTGATCTGGATGTCCCGCTCGGACTGGAAGATCCGCGCCTGCCCGTAGGCCACGGCACGCAGTGCGGGCTCCTCGGTCATGGGCCGTCCACTCGGCTGATGCGCATGTCCCGCCCGGCTTGGTAGACGCGGGCCTGGCCGGAGGCGGTGGCGTGCTGGGTGACGGCGGGTGCGGCCGCGGCCTCCGGGGCGAGTTCGGCCAGCAGAGCGCGCAGTTCACCGGCGAGCTCCGGATGCGCGGCGAGCAACCGGCGGATCCGGCCCTGCCACTCGGCCCCCATCTCGGCCGCGGCCGCCTCGTCGCCCGCTGCCTGGGCGCCGAGCAACTCCTCCCGCGTCACGTCGAGTTCGTCGGCAACGGCCGGCGCCCGGTCGGGCCGGGCCCGCTGCCACAGTGCGACCACCCGGTCCCTGACGCTGTGCCAGGTGTCGGTCGCCAGCAGCGTGACGAGAGTTGTCCCTGCGGTCCCCGCCAACGCCGCGATCTCCGGATCCACCGTCGTCCCCCTCCACCTGCGTGTACGGACAGCGTCACCCTAGGACAAGCAGGGGTCCCAAAGCACCGGGGTAGCCGGCAGCCGGCCCCCTGGCAGCACGGCGAGCCGACCGTCCGGCGCTCTGGCGGTCCGACGGTCCGACGGTCCGACGGTCCGGGCAAGGGCGGACCTCATGGAGGGAGCCGTACCGCTGTGAGCCGGTGGCGCTTGTTCAGGAGGCCGTTGACGGACGGAGATTGCCGAGTGCGGCACCAGTCCGGGGAGGCCCGGGCCGGCCGAGTGCGGCGGCATGAGGAGTCGTCCGCCGAGCGGGGGCAACCGGTACCCGCAGAGTGAAGCGCTCGGCCAGAGCCTCCCTCGGGCCGGCAGGGGGCCAGGGGTGTCACCCTCCGTGCGTCCTGCCCAGGTTGCTCAACGTCTGAGCCGAAGGACGACAGGTGTCACCCGCGGCATCAGCTGATCTGCGGCTTCGGCCGGGCGAAGGACGATGGTGGTCACCGGGACGGCGCGCGGTCCGTCAGCAGCAGCGCGCCACGCAGAATCGGTTTCCTCATCCCCGGCGCGCTCCGCCGAGCGTCGCGTCGGGGGCCGCCACCCGGCAGCCTCGAAGACAGACGCTGTGTCAGAACCCGTGCGCCGGGCCATGACGGACGTCGTTTCCACCGGTCACAGGCCGGCGACTTCCCCGGCCCTCTTCAGGGCGGAGCCGAGCGCGCTCACCGCGGAGTCGTGCCGCCTCGCGCGCGCCGCCCGGTCCGCCGGCACCAGCCGCGCGGCGGCCCGTACGGCATGGGTGTCCGGGTCACCGAAGGCGGTCCGCGGGTGCTCTCCGGTATTCGCGCAGTGCGCCGTGACCTCCTTGACCGCCTGGAGCACGACTGCCCGGTCCACGCCCGGCTGCATGGCCAGCCGTACCTGGAGACGCGCCATCCACTTCTCGCGGTCCTTCTCCCTCGCCGCGTCCGTCGTCCGGTCCTTCTTCGCCACGTGCTCTCCCGGGTGATCGTCAGCCGTTCGTCACGGGGTTGGACGTCGGAACATCGAAACGGGTTGCGGAAGCGAGAATCCGATCACGAGCCGAAGACCCGCTGTCCAGCGCGAACGCCGGTGCTCCTCTGGCCAACTCGGCTGCTCACCGGCCAGAGGAAGCGCTCAGTCACCATGAGCTCGAGGTGACCGCTGCCTCCTCGCGGCGTCAGAAGTCCAGCTCGACGTAGTCGATGTCGGTGAACTCCACCTGGAGGCCGTCGGCGCGGCGGCCGCTGTCCTTGAAGTAGATCTCCTGCAGGCCTTCGGCAGCGATGTTCTGCAACTGCTGCTCGGGGGCGCCGGCTGCCTGGGCGTCGAAGAGGCGGGCGGCGTAGGCGGGCGGGAGATGCTGGGTGACCAGGCGGATCCGCCCGTCGTCGGTCGTTCCAGGGGCGGCGGTGAAGCCGAACCGGGCCCGGGTCTCGATGGTGATACCGCCGGTCTGCGCGGCGCGGCGCTGGGCGTTCTCGCGCACCCTGGGCTGCCAGCGGCGACGGACCTCGCGCTCTATGCGCGCGGCGAGATCCTTGCGGGGCCGCTTGATCTGGTTCTTGACGTACCGCTCCACCGTGCGCTGGGAGACGCCCAGGAGCTCCGCGACGGCTTTGGTGGAGCCCTTGTGCTGCTTGACCAGGAACCGCATCTGAGCGCCGGCGCTCTTCGGGATCGGGCGGGTGGCGGTGTTCTCCGCGGCCTTGTCGAGGCTGTCGCCGAGGATGCCCATCGTGTGTCCCTACTCCCCGCTGTCGGGGGCGTCGTCGCCCTTGATGTGGCGGGCCGGGTTGATCTGCTCGTCCTCGACGGTCCGGGCGAGCCAGAGGAAGTCGCGGGTGCCTTCGTGCTTGACCATGCCGGGGCTGACGCCGAGGCGGAACCCTCCGGGCAGCGGCTTGCCCTCGGGAGTGCGGGGCATGAAGTCCAGCGGGCCGGGGCCGTGGGAGAGGTAGACGGCGCAGTCGGACAGGATCGCCACGGGGAAGAGACCGGCCCGCGCCCATGCCATGAGCTTGCGGTGCTGGTTGGTGCGCACCTTGCCGATCAGCTCGGCCCGGGCATGGGGACTCCAGGTCGGGCGCTGGAGGGCCGGCCACGGCTCGCCGAATTTGTGCTTGATGCCTTGGGGGCGCTCGCGCAGCTTGCCGATGCCGCCCTTGACCGTCGACTTGATGGCCGAGAGCACGGCCGCCTGGCCCGGGTCCACGTTCTTGTGACGGTCCATCGCGGCGAGGAAGTCCTCGTCGGGCATGCCGGTGGTGACGCCGAGGTCGGCCATGGTGGCGATATAGGCGTCACGCAGGCGGGTGTACCAGGCGTCGAAGTAGGCGGCGCTCTCATGGCGGACGTACGCCTCGGCCGGCGCCACGTCGTGGCCCAGCTCCACCGCGTAGGCGACGGTCGAGGTCGCGTACCAGGCGGGCCCGGCCGGCCGGATCCCCTTGGGGGTGAAGGGGTTCGGCAGCCGGGGATCGATCTCGATGTGGGAGAGGTCGACCAGCCAGGAGCCGGGCAGCTTCGGCTCGAAGGCCGGGTTCTTCACATGGGTCGCCGGGCCGGTGCCGATGACGAGGCGGTTGGCGGCGGCGGCGAAGGCCATGTTGACGTCGAGGCCGACCGCATGGGTGTAGCCCTGGGTGCATTCCTCGTCGGTGAGGGGGCGGAACCAGTCGTACGCCTCCTCGTCGATGACCTGGTCCGGGGTGCGCACATGGTGGCGGGGGTAGAGGGCCGCGACGAGGGGATGCTCGGCGGGGGCCTCGGGCGGTGCGGGATCGAACGGTTCGGTCAGCGAGCCGGGGTTCGGTCCGGACACCCAGGAGCCGGTGGCCGCGTCCTTGACCGCGCGGGTCGGCGGGCGCAGCGCGGTCATCAGCTCCAGGCCGCAGACGGCGGTGGAGCCGCGCGGGGTGAGGACGCGGGTGGCGTACGTGCCGAGCACCGCCGCGATGTCGGGCGGCGGCAACTGGGCGGTGTCCCCCCACGAGCGGGTGTCGAGGGCGCCCCACGGCAGGATCGCGAACTGCACGCACTGCCGCTTGCCGCGCTCGGCGGGCCGGTAGACCCGGGCCCAGGGGCCGAACCCGCGCTTGGTCAGCTTCCAGTCGGCCTTGGCCAGTTGCTTCAGGACCTTGTGCTCGTCCGGGAGCCGCAGGCCGCGCCGGTCCTCCAGGACGGCCGGGAGCCCGAGCCGTTCGGCGGCGGCGTTGGTGAGCGCGATCAGCGGGTCGGCGTCCTGGCCGTGCCGGTGGAGCCGCGCGGCGCCCAGCTTCGCTTCGGTCAGGGCCCATTCGACCAGTGCGGGCAAGGTCTTGGCCGGGCAGTCCAGCACCAGGCCGCCCACGCAGTACGCCGATCCGTCCCCGTCCAGCACGGCGAGCGGTCCGTGGGCGAAGCGGGGGTCGGTCTCGGCCGGGGCAGGCTTCTTTGGCGCGGCCCGCTTCTTGGCCGCGGCCTGGATCGGGGCCGGGCGCCTCGCCGTGGACGGCCTCGGGGCGGGCGCCGTCGCGGGTACGGGGGCGGGGGACGCTTCGGTGGGGGAGGGCGCGGGCGCTGCCGCGCCGGGTGCCGGGGCGGCAGCGGCGGGCCCGCCCGACTCCGGCGCCTGGGCGGGGAGTGCGGGGCCGTCCGACGTCGGCGATGCCGGGTGCTGGGCGGCCCAGCCCTCCAGCAGCCGCAGATAGGCCTGCAGCCGGGGCGGCCGGGGCTCGCTGCGGCCGTGCTCCCAGTTCTTCACCGTCTGTGGCGTCGTACGCAGTACCTGGGCGAGCCGGGCCTGTGTGACACCGGCCGCCTCCCGGAGCCGGGCACGCTCCGCCGGTGACGGCAGTTGCGGCTCACCTTCCAGCAGCGCGTCGACCGCCGCGAACAGCTCTTCCTCGGTGGGCATGCTTCACCTCCGCACCGAACCTAGCATAATTTACCCTTGAATTTAACCGTAATTTTATCCAATGAGCGGGACGGATATCCGGGTCGTGACGCCGACCCGCCGTCGGTGGCCTGCCGTCGGCAGGCATGCTCAACACGCTTGGGACGGCCGCGCGTTGGGGAGGCTGAGCCGCATGCGGATCGCGAGCAACGACGACCTCCTCCATCGCGAGGCGACGTGGTTGCGGGGCGCCGCCGCACGGACTCGCTGGTACGCCCGAGCGTTTCCCGATCTCGGCGAACTGGAGCGCCGCAGGCTCCAGATGGCCGTGCTCCACGCCTGGATCCGCCACCGCTACCCGGTCGGCCTGCAGTTCGTGTCCAACTACGTCGCCACCGTCGTGACGGCAGTCGGGATGGCGGTGGCCTCCGCCACCGCGGGTGTGGTGGCCGCACTGTTCGCGACGGGCACCGGCGGTTCCGCCCGAACGCCCTGGTGGCTCTACCCCACGGCGACCTGGGCCGCCGTCTGCCTCGGCACTCTCGTCGTCACCCGGGGCGACGTGCGCCAGGTCGTCTCCCTCTTCCGCAGGCTCGGTCTCCGGGGCACGCTCTGGCGCGTGGCGCATCCGCAGATCGCCTATTGGTTCGTACCGGCCATGGTGCTCGCGACTGTCGTCGTCGCTGCCGCGGCGTTCTGGCTGACCATGAAGGCCGTGCCGTCCGCCCCGGCGGGCCAGCAGTTGATCACTGCTGCGACAGGGCTGTTCGGCGTGATCCTCGGCTTACAAGAGGTCCGTTGGATGCGCGCGGTCGAAAGACTCCTCAACCGCAGATTCCGGCAGCCTCATCGGCCTCGTCCCCTCGATGCCGTGCTCGTCGAACTCGCGGCGGCCACCTGGGCGTGTCACCGCGGTCGGGCCCGGTGGTGGGAGCCGCGGAACATCAGGACGGTGCGGGCCCGACTTGCCGTCGCAATCGAAGCTGCCGGCGACACCGAAACCGTGCGACGGAGAACCTCGATCACTGAAGTCGCGGTAAGGCGCCAGGCGAGACAGTTCCACACAGCTCTGGCGGAACTGATCCGACGTCACGACCGCGCGCTCACCCAGGTGCGCACCGCCCGGGAGTACGACGCGATCACGGACTCGCTGCGTAGGGGTGTCCTCGCCCTCGCGACGGGCGACCTGGAGGCCCTCATGCAGCACAGTGCCGCTGAGCCGCCGACGTCCCGGGCCGCCCGGCTCGTGCGCCGTACCGGCTCCAGCCTCGTCCTCATGGCATTCGCCGTGATCATCCCGCTGCTGCCCGGAGTGGACAGCGCCACCGGCGGAGGCGTGCGCGTACTGCTGCTCATGACGGCCGCACTGGCCCTCACCCCGGCCGGCGACAGCGCCTCAAGCTCCATCCGATCCGCACTCGAAAGGTCCCTGTTCACGAAGGGCACTCCGTGATGGCCCGTAAGACGCGCTGCCGCACTGCCCGAGAGCCCCGGCTCTCACTGGCTCGAGCAGGGCGGTGTGCACGCCGGCGAGGGACAAAACCTGCCCGTCGGAAAAGAACTTTGTGGGCTGCCAGGGGAGTTGGGGCGGAAGCTCGTTCCTCGGTCGTCGGCGGACCCTCGCATGCGATGCCGTCTTTCCGTACGGCGAAGACGCGTGGAGTGCCGGGCGACCCGGCGAGTGCCCTCCGTGCCGACGCCCCTCTTCGGGGCGCGGGCCACATCGGGCATGAGTACGGCCACTCGGACGGGGCGGGCACGAGCGGAAGGCGCGCAGGCGCGAGAGATGACGCTTCCGGCCGTACGGGGCAGCTCCGGCCGTACGGGGCAGCCGGTGTGCGGGGCCGGCGCGTCGGTGTCCCGGGGGCGCCGCGCGCCGATGCAGCCCCGCCCGCCTGGGGCACGTATCGCTCGGTCGGCGGCACGGGCTGTTGTGCCGGGCGCGATCCGGGTACCTGGGTAGGACCGCGGGCTTGCTTGCGGACTCACGCGCCCGTGAGCCCTGCGTCTCCGCGAACCCTGCGTATGCGCGAAGCCCGCACATCCGCGAAACCGAAGCCGAGGGAGCCGTCGTGAAGTTCGGTGTGGCCACCTTCATCACCGACCAGGGCATCGCGCCCGCCCCACTCGGGCGCGCCGTCGAACAGCGAGGACTCGACTCCTTGCTCATCGCCGAGCACACCCACATCCCGGTGGACCGCCGCTCGCCCTACCCGGGCGGCGGCGAGCTGCCGGAGATCTACTACCGGACCCTCGACCCGTTCGTCGCGCTCAGCGCGGCCGCCGCGGTGACCGAGCGGATCCTGCTGGGCACCGGCATCGCGCTGGTCGCCCAGCGGGACCCGATCATCACGGCCAAGGAGGTGGCCTCCTTGGACCTGGTCTCCGGTGGGCGGGCCGTCTTCGGGATCGGCGTCGGCTGGAACAAGGAGGAGATGGAGAACCACGGCACGGACCCGCGCACCCGGGGCCGGCTCGTCGACGAGCGGCTGCGGGCCATGCGTGAGCTGTGGACGAAGGACAAGGCCGAGTTCCATGGGGAGTTCGTCGACTTCGATCCCGTCTACTCGTGGCCGAAGCCGGTGCAGCGCCCGCACCCGCCCGTCTACGTGGGCGGCGGGGAAGCGGCCTTCCAGCGGGTGGCCGCCTTCGGTGACGCCTGGCTGGCCAACAGCCTGCCGCCCCAGGAGCTGGGGCCGAAGATCGACCGCCTGCGGAGCATCGCGGGGCGGGACGTGCCGGTGACCGTCTACGCGGTGTCGAAGGACCCGGCGACCGTGGAGCAGTACACCCGGCTCGACGTGGAGCGGCTGTTGCTCTACCTGCCCACGCTGCCGGAGGCCGAGACGCTGTCCTACCTGGACGAGCTCGCCGACGTCGCGCAGCGCTTCCGGTGAGCGGCCGGGGCCCGCAGTGCCGAGGATGACGAGCGGGCAGGCCCGGGAGCAGTTCGACCGGGCCCGGATCGCCCGGCTCGCGACCGTCGATGCTTCCGGCCGGCCGCACCTGGTCCCCACGGTCTTCGCCCTCACCGGCGACACCGTGGTCTGCGCCGTCGACCACAAACCGAAGCAGTCGGCCCGGTTGAAGCGGCTGGCCAACATCGGCGCCCATGGCGAGGTGTGTCTCCTCGCCGACGCCTACGACGAGGACTGGGACCGACTGTGGTGGGCACGGGCCGACGGCACTGCCGCCGTGCTGCCACCGGCCGCGGAGTCTGCGGTGTCGGCGCGGTACGTGGAGCTGCTGGTGCGGAAATACCGGCGGCAGTACGCGGACCGTCCGCCGGATGGGCCTGTGGTGGAGATCGTGGTGGGCCGGTGGTCCGGGTGGCGCGCCACCGCGTGATCGGCCGTCGCCGAGCGGGGTGCGGAGCGGGAGCGTGGCTGCCAGGCCCGACGTGCACCTCTTGCGCGTCGCGGCGTGTACCTCTTGCGCGTAGGGACGTGCACGCCGTGCCCTGCATGGGCCTATGGGGAGCCTGCCCCGGATGGAGCCGTGGGGACCTGCCCGTATGGTCCAGCCGGACTGCCGGACTGCCGGACTGCCGGACTGCCGGACTGCCGGACTGCCGGACTGCCGGACTGCCGGACCGCGAGACCGCGGGGCGCGCACATTGTTCGCGCCGGCGCGTTTCAGCTTCGATGCGCGGGGCACACGCCCCTTAGTCCCCGGCTGGCCTCCCCCGTCCAGCCGGGGACTGTCGTCTTCAGCGGTCGTCTTGGAGTCGGTGGTCCGGGCTGCTGCTCCCTGCCCGACGGGTTACTAGAGGGAAACCTCAGATCTCGCGCAAACCTTGCAGCTCAGCGTTGATCCGTTGGACGAGCGGTGCCAGGGTTTCGGGAATCCCTCGCAAGCAACACAGTGAAGTCGTGGAGGCCCTATGGCTGTCCGTCGTGCCGCTGTCGTCGCCGCGTCAGCGGCAGCGCTCAGTCTTTCCCTGCTGGCCACTTCGTGCCAGGTCAACAGCGCCCCGTCGGCCGCCGTCACCAAGGAGCGGCCGCCCGCGAAGAAGGCCGTGGCCACCGGCAGCGGTGGCGCGGTCTCCAGCGTCAACCCGTACGCCTCCCAGGCGGGGCTCGAGGTGCTGCGCAAGGGAGGCAACGCGGTGGACGCGGCCGTGGCGACGGCCTCCGCGCTCGGCGTGGTCGAGCCCTACTCGGCAGGCGTGGGGGGAGGCGGCTACATGGTCTTCTACGACGCCAAGACGAAGAAGGTCCACACCCTCGACGGCCGGGAGACCGCCCCGCGCGGCATGCGCAAGGACTCCTTCCTCGACGGTTCGGGCAAGCCGCTGCCCACCGAGGACGCGATCAACTCGGGCCTGTCGGTCGGTGTCCCGGGCACGCCGGCGACATGGCAGCAGGCGCTCAAGGACTGGGGCACGGTCTCCCTGGCGAATGCCCTGCGCCCGGCCACCCGGATTGCGGACGACGGCTTCGTGGTCAACGACGAGTTCCGGGCCCAGACGGCCATGAACGAGAAGCGGTTCCGCGACTTCAAGTCCACCACGGACCTGTTCCTGCCCAAGGGCAAGCTCCCGGTGGTCGGCTCGCGCTTCCGCAATCCCGATCTCGCCCGCACCTATCGGCTGCTCGCCCGAAAGGGCGTCGACGCGCTCTACCACGGTGACGTGGGCCGCGATGTGGTGCGGACCGTCCAGAAGCCGCCGATGGCCGCCGGCGCCCAGCACAAGGCCCGCCCCGGCCTCATGAAGACGGCCGATCTCGCCGACTACACCGCCAAGCGCAGGGACCCGACCCGGACCACCTACCACGGTCTGGACGTCTACTCCATGGGACCGTCCTCGGCCGGTGGCACCACGGTGGGGGAGGCGCTGAACATCCTGGGGAACTTCCACCTCTCCAAGAAGGACAAGACCCAGGCGCTGCACCACTACCTGGAGGCCAGCCGGATCTCCTTCGCCGATCGCAACCGCTGGGTGGGCGACCCCGCGTTCTCGGACGTGCCCACCAAGCAACTGCTCTCCAAGGAGTTCGGCAAGGCGCGGGCCTGCCAGATCCGTTCCGACAAGGCGCTGACCAGCCCACTGGCTCCCGCCGACCCGCGCCACCCGGATGCGGGCTGCGACCTGAAGACCGGCAACAAGCAGCCGCACGAAGGGCCTTCGACCACACATCTGGTGGCCTCTGACCGCTGGGGCAACGTCGTCTCCTACACCCTGACGATCGAGCAGACCGGCGGCTCGGCCATCACCGTGCCCGGACGCGGATTCCTCCTCAACAATGAGCTGACCGACTTCGACTTCGCTCCGATCACCAAGGGGACGCCGGACCCGAACCTGCCGGGCCCCGGAAAGCGTCCGCGCAGCAGCATGTCGCCGACGATCGTCCTGCGGGACGGCAAGCCGATGATGGCCGTCGGCTCCCCGGGCGGTGCCACGATCATCACCACGGTGCTGCAGACCCTGGTCAACCGCTTGGACCTCGGCATGTCGCTGCCGGCGGCGGTCGCCGCACCGCGTCTCTCGCAGCGGAACCAGACGGAGACGGAAGCCGAACCGGCCTTCCTCGACTCGCCCGAACGCAAGAAGCTGGAAGCCATGGGGCACCGGTTCGTTCTCGCCCCGAAGGCGTTCACTCCCTCACCGGAGATCGGGGCGGTGGCCGCCCTGGAATTCCTTCCGCAGGGCAGGGTCACGGCGGTGGCCGAACCCAAGCGCCGAGGCGGCGGTTCGGCCATGGTGCTCCACGAATCCCGATAAGCCCACCAGCCCCGAACCCGGTGCGGTCCCCTCCGGAACATGCCCCGGAGGGGACCGCCCGGCCCGCTCCGCTCGCACGGTCGCCTCAGCCGCCCTGCCGCCTCCGCCGATGGCGCAGATGCCCCCCTTGATGATCACAATCGCTGGCGGGCCGTACCGTTCACCTCCTACGATTGCTTTACCCGGGGGAGGAGTTGGGCCACGTGGCGCGCAGAAACACACCTTCAGGACAGGTGCCTGGACGGTCTTCAGCGAATCGGATCGAGGCCGCCGTGGCCTGGGTCATCAGGCACTTCGACGGGGTCGTGGCCATTTCCGGTGCCATGGTCGTCGGCCTGATGGACATCTTCAGCGATGCCGTCTCCGACAATGTCACCTCCGGTGCGACCCTGCTGGTCCTGGCCGCCTTGGTCTTCGGGTCGCTCACCGAGCGGCGGCGCCGGGTCGCCGACATCCGGGAGGCGACGACGGGGACGCAGAAGGCGCTGGAAGACCTCGCCATGGTGCGGTCGCTGTCCGGGACCGAGGTCCGGCGCGCTCTGGACGAGGCCCGTCAGAACACCGACCGCTGGGTGTTCAAGGGCGGCACCGGCACGTATCTCCGCGCCGTCACGCTCCCGGAGTGCGTGCGGAAGGCGCAGGAGCAGCGCCGCTCCCTCACGATGAAGATCGACATCGTCAACCCGTCGGACGCCCAGGCCTGTGAGGCGTACGCCCGCTTCCGGCGCACCTTCGACGGCGGGCAGGCGGACACGACGCAGCGGCGGACCTGGAGCGCCGAGCGCACCCGCAAGGAGTCGTACGCCACCGTCCTGGCCGCCTGCTGGCACAAGCAGCGGCTGGACGTCCTGGAGATCGACGTCCACCTGTCCGCCGTGGTCCCGACCCTCCGGTTCGACCTGACCGACTCGTGCCTGATCATCACGCAGGACGATCTGCGCCGGGTCAACCTGCTGGTGGACCGCGGGCGTCCGCTCTACGACTACTACCTCACCGAGCTGCACCAGGCCCGCGAACAGGCGATCGCCCTCGACCTGCACCGCGCGCCGCCGCTCAGCGACGAGCCCACCGTCGACGAAGTGCGCCAGCTCTTCGAGAGGCTGGATCTCGCGCTTCCCTCCACCGTCACCGACACGGACGTCGCCGAGATCGTCGAGAAGGCGCTGCATGCGGAGAACCCGTACCGGAGCTGAGGCGCTCCGGGTGTCCTGCTTCACGGCCGGCTGCGGACAGGGAGGACCCTTGCCGACTGACACCAGCTCCACAGGCATGGCGCGACGTCGTTCCGCACCTCCGCCGGTCCAGGAAGCAGAGGTACCCGTGTACCGAGTCGGCCTTCCAGGGGCACGGGCTCGTGATCCGCACTCCGCCACGCGCCCGTGCAACGCGCTCCCACCCCGGGTTGGTGATGATCCGGGCCCTGCCCACCCGGTAGCCGAGGCCCGCCGTATACGCGGTCCGCGCCGTCGGCGGGGCCGGTCGGCCACCTCTTCCGCGTCCCGCCACCCCCTACGGCCCATGCAGCCCTCACATCCCTTCTGGCTCTTACGCCCCGCACGGCCCCAAGACCGCAGCGTCCTCCGGGAGGTCAGGTGAGCCGCCCCAGGCGACGTCCCATGGATTACCGCATGTTGGAACGCACCATCGAGCAGGGCAACGGGACCGCTGTGCTCTTCGGTGCGGCGGCCGCCGCGCTGGAGGACGTCACCTCCGGGCAACGTCAACTGCGCGCCATACACCACCCGCTCGGCTTCTTCTGCCTGCCGGTGCTGCGCGACGGGGACGAAGGCGTCTGTGTGCATGTCTTCGAGCCCGGCGCGAGCGACCCCGTCGAGCTCACCACTTCACCCGTGCACTGCCACAGCTGGGAGCTGACCAGCTTCGTGCTCTACGGCGAGGTCGGAAACCTGCGGTCCCGGGTGCACCAGGACGCCGCGCAGCCCACCCACCGTGTCTTCCAGGTGGACAGCAGCCCTTCCGGGGTGGACGAGATCCGGCCGACTTCGCGGCTGGTCCGTTGCGAGCCCGGGCCCGAGGAGACCAGCGCCCGCGGGCAGGTCTACCGGCTGCCGGCCGGGGCGTTCCACAGCACCGTCGTCCCGAAGGGGAGCGCCGCGGCCACCCTCGTGCTCGGCCGTTCGCTTCCCCGGCGCACCGACCTGTCCCTCGGACCCGTGAATGGCACGGGGCACCGGGTGGTACGACAGACATGCGACGCCGCGCAGACCGCCCGGACGGCGCGGTCCGCCCTCAGGAGGATCCATGGGCATCACCCGGAATGAGTCAGCCGGCCCGCAGGACGCTCCAGGGCCGTTCCCCGCGGGGCCGTTCGCGCCGGAGGCGTTCGCGTCGGCGCGGTTCGCTGCGGAGCAGCGGCTGGCCGTGGCCACGGTGCGGGAGGCCGGCGCGTTGGTGCGTGCGCGCTTCCAGGACGAGTACGACATCCAGCCGAAGGGCGACGAGGGCGATGTCGTCACCGACCTCGATCTGCTGGCCGAGCGGCTCGTCGTACAGCGCATCCGCGAGCACTATCCGCACGACCGGATCATGGCCGAGGAGTCGGGCACCCTGGAAGGCGACGGCGGGCCCGCGACGGGGCCGCGCAGGACCTGGCTGGTCGACCCGCTCGACGGGAGCAACAACGTCGTCATCGGTCTGCCCGCCTATGTCGTCGGAGTCGCTCTGTGCGTGGACGACGAGCCGGTGGTCGGCGCCATCCACGACCCCGTCACCGACCGGACCTGGTCGGCCCTGACCGGCTGCGGCGCGTACGGTCCGTACGGGCGGATGACCGGCCCCTCGGGCCCGCTCGCAGCCTCCGGGCCGTTGCTCGCCTGGACCCAGGGACATGCCGTCGCCCGCGACGATCCGGCCGCACGCACCCTCAAATCGGCCCTGGAGATCCGCTCCCGCCGCCTGCTGCAGTTGTGGGCGCCGCTGCTGACCTGGTCGATGCTCGCCCGCGGCGACATCGACGGATTCGTCGGCTACCGTGCCGAGGCCATCGACTTCCCCGCCGGCGCGCTGCTCGCGGCGGAGGCGGGGCTGGAGATCCGATCCCTGGACGGCAGCAGGTTTCAGGGATCCATCGACGGGCCCGACACCGACCGCAGCTTCGTCGCCGGACGGCCGCAGGACATGCCGTACTTGCTCGATCTCGTCAGGCGGAGCGAGGCCCTCGACCACGTGCCCTAGAGGGGCGACGGCGGGAAGACATCCCCCGCGAGCACCCCAGGACCTGTCCGGCCGATCATGCGACTCCTGCGTCCGCAAACCGTTGATGTGAACCTGGGGCAGGGTGAGGTGACCGATGCCGAGTGGGGTCGGCTGCGGCCGTTCCTCGGTCACGCTGCGGCGGCCCCGGGCAGTTCGACGAGGTGGTCGTGGACATGGAGCTTGCGTCAGGTGGGGAGGCAGGGGGATGAGTTTCCGGCTGGCGGCGTACGCCGTGTGCATCGAGGACGGGCTGGTGCTGCTTGCCTGTCACGTACCACCGAAGGGCGAGGCCAACTGGACTCTTCCGGGCGGCAGGGTCGAGCATGCGGAGGATCCGTTCGATGCCGTGATCCGGGAGGTCGCCGAGGAGAGCGGCTGCGACGCGGTGGTCGAACGCCTGCTGGGCGTGGACTCGAGGATCATCCCCGCAGCCGAACGCACCGTCCCCGGCGGACCGGAGCACCAGAATGTCGGCGTCTTCTACCGGGTCCGCATCACCGGCGGTCGACTCCGGCCGGAGCCGAACGGTGAAATCGCCGAGTGCGTCTGGACTCCGATCCCCGACGTCGCCGCACTGCGCCGCTCCTCGCTGGTCGACATCGGCCTCGCCCTGGCACAGACCCTTCCGGCAACCGGCCACGTCGCTCCCGTCCCGGTCGGCGGCCTGATCCAGCACTGAGGCCACCACCCATCTCCCTGGCCTGCTCGACCGTCCGCCGGCCTCTGCACGGTCGGCTGGACACGTCCCAGGGCCGTCCCCGCTACCTCGTCGCCACGAGCGCCGCCGTGGAGGCCGCCACCGCGCCCGTCGCGAGGACCGCGCCGGTCGCCATGAAGCTGCGCAGCGGCACCCGGACGCCCTGCGCATGGCAGCGCTCGAACCACAGCAGGGTGGCCAGGGACGCCCACGGGGTCACCACCGGGCCCACATTGGTGCCGACCAGCAGCGCCAGCAGCTGCTGGTGGTTGCCGAGGGGCACGGCCGACTCGCCCGCCAGATAGACGGGCAGGTTGTTGAGGACGTTCGACAGGCCGGCGCCGACCGCCGAGGCCCGGAACATGCCGAGCGCGCCGCCGTCGCCTCCGATCGCCGACGTCAGCAGTTCGTGCAGCCCATTGGCGTTGACCGTCTCCACCACCAGGAACAGGCCCGGCACCATGACGAGCAGCCGCCACGGCACCAGCGACAGCCGCAGGCTGGCCGGGCGGCGGACGGCGAAGACCACCACCACAACCGCCGCCGCCACCGCGGACGCCGACCACAACGGCACATCGGCGACCAGCATGGCGATCAGGAATCCCGCACAGACCACGGCGCACACCCGGAACAGCACCGGATCCCCGGGGCGGTGCGGGGCCGGCGGAGTGTAGGCCTCCGCGCCGCGCCGTCCGCGGCGCCAGAAGAACACCCACAGACAGCCCATCGTCACGGCGATGGCGGCGAGTTGGGGAGCCCACATCGTGGCGGCCATCTCCGTGGGCCGCAGTGCCACGCGGTTCGCGGCCAGCAGGTTCGTGAGGTTGGAGACCGGCAGCAGCACACTGGCGGTGTTGGCCAGCCACACCGTCGTCATCGCCAGCGGCACCGTGGCGATCCCCACCCGGGAGGCGAGCGCCAGCATCACGGGGGTGAGCAGGACCGCCGTGGTGTCGAGGTTGAGGGTGATGGTGGTGACGGAGGCGAACGCCACGCACAGCACGAACAGCCTGCCGTAGCCACCACGCCCGGCGCGGGCCACACCCGAGGCGACGACGTCGAAGACCTCCGCCTCGCTGGTGAGCTCGGCCAGCACGATGACTGTGCCGAGGAAGGCGAGGAGGGGACCGACCCGGATCATCGCCTGGCCGGCCGATTCCGTGGGAAGCAGGCCCGTGGCCAGACACAGCAGACCGCAGGCGAGCAGCCCTCCGGCCAGCCAGTCCAGTGGATGCAGGCGTTGTATGGCGCGCACACGGAAAAGAGTAAACGCTGTACAGCCGGTTGACGACGGATCATAGGATGGCGGGCATGGTGGCTCGCCAGGAATTCGGAGAACCGGAAACCCGCCCGGAAACCGGCCCGTTGGACTTCTTCATCAGTTACTCACCGGCGGACGAGCGATGGGCCTCATGGATCGCCTGGACGCTGGAGGAAGCGGGCTATAGGACGGTCGTCCAGGCCTGGGACTTCGTCCCGGGCACCAACTTCGTGGACTTCATGGACCGCGGCGTCAGTGAATCCGCCGCCGTCATCGCGGTGCTCTCCAGCAACTACGAACGCTCCCGCTACGGGCGCATGGAGTGGCAGGCCGCGCTGCGCGCCGACCCCGACGCCCCGGAACGGAGACTGCTGACCGTCCGCGTCGAGGACATCCCCGTCGAGGGACTGCTCGCCACCATCACCTACGTCGACCTGGTCGGCGTCACCGACACCGCCGCCGCCCGCGAGATGCTGCTCACCCGTGTCGGCCAGGCGCTCGACGGGCGGGCCCGGCCCACCAGCCGCCCCGGCTACCCCGGCGGACCGGCCGCCGGCCCCGACGTCCCGGCCGGGATCCCGCGGCCGCAGTCCGGGGACGGCAGGCCGCTCGGCCGCCCCGGCTGGGCAGGGCGCCGCCGTCCCGCCGTCCCGCCGCAGTACCCCCAGGAGCCCGGAGCGCAGCACGCCCGGGAGGCCGTCACCGTGCTGCACCTGGCCGGGCCCGCCTTCGGCCGGGGCCAGGACCCGGCCGCACTCCAGGCGGCCATCTGGGGCGACCTCGTCGAACTCACCGACGCCGGCGCGCCCGCACCCGACCTCCTCGTCGTCACCGGCGACCTCACCGCCTCGGGCAGCCCCCGCGAAACCGACCAGGCCCTCAGCTTCCTCACCGGCCTGCGCTCCCTGCTCGGCCTCGAACCGCACCGCCTCGCCGTGGTGCCCGGCGGCCAGGACGTCAGCCAGGCCGCCTGCCGCGCGTACTTCAACACCTGCGAAGCCGACGAGATGCAGCCCCGGCCGCCCTACTGGCCCAAGTGGCGCCACTACGCCCGGCTCTTCCACGAGCTCTACCAGGGCCTCGACGTCGTCTTCGACAGCGACCAGCCCTGGAGCCTGTTCCCCGTCCCCGAACTGCGCACGGTCATCGCCGGCCTCAACTCCTCCATGGCGTACAGCCACCGGCCCGACGACCAATACGGCTGGCTCGGCCCCGAGCAGGCCGCCTGGTTCGCCCAGGCCCTGCGCCCGTACGAGCAGGAGGGCTGGCTGCGCCTCGGCGCGCTGCGGCACCCGGTCGTCGAGGACGACGGCCGCACCGGCTCCGCGCACGGCCCCGGCCCGCTCCGGGACACCGCCGCGCTCGCCCGTCTCACCGCACCCCGGCTGCACCTCCTCCTGCACGGCCCCACCGGGGACCGGCGCTCCGCCTCCGGAGCACCCACCGCCACACCGTCCCTCCCCCTCACCGCCGGTGAGCTGCCCGTCTACGGCGCGGCCGGCCCCGCCCGCCACCAACTGCTGCGGATCACCCGCGACGGCCTGACCCGCTGGCGGGAGCGGCCCGAGGGAGAACCCGAGCACACCGGGGCCGACTGGCGGCGTGCCCACCGCGTCTTCGGACCGCCGCGCCCGCAACCCGACGCCGGGAACGCCCCGCCCGGGGAGGGCACGCCGGAGACCGCAGGGCCCGGCGTGCCCGAGCAGGAACCCGGGCTGGAGGCCCGCGCCCTCGACGACCCGCTCGACGAGCTGGTGGCCCGGGTCGCCGAGGTCTGCCGCACCCGCCACGACGGCGCCCAGCTGCGCCGTATCGCCGGCAGCCCGCCGCAACTCCTGGTCACCTGGAACGAGTCCGGCTTCGTCCGGCAGCAGCGGGTGGGGGTGTGCCACGGCACCCCCTCCGCCGAGCACATCGACGCCTTCCTCGACCACGTCCACGCCTCCGACACCGAGCCCGACGCCGAACTCGTCCACGACGGGCCCGCGCCGGCCCGCGAACTGCGCGAGCGGGCCCGCCGCCGCGGCGTCCGCATCCGCAGTTTCACCGAGTTCCAGGGCTTGCTGGACCTGCGCGACTACGTCGCCGCCCAGACCGAGCGGCTGCGCACCGACCAGCGCTACCGGCCGGACCTCTACCTCCCGCAGAGCTACCGGGAGGTCGAGCGCCCCGGCGGCGAGGAGCGCGTCGGACTCGTCGACGACATGCTGCGGCTCCTGGAGGCCGACCACGGCCGGTTCCTGCTGCTCCTGGGGGACTTCGGACACGGCAAGACCTTCGCGCTGCGCGAGCTCGCGCGCCGCATCCCCGAGGAGATGCCGCACCTCGTCCCGCTGTTCATCGAGCTGAACACCCTCGACCGCGCGTACTCGCTGGACGGCCTCGTCGCCGCCCACCTGGCGAACCACGGCGTCGACTCCGTCAACCTCCGCGCCTTCCGCTACATGTTCCAGCAGGGCCGGATCGTCCTGCTCTTCGACGGCTTCGACGAACTGGCGAACCGGGTCAGCTACGAGCGGGCCACCGACCGGCTGCAGGTCCTCCTCGACGCCGTCGTGGACAACGCCAAGGTCGTCGTCAGCAGCCGCAACCAGCACTTCAAGTCCCAGGCACAGGTGCTCACCGCCCTCGGTGAGCGCGTCGGACTGCTCCCTCAGCGCCGGGTCCTCGCCCTCCAGGAGTTCACGCCCCAGCAGATCCGCACCTACCTGGCCAACCGCTACGGCGACGACCAGGCCGCCGACCGCCGGGTGCGCCTCCTCGAAGGCATCCCCGACCTGCTGGCACTGTGCCGCAACCCGCGCCTGCTCAGCTTCGTCGCCGACCTCGACCACGACCGGCTGCGCGCCGTCGCCGGAGCCGGACGCGCCCTCAGCGCCGCCGGCCTCTACGAGGAGGTGCTCACCTCCTGGCTCCAATACGAGGAGCACCGCGGCCAGGGCGGCATCGGCGCGGCCCCGGGGATGAATCTGGACCAGCGCTGGGACGCCGTCACCACGCTCGCGCTGCGGCTGTGGTCCAGCGGCCAGAGCACCCTGAGCCTCGACGAACTCACCGATGTCGCCGGGACGCTGACGGGCCTTGCGGACATCCGGCTCTCCGCCCGGGAGGCCGCCCACGCCATCGGCTCCGGCAGCCTGCTGGTGCGCAGCGACGAGGGGCTGTTCCAGTTCATCCACAGCTCCATCGTGGAGTGGCTGGTGGCCCGCGAGGCGGCCACGCGGCTCGCCCGCGGCGAGCACGAACTGCTGGCGCGCCGCCCGCTCAGCCAGCTCACCGTCGAGTTCCTCTGCGACCTCGCCGACCACCGCACCTGCCAGGAATGGGCCGAGCGTGTCCTGGACGTCCCGGACGAGGACGGCGAAGGAGACGGACGACGGCGCGGACAGGCCGACGAGGTCGCCCGCGCCAACGCGGTCAAGGTCCTCGCCCGGCTCCGGGTGCCCGCGCACACCGACCTGCGCGGCGCCGCCCTCGCCGGCGAGGACCTCTCGCACCGCGACTTCTCCGGCGTCGACCTCACCCGCGCCGACCTCACCGACACCCAACTGGTCGGCGCCAACCTCTCCGGAGCCGTACTGCGCGAGGCCCGCCTCGTCGGCGCCCGGCTGGACGACGCCGACCTCTCCGGCGCCGACCTGCGCGGCGCCGACCTGCGCCGGGCCCGGCTGATCCGCGCCGACCTGCGCGGCGTGCGGACCGAGGGCAGCCGCTGGAACCGCGCCGCGCTGATCGACGCGACCACCGACGAGGAGGCCCTGCGCCGCCCCGAGCTGCGCTCCGCAGCGCTGGCCCCCGGCATGCCCGTCGACGCGGGGTTCCGGCCCTCCGCGGTCGGCGTCCCCTACGGGTTCGGCATGCAGACCGTCCGGCTGCCCGAGCCGGTCTCCTACAGCACCGACGGCGAACTGCTCGCGGTGGGCAGCGAGGACGGCGGCGTCCTGGTGTGCGACGCCGCCACCGGCACGGCACTGCGCACCCTCCAGGGCCACGTCGGCCGCGTCTACGCGGTGAAGTTCCGCCAGGACCTGCTCGCCACGGGCGGGGCGGACGGCACCGTCCGGCTGTGGGACGCCGTCTCCGGTGCCTGCCTGCACCGGCTGGACATCCACCCGAGCGGGGTGTGGCCGGTGTCCCTCGACCCGGACGGCACACTGCTCGCCACCGGTGACGCGGAGGGCACCGTCACCCTCTGGGACGCGGCCACCGGCACCCGGCGCCACGAGCTGTTCGGGCACACCGCACCCGTCTACACCGCGGTGTTCAGCCCCGACGGGCGCACTCTCGTCACCGGCGACGCGGCCGCCGGGGTCCGGCTGTGGGACACCCGCACCGGCCGCCTGACCACCGAACTGCCCGGACACGAAGGCATCTGCAACCGGACGCAGTTCAGCCCGGACGGGACGCTGCTGGCCACCAGCGACAGCGGCGGCCGGCAGGGCGGCACGGTACGGGTCTGGGACGTGGCCTCCGGACGCCTGCGGCATGCCTTCACCGGCCACACCGGCCGCGTCTACACCCTGGACTTCCACCCGAGCGGCACGCTGCTGGCCAGCGGCGACACCGACGGACAGGTCCGGCTGTGGGACCCGGTGACCGGCACCCCCGCCGGGCAGCCCGGCCGGGGCAGCGGCGCCGTCTACCAAGTGGTGTTCGACACGGACGGCACGCTGCTGGCGGCCGGCGACAGCGACGGCGCCGTCCGGCTGTGGCGGGTGCAGGCGGACGGCGCCGGGACCGACGGCCGCGGGGGCACCCGCGCGGCCGCCGGCTGGTCGGTGTCCCCCCTGCGCCAGCAGCCCGCCGACCACCGCGGATCCGTCTGGACCTGCCGGTTCCGCCCGCGCGGCGGCCTCAGCGGTGCCGAGTCCGGCCCGCTGCTGGTGACGGCGGGCAACGACGGCATGGTCCGGCTGTGGGACACCGCCAGCGGACAGGGCCGCCGCATCCTGCGCGGCCACGGCCGCCGGATCGGCACCCTGGCCTTCAGCGCCGACGGCTCGTACCTGGCGGCCAGCAGCAACGACGGCGTCGTCCGGCTGTGGGAACCGGAGACCGGCCGCCGCCTGCGGGAACTCAGCGGCCACAGCGGCCGCCTGGTGTCGGCCGTCTTCAGCCCCACCGGAGCCGGCGGTGCCCTCCTCGGCACCTCCAGCAACGACGGCGACGTCTACCTCTGGAACGCCACCACGGGGGAGTACCAGCGCGCGATCGACGCCGAGACCGACCATGTGTGGGCCGAGGCGTTCAGCGGCGACGGCGAGCTGCTCGCCACCGCGAACGACGACGACACGGTGCGGCTGTGGTACCGCAGCACGGGCACCCATGTGACGACGCTCGCCCAGCACCGGGGCCGGGTGCGGTCGATCGCGTTCAGCGCCGACGGCACCCGGCTGGCGACCGGCTGCGACGACCGCTGCGTCCGCGTGTGGGACATCCGCGACAGCCGCCTCACCCTCGAACTCGACGCCCACCAGGACCGGGTGTACACCGTGGCGTTCGGCCCCGGCGACTCCTGGCTGGCCAGCGCGTCCTGGGACGGCGACGCGGTCATCTGGGCCGACGGCAGGCCGCAGCACCGGCTCCGCGGGCACTCCGGCCGGCTGTGGACCGCGGCCGCGCACCCGAGCCGCCCCCTGCTGGCCACGGCCGGGGACGACCGGATCGTACGGTTGTGGGACGCCCGCGACGGGCAGGAGGCCGGCCAACTGACCGGGCACACGGGGCGGATCCTCTCGACCGCGTTCAGTCCGGACGGCTCGCTGCTCGCCAGCGGCGGCGAGGACGGCACGGTGCGGCTGTGGACCGTGCCCGCGCAGGGCGAACCGTCGCTGCAGGCCACCTTGATCGGTGTGCCGGGCGGCTGGGCCGCGCTCTCGCCCTCGGGCGGCTACAAGTACGAGGGCGACATCGCGGGCGAGTTCTGGCACGCGGTGGGCATGTGCCGCTTCGAGCCGGGTGAACTCGACGGCCACCTACCGGGGGTGCGCCGCCTGTCCCTCACCGCACCTCTCAACGAACGGGTTTCGCACGGGAATTGAGCCCGGGGGAGTGTCTGCGCATGGCACCGGCCGTCACCCACTGCTTCGGGTGACGGCCGGCGGGGGCCCGAGGGCCAGGCCCTGGCGATGGTCACGAATGCCAGGCCTTGGCGAAGCTCAGACCTTGGTGAAGCACAACGTGTAGTTGCTGCTGTGGCGGATCGAGACGTGAATGCCGTAGTCGAACTTCGATCCGCACCGCGCGTCACCGATCAGCCGGTCGGCGGTCTTGTACTGGGCCTCGGGCGAGCCGCAGCCGACGATCTCGGCGAGTGGTTCACCTTGCGGGTCGTGGACCTTGACGCAGTCCCCGACCTGCGGGTTGTACTTCTTGTTCTCCTCGGCCCGGGCGGCCTGTGCGGCTTCCTTCTTGGCCTTGCCGCCATGAGGGTTGGTGTTGTAGTCCCACACGTACCAGGCGGCGCCGCCGAAGACCGCCAGGACGATGACGGCGGTGATCAGCCCCCGCAACGGGCTCCTCTGCGGCTGCGGCCGCTGCGGCCGCTGCGGTCCCTGCGGCCCCTGGTGCTGCTGCGGATACCCATACGGCTGCTGCGGCTGTTGCTGCTGCGGGTAGCCGTACGGCTGCTGTTGCTGCGGATACCCGTACGGCTGCTGCGGCTGATTCTGATAGGGCGGCGGCGCGGACATGCCTGAAATCCCCCATGGTTGACTGCCCGGACGAAGGGCAACTCGCAATGACCGGTGCAGGCTACCTGCCGGCCGGACCCCGCTGACCAGCAGGGTCTTCCCGCCGACGACGCGCTCTCCGCGCTCAGAGCTCGGCGACCAGCAGGGTCTGCAGGATGCGACCGCAGTCGCCTGACGCATCGTCGAGCTGCCCCAGTGCCAGCGCCGAACCCCCGGGGCTGGCCGCGGTCGACGACCGCATGCAGAGCCACTCGCCCACCGGCTCGCGGTGCAACGACACCGTCACATCGGTGTTGATGACGAACTGTTCACGATGGTCGAGCTCGAAGGCGACCGCCCAACTGCTGTCGGCCAGAGTGAGGGCGCGGGTCAGCGGTGTGTCCGGTTCGCCGGCCACCAGCGGAATGCGCTGGCGGGCCCAGACCATGCCGGGGCCCGGTGTGTCAAAGCCCTTCCCCTCCTCGAACCGCCATTCCATGGCCGAGACATAGCCGTCCAGATAGGCGCCGGTCATGGTCTGCGGCGCCTGCGGTTGCGGGAGCGACGGCGGCTCGGGTTCGGGCCGGAGCTGCGGCGTGTCGGCCGGGCCGGCGGCCATCCGCCAGGCACGCGCCAGCATCACCGTCTTTCCGTCCGCGGTGAGTTCGCCCTCGACCAACTCGGTCCGCCCACCGGAGTGGACCGTGCGCACCTCCACCCGCAGATCGCCGACGGGCACCGGGCGGGGCAGCTCCAAGGTGAGGCGGGCGATACGGAAGCCCGGCCGGGCGGCGTGCCGCTCCATCGCCCTGCCCAGCAGGGCCGAAGGCGGACCGGCGTGCTGGGATTTCGCACTCCACGGCCCCGCGGTGGCGGGGCTGCTCTCATAGCGGCCGTCGCCCAGGCCCCGGTAGAACGCCTGGTGCTGTGGTGCCGAATCGGCAAGCCAATGATCAGTCATGCGCACACCCTTACCCCCGAGACCCCGGCCGGGCAACGGCCGCCGCCGGCGCCGCGCTCCCGCTATGCCGGCCCGGGGGACTGCTGGTTCTCGTACAGCGGCCGGCGCACCCGGGCGAGCAGCGCGGCCGGATCCGGCTCGGCCTGCAGTCCGCGGAGCAGCAGCTGCCACAGGTCGTCCAGGTGCTCCTCGATGTTCCGGCGCCCGTCCAGGGCGTCGGAGACGGTATGCAGGCCGAAGAAGGCGCAGACGATGCCGTGGGCGGTGGTGGCGGGCGGCACGCCGGCGGCGAGTTCACCGTTGCGGGCGGCCTCTTCGAGCAGCTGGGTGACCGCTTCGATCCAGCCGAGGAACGGCGCGGGGAACTGGGCGTCGATGGCCTTGCGCTCGGCCCAGAGGCGGGCTCCGGCCCGTACGACGATGTCGTCACGGAAGGCCCGGGCCACCTCGAAGCTCAGGGCGACGAGTTTCTCCAGCGCGGGCAGTCCTGGCTGCTGGTGCCGGCTGATCAAATGCGGCCAGGTGGCGAAATGCTCCTCGACGACGGCGAGGGCGAGCTTCTCCTTGCTGGCGTAGTGGAAATAAATGGCACCGCTGGTGCGACCGGAATGCGCACTGATGTCGCTGATGCTGGTACCGGCATAGCCTTTCTCGTCGAACAAGGTTGCTGCCGCTTCGAGCAGGGACCTGCGCGTCGTCTTCGCCCGGATCTGCACATACACCTCGGATATCGTTCTCGTTCCGCCGGCAGGCAACCTATCGCTCCGCGCGTCCCGGAATTCAAGCGTGCGCACCCGTGCATCTCGGTATTCCCTGGTCGTATGAGCACGTCAACGGTGGGTGCCGCTGGAAAGAGTGAGCCGCTCAGCTGGTCCCGTACGGTCGAGCGGGAACTGGTGCACCGGACCTCGGTGGCGGAGGTCCTCCTCACCGACGTACGGCCGACCGGGACCGCGCACGTCTTCCGCGCGGCGGCGTCCTGGCCGCGCGCCCATGCGACCTTCCCGCGCGACGGCTCCCAGCGGCACAGTCCGCTGATCCTGGTGGAGACGCTGCGTCAGCTCGGTCTCTACGTTCCGCTGCGCCACTACGCCGTCCCGGCGGCGTGGCACGCGGTCATCACCGACCTGTACTTCCAGCTCAGCCCGGCCGACGAGGCGCCTGCCCGGGCCGGAGCGACCGAGGTCACCTGTCGCGCACGGGTGAGCGCCGTCCGTCGCCGGCCGGACGGGACCGTCGCCGGCCTGCGGCTGAACGCCACCTTCGCCGCCTGCGGGCGGACCTTCGGCTCCGGCGGCGGGGGCGTGCGCTTTCTGGACGGCGCGCGTTTCAGTGCGCTGCGCGCCGGCAGCGCGGGCGGGACCTCCTCGGCCCGCACGTCGGGCGAGGGGAGGCGCCCGTCGCCCGCCCGGCTGACCGTGAACCACCCGCACGATGTGGTCCTCGCGCTCGACGGGGACGGGTTGTTGGTGTCGCCGGCCGACCTGCAGCACCCGTTCTTCTTCGACCACCCCACCGATCACGTGCCCGGCATGGTGCTGCTGGAGGCCGCCCGCCAGGCCGCCTCCTACCGCAGCCGGGGCACGCTGAGCCGCCCCCGTTTCGGCTGGCTGAAGGCCTCGCGGTTCACCGAACTGGCTCCACCCGCACATGTGCTGTGCACCCGGCACCGCTCGACATGCGCCTTCCGCATCCTCCAGAACGGCGCCGAAACGGCGTACGGAACGCTGGGTTATACGTAGAGCACACAATATGGACATTCATGAAGCTGTTGACCACTCTGCGTGGTCGTCCGTAACGTAACGATCGTTATGTTCCGGCCTGGAGCGGGGAGAACTCCTGCCCATGAGCTGCCCTCTGCCGGAAATTCCCTCGGCCCGGTGACGGGCGTCCGTGAAACCGACCCTGCGCTGTCTCTCGTCGCGACCGGTCACAGCGGCGCCCCCGGGCCCCTCGGAACGGAATCTCGGATGACCGCAGACAGCATCTTTTCCTGGACCCCCGCCGCCGTCGTCTTCGACTGCGACGGCACGCTGATGGACACCGAACGCCACTGGCAGGACGCCCGTGACATGGTGCTGCAGAGCTATGGATTCACCCCCTCGGCCGCATTCGCCGAAAAGGCCAGGGGACTGCACTACACCGAATGCGGTCGCCTGATGGCCGATGTCGCCGGCCGCCCGGATCTCACCGAGGGCATGACCGAGTCACTGCTCGAGTGCTTCCGTGACCTCGTCGCCGCGGACCCCACCACCATGCCCGGGGCGCCGGAACTGGTGCATTCGACCGTGCAGTTCGCCCCGCTGGCGGTGGCCAGCAACTGCCCGCTGGAAGTCGTCGAGTCCTGCCTCGGGATGGCCGGACTCCGGGAGTGCTTCAGCCACATCGTGGTGCCCGACGCCACGACGAGGCCCAAGCCCCACCCGGACGTCTACCTCACCGCCGCCGAGCTCTGCGGGGTCGAACCCGCCGACACGCTGGCCGTCGAGGACTCCCACTGCGGCATCCAGGCCGCCGCGGGCGCGGGCATGCGCGTACTCGGCGTCGGGCCCCGGCCGAGCGACGAGGAGACGGCATTGGCCGACTGGTGGGTCCACTCCCTGGAGGAGCCGGCGGTGCAGGGCTGGGCCGGTGCCCGCATCCCCGCACAGGGCACGGGCCCGGCGCGGCCGGAGGGCAGGACGTCGTGACGCGGTGACGGTATGACGCGACAGGCGTGACGGCGGCCCGGTACGGGGCTCCGTCCCGTGGCGAGACCTCCCGGTGGCAGGTGCCGGGACCGCCTCCCCCACCGGGGGCGGTGCTGCGGCAGGGCGGCCCCCATGGCCCTGCCGCAGACGGGGGCGCCACCGAGCCCGGTCCGGCGGATCAAGTACCCTCGAGGGATGACACCTCGATGATGTATGCGTGTCTCGCGGGCGGGCCGTCCGCTCACCCCGCGGCCGCCCCGAGTGCCCCGCTCCCGAGCCGCCCGAACGCTCCCGAACCCGGCCCGCGCCACACCCCCAACTGTTGTCGCCCCCTCGCGGCAGGTCCGAACGCAACTGCCCACCCCCCCACCGATGGAGGCAGCCCGACGATGACGAACAACGCAGAAGCGCCTTCCCGCCGGACGAGCCACACGGCGCGACCGACCGCCACCGCGGCAGGGACGGCAGTGATGGCGGGGGCGTTGTTGCTCGCGGGCTGTTCGAGTGCGGACGAGGAGAAGCCCGAGCGCCCGGACCCCGTGGTGTCCTCGCCGCGGCCGAGCAGTCCCGCGCCCACGCCCCCCGCCAAGGAATCCACGGCCTTCGCGCCGTACGTGGACACCTCGCTCCGGCCCTCCTACGACCTCCTCAAGGGCGCCGGGGAAAGCGGCGTGAAGGAGTACAACCTGGCCTTCGTCTCCCCGGGAGGCGGCTGCGTACCGAAGTGGGGCGGCAGGCAGGCACTCGGCGACAACCCGGTGGCGCGCCAGGCGAAGGCGCTGCGTGCCAAGGGCGGCGACGTACGGATCTCGTTCGGCGGGCAGAGCGGCAACGAACTGGCCAGGGTCTGCGGCTCGGTGGACAAGCTGGTGCGCGCCTACACCGAGGTCATCGACGCCTACGGCCTGACGAAGGCCGACTTCGACATCGAGGGCCCCGCCCTGACGGACACCAAGGCCAACAACCTCCGGGCCCAGGCGATCGCCAAGCTCCAGCAGCGCGGGAAACTGGACGTGTCCTTCACCCTCCCGGTGCTCCCCTCCGGCCTGAACCGGCACTCCGTCGCGGTGCTGGAGAACGCCAAGAAGAACGGCGCCCGGATATCCGCCGTGAACATCATGGCCATGGACTACGGCACCTACTACGACGGCGACATGGGCAAGTACGCCATCTCGGCCGCCACCGCCACCCAGAAGCAGGTCAAGACGGCGCTCGGCATCCGCGACGACGCCCGGGCCTGGAAGGCCGTCGGGGTCACGCCCATGATCGGAGTGAACGACGTCAAGGGCGAGGTCTTCACGCCCGACGACGCCGCCGAGCTCAAGCGGTTCGCCGAGAAGAAGGGCCTCGGCCGGCTGTCGATGTGGTCGCTCACCCGGGACAAGGCCTGCCCCGGAGGCGCGAACCTCAAGGCGGCAGCGACCTGTTCCAGCATCGGGAAGCCGGCGAACGAGTTCACCAAGGCGTTCACGGGCTGAGCGGCCGCCGCCGGAAGGCCCGCGAAGCCGCGAAGGAAAATCACGTGCGCGCGCCATCCGGCGCTGCCAAGCTGCGCCGGTGAATCGTGAACAGATCTCCCGGCTCGCCCATGCCCACCACCCGATAAAGTCCCCGCTCGACGACGACTCGGTGCGCCGCCTGCTGGAGCACGGCCTCCCGCACGGCAACGAGCGGGTGCTCGACCTCGGTTGCGGGGGTGGGGAATGGCTGCTGCGCGCCCTGGACATGCACCCGCGACTGCACGCCGAGGGCGTCGACCTCTCGTCGGAGGACCTTGCGCAGGCCCGGCGGACCGCGACCGGCCGGGGCGTCCAGGAACGCCTGGTGCTCCACCACCAGGACGCCCACGGCTTCTCCTCGCCGCACGCCTTCGACCTGGTGCTCAGCGTCGGCGCCACACACGCCTTCGGCGGCCTGCTGCCCACCCTGGCCGCGGCGCGCAGGCACCTGGCACCCGGGGGACATGTGCTCGTGGGTGAGGGCTTCTGGGACCGTGCACCCTCGCCGGAGGCCGTCGAGATGCTCGGGGACTTCGACGACCTGGCCACGACGGTGGACCGGATCGTCGCCGACGGCTGGACTCCGGTGCACGGTCATGTCAGCACCCGCGGCGAGCTGGACGACTACGAGTGGGCCTGCTGGGGTTCGTTGGCGTCATGGGCCCTCGACCACCCCGACGACCCGGACAGCGCGCACGTGCTCGAAACGGCCGGTACGCGACGCACCGAATGGCTCCGCGTGTACCGGGAGACGTGGGGCTTCGTCTGCCTGGTCCTGCGCCGCACGTCCACCTGACGCCACCGCCCCCCGCGCCCCGGGGCAGCCCGCCGATCTCCTGGCCTCTCCCGCCTCCACGGCCACCCCTTCCCGATCTGTAACGGAACTGACTCGAAGAGTGACAAGGGCGCGTTCTCGGTGCACCGTTGTGCTGCACTGGGTGGCCGTGGGGTCCATTTCCTGTGCGGGGGAGTCATGACGCAATCGACTGCGTGCCCGGAATGCGGCAGCGGCACTGTGACGGGGGCCGCCTTCTGCCCCCATTGCGGCGCGGCCGTGGAGGCCGGTGCATCGTCCGCGACGGTTCCCGCGCCCGCCGGCCACCCGCCGACCGTGCCGTCCGCGGCCACCGAGCCCCTCACCACCCTCACCGCCGACCGCCGCATGGCCGTGCCGCGGTGGGGCGACGGTCGGGACGTGACCCGGTACATCTGCGCGGCCGCCTATCTGGACCGCGCCTACGCCAAATCGCTCATCAAACAGGTCGCCGCCGAACCCCACTTGGGAGTGGCGGCCGCCCCGGCGTGCGACGTCCCCGTGGCGCTCCGGCACGCCTACCTGGCCAATGCCCGCCGTCACGGCCGGGATCTCGTCCTCACCGTCCTCTTCCTGCTGTTCTTCGTCTTCCTCTTCTGGGTCGGCAATCCGGCCCTCACCCTGCTGGTGCTGATCGCCTCCTGGGTGACGCTGTTCTCCTTCGAGCTCTCGACGAAGTACGGCCGCCATCTGCAAAGCCTCCGCCCGGACCGGTTCGACCCCGCGGCCGCGCCACCGCCGCTCAACGAGGACATCGCGACGCGACTGCGCCAGATCGGCTCGTACGCCGCGGGGAACGTCACCACCTACAGCGGCTATTCACCGTTCATCGGCTACGGTTCCGAACTCGACTCGTGGTCCCTGACCTTCGACGTCACGACGTCGGGCCGGGCGGGTGTCACACCGCGCGACTTCGAGGTGACGGAGCTCTACGCCCACATCGCCGATCGGCTCGGCACGCTGGTCCTGCCCTGTCTGGAGGTCGAGGAGCGGCTCTTCGCCGACGGGGGGAGCCTCCTGAACGACACCCGCCTCCTGCCCGATCCGCTCGGCCGGCCGGTCGCCCGGATTCCCCTCGACCTGCTCGACGAGCTGAAGCGGACACCCGAGGAGGGGGCCCGCCCCTACCTGGCCGTCCACTCCACGGGCTGGGGCGGCGAGTTGGTCACCTCGCTCTTCCTGCGCTTCGTCCGTTCCGAATCCAGCCTCTTCGTGGAGGCGGTTCCGACGGTGCTGTTCCCGCTGCTCGACCGCTACCGGGTCATCGACACCCTCATGCCCCGCCCGCCCGTGCGCGAGCTCGCCAAGCTGCTCTCGGAGACACTGGTCAGCACCGTGTTCGTGCTGCTGGCCTCGCCCGCGCGGGCGGTCGCGGGATTCGCCCCCGACTACTGGATGTCGTGGCGTCTGCGCCGTCAGGAAAAGCTGATCACGCGGCTGCGCAGGTTCGACTACGGGGCGCTCCTGAGCGTGCGCCGGCAGGCGGCGTCCGGGGACCACCACCGCTACTTCCAGAAGGCCGACAGCGGGATGGTCCTGAAGACGGTCGAAAAGCGGGTCCTGGACGCCCTCGTCGAATTCGCCGAGGCACATGACATCGACGCGGGCGGCCTGATCCAGCGTCAGGAAATGATCATCAACAACGGCATCATCGCGGCCGACGGGGCGCGCGTGGAAGGCAGTTCGGTCGCCTCCGGCGACAGGTCGCGGATCTCCGTGCGCATGCTCAACAAGATCCCGCTGCTGAATCTGGACTGACCACCGAGAAGGGATGAGGCATCGGAATGCAGAGGAACAACGGCATCACCGCGACCGGCGGCTCGAACGTCGTCGGCAACGCCGTGGCCAGCGGCAGGAACGCGAAGGCCGAGGTGCGCAACAGCGGGCTCACGCAGTCCGACGGCGGGCGGCAGCCCTCGCCCCAGGAGATCGGCGACCTGCTCACCCGGCTGATCGACGAACTCGGCAGGTCCGAACACCCGGAACGCGACGACCTGATCGAGGCCGCGGAGGACGCCCGTGAGGAGGTCACGTCGGCAGAACCCCGCAAGGGCAAGCTGAAGTTGTTCGCCAGGGCGCTGGTGGGCGCGGTGCCGGGGTTCACGGCTCTGGCCTCCCTGGCAGTGACGATCGAAGAGGCGATCCGCGGACTGTAGGCGGGGGTCACACGAAGGTGCCGGGCTCCGAGGAGCCCTGAGGAACATGGGGGAGACGACCGTGCCGTCCTGCATCCACTGCGGTGCGCAAAGCGAGGATTCCACCGCGCACTCCTGCCCGAGTTGCGGCATGCCGCGCCAGGCCGGCGCGCCGGGTGGCACCGGTCAGGCCACCGGAACCACCGGCTACGGCTATGTCCGCGTAGGGTCCACCATCCTCCCGCAGTGGCTGTTGTGGCTGGTGGTGGCCCTGCTCGCGGTAGGCGGTGTCACCGCATACCTGCTCGTGGACTCGTCGGCCGACTCGTCCTCGTACTCGTCGACGTACTCGTCCGCCGGGTCGTCGGAGGGGGCGGACGGCATCGTCCCCTCGCCCACCCCGTCGCAGACGGACATCGACTCCGCACCGTCGACCTACGTCGATCCGCCGTCGCCGAGCTACATCGACACTCCCACCCCCTCGGAGACATCGCCGTCCCCCGACGACGGGACCGAGGTCGTGGAGGAGTACTACCGCGACATCAATGACGAGAACTTCTCGGCCGCCTGGGACCTCGGCGGCAAGAACATCGGCGGCTCCTCCTACTCACGGTGGGTCGCGGGCTTCAACACGACGGAGAGCATCGACCTCACCGCGGTGAACGCCGGGAGCCCCGGCCAGGTCCGCGCCGTCCTCCACGCGGTCCAGAGCGACGGCTCGGTGCAGGTGTTCCAGGGGACGTACACGGTGTCCGGCGGTGAGATCGTCAGCGCCGATATCAGTCGGTACTGAGCGGCCGTCTGCTTGTGCCGAACGGCTGCGGTGGTGCGTTCTGCCCGGCGAGTGCGCGCTCACGTCGGCCGTTCGGGGCCCACACCCTCGACCTCGAAGGTCACCTGGTCCTCGTAGCACCACCACCAGGCCTCACCGGGCTCGTAGGAGCGGATGAGCGGGTGGCCGGTGGCTTCGTAGTGGGCCGTGGCGTGCTTGTTCTTGGAGGAGTCGCAGCAGCCGATGTGTCCGCAGTTCTGGCACTCACGCAGGTGCACCCACTGGTCGCCCAGCGCGACACAGTCGGGACAGCTGTCAGGGCTGTCGGGGTTGACCACCGTCACCTGATCGAGGTGCTGACAGATCAGGCCGCCCGCCGTTCCGTCGCTGATAGCCATGGTGCCTCCTCACCGCACGCAGCCGATCTCTGGCGGCCCCCTGTGGCGCGTCCGCGGACGCCGTGGAACCACTCGGGGACGCTTGCCGCAGAGGTGCGGCAAGACGCTCTGCCGCAGGGGTACGGCAGAGCCGGGTCGGCCGGTGCCATCGTCGGGAGGGAAAGGGAGGGAAGGAAAGGGAAGGGTGTGATCTTGGTCCCGCCCGAGGCGGGTGCTCGGGCGTAGCCCGTCCTTGCCCGGCGGCGAGGCCGAGATCGATACCTCTACCCTCCCACTCGGCGGCACCCTGTCAAACGGTGGACCGGACCACCTCGATGTCCACCTCGGGCGCGCCCGCCGTGTCCACCTCAAGCGCGCCGGGCATTGCCCGTCGCTTCCACCGCGAACGGCGACGGATCTGCCGGCGTCGGGGGGGGGGGTATCGGCCTGCCGAGGAGGGCCCAGGGTGCCCGGGTGGTCACTCAGCGACGTGGGCGTCGCACACATCCGCCACTCGACCCATCCGGACCCCGGCCGGCGACGAATGTACCGGGAGGACGTCCTGAACGCCGCGCTGCTCTCTCACCGGGCCGGCTGCCGTGCGATCGGAACGGAAGGAACGGAGCGATAGTGCAGAACCTGCGGATACGGTGCCCGGCCGTTGGACGCGTGCATCGTGGGATCGCCGTACAAGAGATCATGTACGTACTCCTCGCCGACCTTCCCGTCTCTCCAGTGGATTGGACACCCAGATGGCTTCCGCACCCCAAACCGGCACGCTGGTATCCGACTTCACCCTGCCTGGCGGTGTGCTGACCGGCGACCGTTTCGAGCGACGTGACTACGCCCTCTCCCTCCAGCGCGGCCGCCCCCTCGTCCTGGCCTTCTACCCGGGCGACGACACCAGCGTGTGCACCAAGCAGCTGTGTGCGTACTCCAGCGGCCTCGAACAGTTCCAGGACCAGGACGCGGAGGTCTGGGGCATCAGTCCCCAGGACGTCGACAGCCACGAGCGGTTCGCGCGGAAGTACGACCTGCGGATGCCCCTGCTCGCCGACACCGATCGCCGCGTCGCCCGCGCCTTCGGTGTCGCCGCCCCCGGCATCGGGCTGCGCAGGGCGGTGTTCCTCGTCGGGGCGGACGGGACCCTGCGCTGGAAGCACGTGGCGCTGCTCGGCGCCACGTTCCAGTCCCTCGACACGCTCGCCCGGCAGCTCGCGGATAGGGCGGCCACCTGATCCGGTGAGGGGGAGGGGTGCCCGCCCGCGCCGTCGGCTCGGCCGCTGACGCCGCGAAGAGCTGAGGCGGCGATCGACCCATCCGCTCCCGGGCGGGTTCCGCATACGGGTTATGAGCCCGCGACGACAGGAAGTCACCGGCGCGGCAGGGCCAGCTTCGACGGCATGGCCAAGGCCCAGGTCGCCACCGCCGCCTCGAACAACCCGGCCCTGTCCACGCTGGTGACACAAGCTCGCCGACGGCTCCTTCGACACCCTGGCGAAGAACGAGTTCACCACGTCCGGCGCCGGCGGTCGTACATGGTCGACGACTCGGCGAAGGTCGTCTGCGGAAAGGTGCGGACCGCCAACGCCACCGTCCACGTCATCGAGTCCGTCCTGCTCCCCCAGAAGTAGCGGGCGACCGTCGTCGCGGCGGCTCCGCCGTGGCGACGATCGCGGCGCACCTCGCCTCAGGCTTGTGCGTTCATCGCCACGAGCAGCTTGCCGCGGGTGTGTTGCTGCACGAATTCGAGGTAGGCGCGCGGGCCGTCGTCCAGGCTGTAGCGCCGGCCGATGGCTGCGGGCAGCGTTCCGCCGGTCGCCCGTGCTGCCAGTTCGTCCAGGTCACCGGGTCGGGCCGCACTGTAGACGGTGTCCATGGTGAGGTCGTCCCGTTCGTGGGTGCCGGGCTCCGGGGCGGGATAGGTGGCGTTCATCAGCCGCCCGCCGCGGCGCACCACCTGGCTGACGTCGATCAGCCGGTCGGCGGGCAGGGCGAGGTTCACCACGGCGTCAACACCGTCGGGGTGGCGCCGTGACACCTCGGCGACCACATCGGCGCTGCGGTAGTCGATGACCTCGTCGGCGCCCAAGCGGCGCACATGGTCTTCGTCGGCGGCGCCTGCGGTGGCGATGACATGCGCCTTCGCCGCGGAGAGAAGGGGGACCACCACGCTGCCGACGCCTCCCGTCGCACCGATGACCAGTACGGTTTCGCCGGGCTGCGGCTGCCCCGCCCGTAGCAGCGGCAACGCGGTCAGGCCGGATATGGGCAGGGCGGCGGCTCGCTCGGCGTCGAGTGCCGGCGGACGGTGCGCCAGGGCAGGAGTGTCGGCATCGAGGACCGCGTACTCGGCCATCGCCCCCGAGGTCAGGGACAACGGACTGCAGAAGGCCGCGCCGAAGCGGCCGGTCGCACGGGGGAAGGCGGTCCCGAAGACGTGGTCGCCCACGGCGAAGCGGGTGACCCCCTCGCCGACCTCGGTGACGGTGCCGGCGAGGTCGCTGCCCGGCACGTGGGGGAATTCCAGGGGCGCCGCTTCCGCCATCCGGCCGCTGAGCAGGTCGAGATCGCAGCCGTTGAGCGCCGCTGCCTCCACGCGCACCTGGATCTGGCCGGGGTCGGGCCGGGGAATCCGGATGTCCTCGACGGCCAGCACCGCCGGGGAACCGTAGCTCCGGGCGACGACCGCCTTCATGGTCCCGTTGATCATCAATGCCTCGTTCCTCAAGGGCCCGCCGTGAGCGGCCACACCATAAGCGGACCGGCGGGTCAGGTTACGGCGCGACCGTAGCACGTAACCTGACCGAGCGGTCCGCTTGCGATAGGGTGCGGATGCCGGCAGGACACCACGAACTGGGGAGCAGATGACGACCACGCCACCGGGCCGGTTGCGGGCCGATGCCGCCCACAATCGGCGTGCGCTGCTGGATGCCGCCGCGGCGACGTTCGCCGAGCAGGGCATGGACGCCTCGATCGCGCAGATCGCGGCACGGGCCGGGATCGGCAAGGGCACGGTCTTCCGCCACTTCGCCACCAAGAGTCACCTGGTCGCCGCGATCCTCTGTGACCGGCTCGCCGCATTCACGGCCGTCGGTACGGGGTTGCTGGACGCCGCCGACCCGGAGGCCGCGCTGCTGGAGTTCATGACCACCGGTGTGGAGATGCAGGCTCGCGACCGCTGTTTCTGCGAGGCCGGGACCGGCATCGCCCACAGCGATCCCGAAGTTCGCGCCGCCGGTGACCGCCTGCTCGACACCGCGGAGGCGCTCGCCGACCGGGCACGGCGTCAGGGGAGCGTGCGAGCCGACATCACGGGGGAGGACATCATGCTGCTCTCCCGTGCCGCGTATCAGGCCGCCGCGCCCATGGGCGATGTCGCCCCCGACCTGTGGCGGCGCTATCTGCACGTGATCTTCGACGGATTGCGGCCCGAGGCGGCGCACCCACTGCCCCATCCGGCGCCGACCGGTGCCGAGTTCGCCGCCGCCATGGACGAGAGCGGGGCGAGCGGTGGCCCGTAGGCCCGGCGGCTCCTAAGGCTCAGCGGCGCCGGCCAGGCGCGTGCCTTCGGGGGGCTCACACGGGTCGTCGAGTACCCGGTCGACGAGGCTGAGCATCGACCGCTCGCCCAGCGTCGTTGCCTCCATGACCTGCGGGTCCGCGGAGCGTGAGCGGGCGTCAGGCGGTAAGGACGGTGTCTTCTCAGGCGCGACCGGGCCGCCGAGGCACCGGTCAAGACGGAGTCCCGCATCGACACTCCCAAGCCGTTCGCGAACGTTAAGGCCGGGACCGTGGTCGTGGCCGGGGTGGCGTGGGCCCGGCACAAGGGGATCGAGCGGGTCGGGGTCCGTGTCGACGGCGGGGCATGGCAGCGGGCCGGACCGGCCGCCGAGGGGCCGGTCGACACCTGGCGGCAGTGGTCGTGGGAAGGGCCGGCCACGTCGGGCACCCGCACCCTCGAGGTCCGGGCCACCGACCGCACCGGCTACACCCGGACCGACCAGGCGCCCGCCCCTCCCCGACGGCGCCTCCGGTTGGCATGCGGTCGTGGTCACCGTGGCCTGATCCCGGGCAGCGCTCGCGGGCCCAGAGGGTGTGGTGCGGACGTCCGCGCGGTCGCCTCACGGGTTCGTCGGGCGCCGGGTGAGGAGTGTGGGGCATTCACCGCAATGGATGTTGCCTCCGGAGCGCAACGGGGGGAGGGGACAGAGGGTGCGCGAAGTTACCGATCCCTTGCTGGATCTCGTCCGATGGCACAGCGAGCCCGTCGTCGCCCAGACGCTCCGCTCGACCGTGGCCGCCGTGATCTCCTACGTCGTCGCCCTGCTGCTGAGCAGCGAACCGGCGCCGCTGACGGCACCCCTGACCGCCCTGCTCGTCGTCCAAGTCACCCTGTACACCACCCTCACCACCAGTGTGCGCAGGGTCAACGCCGTCGTCGTCGGGGTGGTCATCGCCATCGGCTTCAGCTCCCTGGTCGGTCTGACCTGGTGGAGCCTGGGGCTGATCATCCTCGCGTCGCTGGTCATCGGGCGTTTCGTCCGGGCGGGTGAGTTCGTGCCCGAGGTGGCGATCAGCGCGATGCTGGTGCTCGGGGTGACCACGACGCGGGTGGCCGCGACCGCCTGGGACCGGGTGTTGGAGACGCTGATCGGGGCGGTCGTCGGACTGCTCTTCAACATGCTGTTCGTGCCGCCCCTGTGGGTGCAGCCCGCCAGTGAGGCCATCGAGGGGCTGGCCGCCCGGATGAGACGGCTGCTGCTGAGTCTCGGCGACGAGGTGACGGGCCATACGCCCGTGGCGGAGGCGGCCGCCAGGCTGCACGAGGCGCGGCAGCTGGATCACGACATCGTGCAGGTGGACGCGGCGCTCCGGCAAGCGGAAGACAGCCTCCGGCTCAATCCCCGGGTCAAGGAGGGCCTGCTCTCCCGGGTCGTCCTGCGCACCGGGCTGGACACCTTGGAGATCTCCGCGGTGGTGCTCCGTACGGTGTGCCGCACCCTGACCGACCTGGCCAAGGCGCGGATCGACGAGCCGCTCTTCCCACCGGCCCTCGGCACCGCCCTGCGGGAGCTGTTCCGGCACATGGCCCGCGCGGTCGAGAGCTTCGCGGTCCTCATCACCACACAGGTCAGCGCCAACGCGGAGGAGGCCGAGGAACGGCTCGGCGAGGAACTCGCCGCCAGCCGCCAGAGCCGCGAGATCGTCGCGCACCTGCTCCTCGACGGGGTGCAGGAGCATCCGCGGCAATGGCAGCTGCACGGTGCGCTGCTGGCCGAGATCGACCGGATCCTGGACGAGCTGGACGTGACGAAACGGTCCGAGCGGCTCGTGGAGGAGCTCAACCGCCAGGCCCGCGAGCAGCGGGAGAAGTACCCGATGGTGGACAAGCTGCGGGGCCGGCTGCGCCTGGGACGGCCGGGGCGCCGCACCACGGAAGCGGCGCGCTAGACAACTGCCGCCCCGCCCGGCCGGGTGCACCCTCGCCCCACCGACCACGCCCCTGTCCCGGCCATGGCCCCGGCACGGCCGGTGTCAGAGCCGTGTCAGCCCCATGTCAGGACCGTCGGCCATCGTGGCCGTCAACACCGCCACGAAAGGAACACCGATGAGCCGAACGGTTCCCGTCCCGCAGGGCCTCCCCATGGAGCGCGATGCGGGCCCCTTCGACCCGCCCCGCGCCATCACCCGGCTGCGCGAGGCCCGGCCGGTCAGCCCTCTGGTCTTCCCCGACGGTCACGAGGGCTGGCTCGTCACCGGCTACGAGGCGGTCCGCCGGCTCATGGCCGACACCCGCTTCAGCTCCCGCCAGGACATCGGCGTGCTCCACGTGCCGTACGAGATCCCCGGCATGCCCGTCGCGACCGAACCCTCCCCGCAGGTACCGGGCCTGTTCATCGCCATGGACCCGCCGGACCACACCCGGCTGCGGCGCAGGCTCACCGGCGCCTTCACCGTCAAGCGCATGAAGATGCTCGAGGAGCACATCCACGACATCGTCGAGCGGCAACTCGACGCGATGGCGCGCCTCGCCCCGCCGGTCGACCTGGTCAAGGAGTTCGCGCTGCCGGTGCCCTCGCTGGTCATCTGCGAAATGCTCGGCGTGCCCTACGGCGACCGGGAGACCTTCCAGGTCAACTCCGCCAAGTTCCTGGTCAAGGACCAGCCGCTCGACGAGAAGATGGCCGCGTACGGCGCGCTCACCACGTACCTCGCCGAACTGGTCACGCGCAAACGCGCCACCCCCGGCGAGGACATCCTGTCCGACCTGGCCCGCCAGGACGACCTGAGCGTCGAGGAGCTGACCGGCATCGCCTTCCTGCTGCTGCTCGCGGGCCACGAGACCACCGCCAACATGCTGGCGCTGGGCACCTTTGCGCTCCTGGAGCACCCCGACCAGCTGGCCGAACTCCGCGCGGACCCGGAGCTGCTGCCCGGCGCCGTGGAGGAGATCATGCGCTACCTGTCCGTGGCCGACATCTTCTACCGCTACGCCACGGAGGACATCGAGCTCGGCGGGGAGACGATCGGCAAGGGATCGACCGTCGTCGTCTCACTGCTGGCCGCCAACCGCGACCCCCGGCGCTTCGACAACCCCGACACCCTGGACGTCCACCGCACGGCCCGCGGCCACCTCTCCTTCGGCCACGGTGTCCACCAGTGCCTCGGCCAGCAACTGGCCCGTATCGAGATGCGCGCCGGATTCGACGGACTGCTGCGTCGCTTCCCGACCCTCGAACTCGCCCTCCCCGCCCACGAGGTGAAGCTCAGGACCGACATGAACATCTACGGCGTCCACGAGCTGCCGGTCACCTGGACGGAAGCGGTCCGGTAGAGCCGTTCCCGAGCACCGGCGAAACCGGTGCCGGTGCCGGGCTGCTGGACGTATGCGGGCGGTCGCCGCGCTCAAGGAGCGAGCGCGGCCTCGACCAGCCGGGACCAAGGGGTCCGGGCCCCCTCCCGGGCCGCCTCGGCGAACCGCGCTTCGCCGAGATGGCGGCGGGCGGCCTGCTCGATACGCGCCACGTCCGGGTGGGAGCGGTCCTGCAGCCCGCGCACGCCCGCGCTCGCGGCGAGCAGCCGCGCGGCCTGCTCGTGCTCGTCGCGCCGCTGTGCCAGGTCCGCGACCCCGACGAGCACCAGCGCGATCAGCGGCGCATGTCCCGCCTCGGACGCCGCCTTGCAGGCCGCGGCGCGGTGCGCCCGGGCCTCGTCGAGGTCGTCGGCGAGGTAGCCGAGCAGGTCGTGGGCCACCGCGCGGATGTCCGCGCGCCCCGCTTCGTCGCCCAATACAGCCGTCGCGACGCCGAGTTGGTGGTGTGCCTCCTCGGCATCGCCGCGCCACCGGGCGAGTTCGGCCTTCGTGAGGGCCAGCTCGGCCAGCGCGTCCGGCCAGGTGACCCGCTTCGCGCACTGCTCGGCCTCGGCGAGGGCGGCCGCGCCCGCGTCCTCGTCGCCCAGCAGCCAGTAGAGCTGCGCCTGCCGGGACCGCATGCGGATGACGTCCTCGGTGGCACCGACCTCGGTGACGGCCGCGATCGCCTGCTCGTAGTGCGCGCACGCGCGGGCGAACTCGCCGCGCACGGCGATCCGGTCCGCCAGCTCCGTCAGCGCGAACCAGATCCCGAATCGCTCGCCGAGCGCCCGGAACTCGGCGAGTGCCCGCTCCAGATGCGCGTCCGCCTCGCATCCGTCGTGGCCGAGCGCGATCCGCATCTTGCCCAGGTGCAGCCGGGCCAGCGCACGCGCCCAGGGGTCCGCGTCCGCCAGCAGCGTTTCGAAGGCGGGCAGGACCGCGTCCGGCGCCCGGAGCATGCGTTCCAGCGGGGCCACGAACCCCATCAACGGGTGGCTGCCGCGGCTGTTCCGGCTGAACCGGTACGCCTTGTGGATCCACTCCGCTGCCTGGTGTGCGTCGCCCCGCCCGGAGTTCACGAACATCGAGACCAGGGCGTACGACGTGGCCCGGGCCTCGTCGGTCACCTCGCCGGGGATCCTGGTGGCCGCGAGGATCAGCTCCATGCCCTCGGTCTTGTGCCCGCTGAGCCACCAGTACCAGCCGGCGCCCGCCGCGAGCCGCATCGCCGCCTGCGCCTCGCCCGCCGCGAGCGCGCCACGCATCGCCGAACCGATGTTGTCGTGCTCGGCCCCGAGCACGGTCAGCCACTCCAACTGTTCGGCGCGGCGCAGACGCGGCTCCGCGGTCTCGGCCAGCTCGGTGAAGTGGGCGAGATGAGCCCGGCGCGCCCGGTCCGCTTCCCCCGCCTCCGCGAGCCGTTGCCCGGCGTACTCCTTGATCGTGCCGAGCATGCGGTAGCGCGGGGCGCCGTCTCCCTCGGCGCGCAGCAGCGACTTCTCGGTCAGCGCGGTGAGCAGATCCAGCACCTGTTCCTGCTCGACCGCGTCGCCCGCACAGACCCGCTCGGCCGCCTCCAGACCCGCCCCGCCGGAGAACACCGCCAGCCTGCGCAGGACCGCCCGCTCGGCGTCGGTGAGCAACTCCCAGCTCCAGTCGATCACCGCGCGCAGCGTCCGGTGCCGCGGCAGCGCGGTGCGGCTGCCACTGGTCAGCAGGCGGAACCGGTCGTCGAGCCGGTCGGCCAGCTGGTCGAGGGACATGGTGCGCAACCGGGCCGCGGCCAGTTCGATCGCCAGGGGCATCCCGTCCAGCGCCCGGCAGACACGGACCAAGGTCGCCGACGTGGGGGCGTCGGCCGCGAGGTCCCGGCGCACCGCTCGGGCCCGGTCGCGCAGCAGTTGGACGGCGGGTGCGGACGCGATCTCGTCCGGGCCCGCGTCCCCCGCGGGCAGGGCCAGCGGCTCGACCGGCCACAGCGCCTCCCCGGTGATCCCGAGCGGTTCCCGGCTCGTCGCCAGGATCCGCAGCCGCCGGCACTCCCCGAGCACCCGGTCGGCGAACACCGCGGCGGACTCGATCACATGCTCGCAGTTGTCCAGGATCAGCAGCGCCTCCCGCTCGCGGATCGCGGCGATGAGCCGGTCCGTCAGCTCCGCGCCGGGCGCCCCGCCGAGCAGGGCGTCCCGGAGACCGAGACCGGTGAGCGCCGCCTGCGCCACGTCGCCGTCCGCGCCGATGGCGGCCAGCTCCACCAGCCAGGCCCCGTCCGGCAGTTCGCCGACCAGCGTGCGCGCGGTCTCCGTTGCCAGTCTCGTCTTCCCCGCGCCGCCCGGTCCGAGCACGGTGGTGAGCCGGTGTTCGGCTATCAGCTCGCGGACCGCGGCGACATCGCCGCTCCTGCCGACGAAGGTCGTCAGCTCGGTGCGCAGGTTCGTCCTGCGGTCCTCCTCCGGTCGGCCCAACTCGCCCCGCAGCAGTGCGAGATGCAGCGCGGCCAGCTCCGGCGACGGGTCGACACCCAGCTCGCCGGCCAGGGCCTCCCTCGTGCGCTGGTACACCAGCAGCGCCTCGCTGTCGCGGCCGGCCGCGACGAGGGCACGCATCAGCGCGGCGACGAGCCGTTCCCGCAGCGGATGCGCGGCCACCAGGTCGGAGAGCTCCGTGACCATCTGCGCACCGCGCCCGAGGGCGACCTCCGCGTCGACCCGCTCCTCCATGGCGGTCAGGCGCAGCCCCTCGAACCGGCCGGCCGCGGCGTCGCACGCGGCACTGTCCTGCAGCCCGACGTCCTGCAGGGCCGCACCGCGCCACAGCCCGAGGGCCTCGCGCAGCAGCCGCACCCGCCGAGAGGTGTCCTCGGTGCAGCCCTGGCCCGCAGTGACGAGGCGCTCGAACCGCACGGCGTCCACGGCGTCCGGCTCGACCCGCAACCGGTAGCCGTCCGTCCGCCCCTCGACCACCCCGTCCGGCAGCGCCTTGCGCAGCCGGGACACCAAGCGTTGCAGGGCGTTCGTCACCTCGGCCGGCGGGTGCTCTCCCCAGATCCAGTCGACGAGCGACGCCTTCGGGACCACCTGACCCGGCTTGAGCGCGAGGGCGACCAGCAGTCCGCGCAACCGCGCGCCCGGCACGTCGGCCACCCGGCCGTCGTCCCCCCGCACCTCCAATGGACCCAGCATCCCGATCTGCACCCGCTGATTTTGCCATGGGTGTGCGGCAGGCCCTCAGGCGCTGACGGGAGGCGAGCCGTGGCGGATCATGAGCGGTAGGCCGCTGCCTGGAGGGTGAACATCTCGGCGTAGGCGCCCCCGAGTTCCATCAGCGCGCGGTGGGAGCCGGACTCGGTGATCCGACCGCCGTCGAAGACGTAGATCCGGTCGCACTCGACCACCGAGGCGAGCCGGTGCGAGATGAGCACCGTGATCTGGCCCGGCCTGCGCTTGCCGCGCAGAACCGCCTGGTAGACCTCGTGTTCGGCCTTGGGGTCCATGCTCGCGGTCGGTTCGTCCAGCAGCAGTACGGGCGCGTTCTTGTACAGACCGCGGGCGACGGCGATCTTCGCCCACTGCCCGGCCGACAGTTCCTGACCGCCGCGGAACCGCTTGGACAGCACCGCCTCCCACGTTCCCGGCAGGCCCGCGATCACCCGGTCCGCACCGGAAGCCACCGCGGCTTCCCGGGCCCGCTGCGGGTCCGCCTCGGTGAGCGTGCCCCGCGAGATGGTCAGATTCGCCAACGCACTGAACGGGAAGTGCACCGGATCCTGCAGCACGGTGGCGACCCGCGCCTGCAGCGACTCGGCGTCCATGTCCCGTACGTCCGTCCCGTCCCAGCGCACCGTGCCCCGGCCCGCCTCGTACAGCCCGGCGATCAGACGTGAACAGGTGCTCTTCCCCGAGCCGTTGACGCCGACGAACGCGACGGTCTCGCCGCCGCGCAAGGTCATGGAGACGTCGCGCAGCGCCGGTGTCTCCTTGCCCGGATAGGTGAAGCCGACGTCCTCCAGCGTGAGGGTGGTGACCTCGGTCGGAGCGGCCACCCCGCACCGGCGGGGCTGCAGACCGCGGCAGCGTTCCTGGAACCGCAGGAGGTCGTCGACCCACATGGCGTGCTCGTAGACCAGATGGGCCACGTCCACGAAGCCGGTCAGCGCGGTCTGTCCGGTCTGGATCGCCAGCACCGCGCCCGCCCCCGCGGCGAGGGGAAGCCATCCGGCGATCAGCATGGCACCCAGCGCGACGTAGGTGACGCCGGTCCCGACTCCGCCCAGGGCCCGGCCGCCCAGCGTCAGTACCGCGGAACTCACCCCGAGGTGGGTGTCCTCTTCGGCGATCCGGTCGGTCAGCCGGCGGTGCTCGTCCAAGATGGCGTTCTGGGCGGTGTCGGAGCGCAGTTCCGCGGCGGCGTCCCGCTCCAGCAGCAGCCAGGAGAAGACCCGCACCCGCCGCTGGAGGGCGTTCCACCGCTTGAAGCTGTGGAACCGGGCGCGCGCCGTCCGTACCGCCGCCGCACCCACCGGCAGGACCGACAGCAGGAGCAACGGGAGAAGAGCGGGGTGCAGGGAGGCGAGCACCCCGGCAGTGCCGATCAGCCCGAGAAGCTCGGAGGCCAGCGACACGACCTGGCCGACGATCTGCCGCGCGTAGAACAGACCGCGGTCGGAGGCGCGGTAGGCGTCGTCGTGCCAGTCGGCATCGTCGACGACCTCAAGGCGCACATGAGCGGTCAGCCGGAGGAAGTCGCACTCCAGCGCCGTGCGGATCTTCGGGGTCACCCGAGCCTGTGCGACGGCGCCCCCCGCTTCGAGGAGCGCTCGTGCCGACAGGAATCCCACCACGAGCAGGATCTGCGGTACGGCGTGGCGAATCTTGTCCGGAGTCGGGCCCCGGCCGAACAGCTCATGGAGCACGGCCACCGACGCCACCAGCCCGAAGGCCGACATCGCCGCCGAGACCAACTGCAGCACCACGACCGCCGCGGTGGCCGCCCGGTCGGCCTGCCACGCCAGCCGGCCGATCTGCCGCACGATCCGCGGCAGCCGCGCCAGGACCTCGCCGACCGTCGACTGGGCGGCGGCGCCGTCATAGACGGACCAGTACGCCTCCTCCAGCTCGTCGGTGATGTCACCGTCGCCCGGACCCACGGGCACCGTCGCCGGCGGGAGGCCCAGCGCCTCGCGGCGGGGCCCCGGCACACCGGCTCGCACGGTCGGCGACGGGGAGGTCTCGCCGTCCGGCGCACTCATGCCCACCACCGCGCACCCGGTCGCGAGGCAGGACGGCGGAGACGGAACGTCGAGGCGTCAAGCGCATGCCCCGGGCGCTCCGCCGAACGGCATCCGGGCGGCCGTTGTTCGAGTCCGGGAGGGACCTTCGCGCGGACGGGGACGGCGTGCATGGCAGCTCCGGAAGGGCCGGTGAGGGGTACAGGTGCTCTAGAGAACGGCCCGGTGTGCTCCCCGTAACGGGTGACCGAGGGGCAGATCGTGAACTGATGTCCTGGCGCCCGGTGGAAGGCGGGTGTGGACTCGGCGGTCGCCCTTCGCGGGGACTCGAACGTCGAGCGTCACCCCTTCGTGGGATTGCGGGGTGCTGCGTACGGTACGGGCCTGCGGCATATGCGGACGTCGGGGGCGGGTTTCGGCCGCGGGAAAGCGGCAACCTGTTTGTCATGTCCAGACACGTGCGTAACGGCAGAAGCGAAGCAGCAAAGGTCATCGTCGTCATCGCGGACCTCACCGCGGTGATCCTCGGTCTGTGGATCCTGTTCGCCCTCCTCGACGCAAACCGCGCCAATGACCTGGTCAGTTGGGTGCAAGCCGCTGCCGCCTGGCTGGCCGGCTGGTCACACGACCTGTTCACCATGGACACGGACTGGGTGCGCACCGTCCTGAACTACGGGCTGCCCGCCGTGGTCTACGTACTCCTGGGGCATTTCGTCGCCGGCCGTCTCCGGCGCGCCTGATGAGGTGAGGGGTCTTCCCGCCCGGCAGGCTGACACCATGGCGTGCAGCGGCACGGGGATCGGAAGGTGACCGGGTGGAGGGCGACGGCGCGGGCTTCGAGGCGGCCGACGGCAACGGCCGCCCGCCGGCCGAGACCGCGCCGGGGAGGGCCACGGCCGTCCAGGCCGCGTTCAACGGGTTGCTGCAGATCCGGCGCCTGATGAACGAAGGCGCGGCCGATCCTCTGGCGGTGCCGGCGGATTGGGAACGCCACCACGTGGTGCGTGCCGTCGCGCTGGCCCTGGAGGCGGCAGGGATCACCCCGTCGGCCGCCGATGAGGAGGGGCAGCGCGTGGCGACGGGGTACTGCGTGCGCGCGGCCGAAGCACCGGGAGCGGCGCGGGTCGAGTGGCTGGGGCCGGCCGGCAGCGGCGCCGCCTACGCCGAACAGGAGGCGCTGCGGCACTGCGCAGCGGTGCTGCGCCGGCTGGGATGGGAAGCGCTGGAGTACCGCGGCCCGCGCCGCCGCCGCTACCTCGAAGTCGAACCGCCCGGCCGGGGCCTGCCCGAGAGGCCCGGCGGGCGGTGACGCTCGCGCCCTGAACCGAACCGGCCCGATTCCCCTTCCACGAAGGGACGTCGGACACCCTGCCGGCAGTCCGCGGGGCCCTTGGTGTCAGGTGTCGCAGTGGCCGGTCCCGGTGGTGCAGCTGTGGCCGGCGCAGTGGCAGATCCGGTTCACGGCGCGTGCCGGGGCAACGGCTGGTGTGCCCCAGCCGCCCCTGCTCCCTCCGCCACGGGCTCCTGCGAAGCGACTCGGGCCAGATGTCCGACGGCCGCGTCCGCCAAGGCGCGGAGCGCCGGGTGCCAGGGTCGGTCCGACGGCCCGGTCAGTACGAGGCGGCGCGAAGTCTGGGGTGCCACCGGCAGCAGGACCAGGTCGGACGGGATCAGGGAACGGGACACCTCGGACAGGACGGTCACGCCGATACCCGCCTGCACCATGCTGATCAGGGTCGCCAGGTCCCGTACCCGGTGAGTGGGGGAGAAGCGCAGTCCGGCCAGGCCGTGGAGCGTACGGATGCGGGCCTCGCAGCCGTTGGGCGAGATCAGGAACTGGTCGTCCTCCAGGTCGCGGAGGTCGACGAGCGGTTCGTCCGCCAAAGGGTGGTCCCGGGGCAGCAGCGCCCGGTAGGCGTCGTCGGCGAGCTGGACACCGGGGCCGGGCGGCGGGTCGATCAGGACCGCGGCATCGGTCGTGCCGTCCTCCAGCCAGCCCGCGATCTCGGCGCTGTCGCCCTCGAAGACCCGCACCGTGATCCGTGGCTGCTCCTCGCGCCAGTGCCGGAGCAGGCCGGGGACCAGCCCCTGGCAGACGGTCGGTGTGGCGGCCAGCCGTACGGTGCCGGTCGTCGTCCCGGTGGCGTCGGCCGCGATCCGCTCCACGGACCGGGCCGCCGACAGCGCGAGACGGGCGTGCGGCAGGACCCGCGCGCCGAGCGCCGTGGTCCGCGCCGGGGTGGCGCGCACCAGCAGCGGGGCGGCCAACTCGCGCTCCAGGGCGGCGACGGCGTGCGACACCGCTGATTGGCTCATGCCCAGTTCGGCGGCGGCCGCACTGAAGCCGCCCGCGTCGACGACGGCGAGGAACGCCCTCAACTGGGGAAGGTTGACGGTCATGCGAGGGCCTCATGGGTCTATGACATGTATGCGTTGGATCTATGGTGCCAGGTTGGCGAGGCTTGATCCGTGCCGCCGGGTCCGGCGGCCGACACACTCCAGCACGAGCCGAGGAGAGCCATGCCGTATTTCCGGGTCACCGTCCCCGACCCCGACCTCCCCGCCGACGTCCAGAGCGCCCTCGCCGAGGGGCTGACACGGCTGGCGGTCTCGGTCCTGCAGAAATCCAGCGCGCGCACCATCGTCCACATCAACCTGGTTCCGGCCGGCAGCTACTTCGTGGACGGCAGGCCCCTGGCCGGCACCCGCGATGCGCATGTGGAGGCCAGCATCACCATGGGCACGAACAGTGCCGCGGAGAAGGCCGCTTTCCTCGCCAGGGCCGGTGACCTGCTGTCGGACCTCCTCGGCCCGCTGCCCCGGGCGGGTGTCGCGCTCCACGAACTCCACCCCGAGAGCTACGGCTACAACGGAGTGACCCAGTTCGACTTCTACCGCCGCGCCGGGGACGCACCGGCTGCTGCCCTCACCACCCGCTGAGCGTCCCGCTCCCGGCCCCGCCCCCGCCTACGCCTCGCGACCGGGCCCCGCACGCCCTGCGCCCCGGTCAGCCCGATGCTCCCAGCGCGCGGGCCAGGGCGGGGACGTCGTCGGCGACGAGGTCCACCCCGGCGGGCGGACCGACGCGCTCGCTGTCCGGCCCCCACTCCAGCGGGCGGGGGATGTAGGCGGTACGGAGCCCTGCCGCGGCGGCCGCTTCGAGGTCGTCGGGGTGGCAGGCCACCATGAGGAGCCGTCGCGGCTCCACTTCGAGCAGTTCGGCGGCCATGCGGTAGACGCGGCAGTCGGGCTTGTACGACGTGGCCAGCTCGGCCGACAGGATGCAGTCGAAGCGCAGCCCCGCCTGTTTGGTGAGGCGCGCGAGCAGGCCGACCCCGCCGTTGGACAGCGTCGCGGTGACCACCCGGGTGGTGTGCAGCAGCTCCAGGCCGGGGGCGGCGTCGGGCCAGGGGCGCAGACGGTGCCAGGCCCGCACGAGCGCATCCCGTTCGGCCCCGCCGAGGTCGTCGAGTCCGTGCTCGGCCAGGGCCTCGTCGAGCATGAGCCGGTGCAGATCGTCCAGCGGGCGCCAGGGCAGCTCTCCGCTCAACAACCGTGCCAGCACCGGGCGGTAGCGTCGCCGCCAGGCGTCGGCGATGGTCGGCCAGTCGGCCTCCAGACCGGCCCGGCCGCCGATGTCGGCCAGCGTGTCGGTCACGCCGGACCGCCAGTCGGTCAGCGTCCCGAAAACATCGAACACGGCAGCATCAACGTCCATACGGCATCCCCCGACCCTTCGACGTGCCCTCCGGATTCACCGATGTGGTGCGCTTTCGATCATGCCGCAATTCGGCGGCTCAGGTGCCCGACTCAGGCACGCGATGGCAGCGTTCTTGTGAACGCGCCTGACGGAGCCGTCAGGCGCTGCCCTGATCCCAGGAGCGCCGGTACGCGATCTGTTCCTCGTTCAGGGTGTTGATGCCGACGCACAGTGTCCGGAGTTTGAGGTGTGCCACGTGGTCGTCGATGTGCGCGGGCAGGGCGTGCACCCGGTGGCCCATGTGGGCGGCGTACCGGACGAGGTACTCGCACCGGCCGCGGCGCGCAGGGCCGGCACGTCGATCCCGACGTCGACGTGACCGGGGTTGCACACGATGGCGTCGTCGGGCACCGGGGCGGGCAGCCGGGCGAAGTGCTCCGCCCGGAGGACGTTCTTGTTGCTGGTGACCGTGGTGAAGAGGTCGCCGAGCTCGGCGGCCCGGTCCATCTCCATGACCCGGTATCCGTTGCGCGGGTTGAACCTGGTGCCGGGGTGGAGACGGCGGAACGACCTCATCGCCGTTGTGACCTGCGGAGGTGCGCGCGGTGGCCTGCCACCGCTGGACCGTTGTCCGCCGACGGCGTGCCGGCGGTCGGATGTCGGCCGCCGGTCGTCGACTGCCGGCGGACCACGGTCGGTGCGGGCCGAAGCCCGCAGTCAGCGCAGGCAGAGCCCGCAGCCAGTGCGGGCTCTGCCTGCTCCGCGGTCAGCCCTTGCCGAGCAGCTTGTTCATCCGGGCGATCTCCGCGCTCTGGGTCCTGATGATGTCCGCGGCCAGCGTCTTCGCCCGGCCGAAGGCGCCCTTGTCCTGTTCGGTGCCGGCCATTTTCACCGCGCCCCGGTGATGCCCGACCATCATCTCCAGGAACGACCGGTCGAAGTCCTTGCCGGACTTCTTCCCGAGCGTGGCCATCTCCTCCATGCCCTTCATACCGGGCATGGAGGAGTGGGCGGAGTGGTCCATGCCGGGCATCTCCGCGGGCACCGGCTCGTGCCAGGCCGACAGCCACCCGGACAGGGTCCTGATCTCCGGGGCCTGGGCCTTCTTGATCTTGTCGGCGAACTCCTTGACCTGCGGAGAAGAGGCCCGGGTGGCGGCCAGGTCGGCCATCTCCACGGCCTGCCGGTGGTGCGGGATCATGCCCTTGGCGAAGGCCACGTCGGCAGCGTTGTGGCCACCGGACGGGACCCGTGCGCTCGGCGAGGCGGCGGGCTTCGCGGGGGAGCCGTCGCCGGAGTGGCTGCCGCTGTTGTTGCTGCCGCAGGCGGCCAGCGCCAGTGCGCAGACGGCAGTTGCCGCGACGAGGGGGACGCGGTGGGCGAGGGGACGGATGGGCTTCACGGTGAACTCCTGAAGACGTGCGGTATCGGAACATGCCGGACGACGACGCCACCCCGCAGTAGGGCGTGCCGTCGGGCGTTCCTAGATCCGCAGAAGTTGGAGTTCGGCCAGAGAGGGAGGCGCCCGCCCGCCGTCCCGGCCCTTCGACCCGCCTGCGTCCGCCTCGGATTCGGGCTCGGCGGGGCGGACGGGGGAGGGCACCAGGGCCGGGGGAGCCGGCGCCGCTTCGAGCGCCCCGGACGCGCAGGCCGTATCGGCGTGATGGAGTTTCCCGCCGCTTCCGCAGTGTCCCGCTCCGTGGCAGTGCGCGTGGGCGGTGGCCATCGCGGCCGTGCGGTGTTCGTGCGGGGGAGGGGCCGAGGTGACGGCGGGGGCGAGGGCGTGCATGCCCAGCAGGCCGGCCAGCAGCACGAGTACGGACAGCGCACGACACCGCCGGGCGGGCGGTGTCGGAGCGTACGGTCGGCGGGGCAGCACGCCCCCATCGTAGGCAACGGCCCGAGAGGGCGGCGCGGCAGCCCGGCCCGACGCGCGCACAGCGCAGGACGGCGTCCCGGCAACCGGTTGCCGGGACGCCGTACCCAAGGGGGGACTGCTACTTCACGTTGACGCCCGTCCATGCGGCGCCGACGGCCTTGTACTCGGCGCTCGTCGTGCCGTACAGAGCCCCCGCCGCCTTCAGGGTCGCGGCGCGCGCGGCCTTGTAGTTGGTGGTGGAGGTCATGTACGTGGTGAGGGCCTTGTACCAGATCTTCTCGGCCTTGGCCCGGCCGATCCCGGTGACCTTGGAGCCGTCGGAGGTCGGGCTGTTGTAGCGGACGCCGTTGATGGTCTTGGCGCCGCTGCCCTCGGACAGCAGGTAGAAGAAGTGGTTGGCGACACCGGACGAGTAGTGCACGTCCTTGTTGCCCACGCCGCTGGACCAGTAGTCGGCCGACGCCCCGTCCTTGGACGGCTTGTCCATGTAGCGCAGCGGGGTGCCGTCGCCGTTGATGTCGATCTTCTCGCCGATGAGGTAGTCGCCCGGGTCCGAGGCGTTCTTGGCGTAGAACTCGGCCGACGTGCCGAAGATGTCGGACGTGGCCTCGTTGAGACCGCCCGACTCGCCGCTGTAGTTGAGCCCCGCCGTGGCGGCGGTGACACCGTGGCTCATCTCGTGGGCGGCCACGTCGAGGGAGGTGAGCGGGTGCGCGTTCCCTTCGCCGTCACCGTAGGTCATGCAGAAGCAGCTGTCGTCCCAGAAGGCGTTGACGTAGTTGCTGCCGTAGTGGACGCGGGAGTAGGCACCCTTGCCGTCGCCGCGGATGCCGCTGCGGCCGAAGGTGTTCTTGTAGAAGTCCCAGGTGACGGCCGCCCCGTAGTGCGCGTCGACGCCGGCGGTCTGGCGCCCGCCGCCCCACACGTCGTCCGCGTCGGTGAAGAGCGTTCCGGTGCCCGACGTGTTCTGCTTGAGGTCGTAGGTCTTGTGGCCGCCGCGGGCGCCGTCGGTCAGCTGGTAGGTCGATCCGCTCTTGGTGGTGGTGAGCGTGACCTTGCCGCTGTAGGTGCTGGTGCCGGAGCCGGTCTCGATCGCCTCGTTCTGGAACAGCTTCCGGCCGGTGGCCGCGTCGGTGACGACGTGCAGTTCGCTGGGCGTGCCGTCCTTCTGGACGCCGGTGACGACGGTTTCGTACGCGAGCACCGGCTTGCCCGTGGCGGCCCAGATCACCTTGCGGGGCGCGGAGGAGGCGCTGGTTTTGGTGTCCTTCTTCGCCGCGGCAGCGCTGAGCGCGCTCTTCTTCGCGGCGGAGGGGGCGAGCGCGGCGGACGTGGTGGCCACGGATATCCGCGCGTCGGTCGCCTTGGTGACGCTGCGGGTCCCGTTCGCGGCCTCGTGGACCACCAGGTCGCCGCCGAGGACCGGCAGTCCCTCGTAGGTGCGCTCGTACCGGGTGTGCACCGTGCCGTCCGCGTCCTTGACGACATCACGCACGACGAGCTTCTCCGCCGCGCCGAGGCCGATCTTCGCGGCGGTGGCGGAGGCGTGGTGCTGGGCATCCACGAGTGCGGATGCCCGCTGCGCGCTGGACAGTTGGACCGCCGAAGCGCCGGTCGCACGGTCCGGCTGTGCGCTGGCCGAACCGGCCTGGACGCCGACGGCGACCATCGCGGCGGAGGCGACCAGGGCGGCAGCGCGCAGGGTGTTCTTGCGGGGGGTGGACGAGATCCGTCTCAACTCGGTCTCCCTTGTGAGGGCCGCGGCGTCGCGGCCCAAGATGCGGCCGGGCAGCCGAGGGGTGGATGCCCGGTGGAGCAGAAGAGTGAATCGAGGGGAGCGTGCCAGGAGTTGACGCCTTTTGACAGATGTTCAACACAGAAGAAACAACAATTTCACCAATGGCAATGCTTTGTGATGTCTTTCGAGGCATTTGCGGCCATGGGGCGGGTGTGGCGGGGGTGTTGGCGACGGTGAGGGGAGGGGCGGCCGGCAGGAGCGCACCTCCCCTCCGGGGTCAGCAGGCGCCCAGGTCGCGCCAGACCCCCGAGCCGCCGGTGGAGGGTGTCTCGCCCTGCGTCCACCACTTCGCCTGCCAGGTATGGCCGTTGTACGAGGCGGTGTCGCCGCCCACATAGACCGTCCCGGCGCTGTAGGCGGGGGCGGTGCAGCTGCCGGGCGGGGTGGTGGGCGGCGTGGTGGGAGGGGTGGCGCCGGCGAACTTCACCGAGTACTTGGTGAAGTCGTATGCACCCTGCGGAACGCTGCTGCAGGTGCCGGACGTCCTGCCGTTGTTGTCCGGCGGGGAACACTGCCGGTCCCGGTTGACGGACCAGTTCGTGAAGCGCGCCATGCGGTGCGCGGTCGCGAAGTCCAACACCGTCTGGAAGTCCGCCTGGGTGAAGTACTCGCCGGTGTCGCTGCGCCCGTTCATCTGCGAGATGCCCTCATGGGCGTACGCGGTGGCTTCGTCCCAGCCGAAGGTGGACCGCAGGAGGGAGTTGAACGTGGTCAGGGCGGCGGTCTGGGAGGCCGCGCCGTTGAAGCCGCCGTCGAAGGGCATGATGGAGAAGTTGTCCGGGGTGAAGGACTGGGCCCTGGCCTCCTCGAGCATCTGCTTGCCGAACCAGCCGGTGCCGTCGGCGGTACCGGCCGTGGTGACGGAGAGGTAGATACCGGGGTTCTTCTGCTGGAGGATCTTGGCGGCCCCGATCTCGTTGTGGATGGCGGCGGCGTTCTCGTACTCCGGCTCCTCCAGGTCGAAGTCGAGGGCCTTGAGGCCGTACTTGTCGACGACCTGCTGGTATGCGGCAGCCGTCGCCTCCGGGGTGGCGCAGGTCTGTCCGAGCTTGGTGCCGCCGTACCCGCCGGCGGAGGCGGAGACGTCTCCCCCCTTCGCGCGGATCGCGGCGATCACGCCGGCCACCGCGGTGTCCGAGCCGACCGGGTGGGTCCCGCCCCACGTCGGCGCGCAGCCACCGCCGTTCGGGGCCAGGACGAAGGCGAGCTGGAACGCCTTGAGTCCGGTGGCGTCCATCACCGATGCGGCGTCCGGCGGGTCGTTGTCCAGCGGCATGAGGTAGGGCGCCGCGGCGTACCAGTTGCCGCCCAGGGACTGCGGGGTCGCGGCGGCCCTGCCGTCGTCGCCGGCGAGAGCCGTGCCGGCGGCGGCGAGTGCGAGGCAGGCCGCCGAGAGGACGGCGGCGAGAGTTCTGACATGACGAGGTGGCACATGCCCTCCCACGGAGCGAAGTTGGTCCAGACCAATTGCCCATAGAGTGACCGCTCGTCATGAGCGCGTCAATGCTTGGGGCCGGACGGATGCCGGTGCTCAACTCCAAGTGGGGACGCCGGTGCCTGTTCCGTCGGCCGTCTTCGGTGCGGCAGGATCGGTATCAGGGGTCGGGTGCTCGTCGATTCAGGAGGGGGTGCACGTGTCGGTGCCGTCTGCGATCCGCAGCCCGGACATGGTGCGCGGTCTGCAGGAGAGAGCGGCCAGGGCTCTGCCGGCCGACCATGTCGAGAACGCGGACGGATGGCTGCTGCGCCATGCCCCCGGGTGCTCCTGGTGGGTGGGTACGGTGCTGCCGCACGCTGATGCCGGGCCGGGCGCATTGCTGCGCAGGGTCGTGGCGGCGGAGGAGTTCCATGCCGCTCACGGCACGGCCCCGCGGTTCCAGATCAGCTCGGGGGCGTGCCCGGAAGATCTCGACAGGGTACTGGCGGGGCGTGGCTATCACCGCCGGTGCCCGATGTCGTTGCGGGTGGCAACCACCGCCCGTGTCCGGCAGGGGGAGCCGAAGGAGTCGCTGGGGGTACGACTGGACGACCGTCCGTCACGCGCATGGTTCGCTCTCTGGCGCGCGGTGCACGATCGGTACGGGGACTGGTCCGCCCAGCGGGCCATGCTCGATCGTGTGGACCGGCCCAGTGCCTACGCCTCCGCGATGTCGGGGAACGACGTCGTCGCGGTGGGCCGTGCGGTCGCCGACGACGGTTGGGCGGGAGTGTTCGGTATGGCCACGCTGCCCGAAGCCCGGGGGAGAGGGGCCGCCCGAGGCGTCCTCGCCGCTCTGGCCCACTGGGCCGGCACGCATGCCGCCGACCGGATGTATCTCCAGGTGGAACGCGACAATCCCGCCGCTCTCCGGCTCTATCGGCGAGCGGGCTTCGGTGAGGTGTGCGGCTACCACTACCGCACCGGATCGTGAGCGTCCGTCGGCGGGTGGCAGCTCGGATCCGGGGGGCGCCACGACGGCGTTGCATCCGTCCGGGCTCTGCGGCTGACGGTGCTCGCGTTGTCGGCGCTCGGGAACGTCAGTGCTCGGGGCCGTCGGCGCTCAGGGGCGGTGCTCGGACCGTTTCCGCCCGGGACCGCCGGTGGTCACACCGTCACGATCACGGCGTAGGCGATGAAGAACGCGGCGCAGAGCACGACGAGGATGCCCAGGATGACGACGGGCCCTGTGGCCCATCCGCGGGTCTGACTGTCGCGGGGGCCGGTCTCCGCGCCCGTGCTGCCCTCGCCCGGCGGGGTTTCCCCGGGCGGCACTCCGACTCCCGGGGCGAGGCCGGGGGAGCGGCGTGGATCCTGATCGGGATATTGAGAGTCCATACCAGTAGCTTGCCCCGTTTTGCCCGAAATAAGTGACGGGCGAGGACTCCGGGAGGCCGGGCCGGGGCGCGACGGGGGAGTGGGGGCTACAGGGCCGGCGGGCGGGGCTGTGGTGCCCCTGCTCCGTTCTGTACGGGCCGCAGCAGGTCAGCGGTCGGCGGCGATGTCCTCGCGGAGGCCGTCGGAGAACTCCCACCACGACAGGGGGAGCCAGTCGCCGTTGATGAATGCATCGACAGTCGCACCGCGACCGCGGACGGTAACCGTCGTGCCCGGCGGGTACGAGGTGCCGGACAGGCCGAGCACGGGGACGAGCAGGGTCCCGAGCCGCTGTGCTGCCACGTGTGCCGCCCTCCCTCTTTCGTTTCTCGGTGCGGCATTGCGATACCGCGAGTGGATATCCCGTCTCACATTACTGGCTTGCCGCATCCGATAGACCGGAGAATCATGAGGGATAGGTCACGTCGAAAAGGTGGGGGAATTCTGCGTGCTATCCGCCGAGTGGGAGGTGGCAGCAAATGAAAGCCGTCGTCTACAAAGGGCCGTACTCCGTCGAGGTCCAAGATGTCGCCAAGCCTGGTGTCCAGCACCCCAACGAGGTGGTCGTGAGGGTCACCTCCACCGCGATCTGCGGCTCGGACCTGCACATGTACGAAGGCCGCACGGCGGCCGAGCCCGGCATCGTCTTCGGTCACGAGAACATGGGGATCATCGAGGAAGTAGGCCCGGGCGTCACCTCGCTCATGGCGGGCGACCGCGTGGTGATGCCCTTCAATGTCGCCTGTGGGTTCTGCACCAATTGCCTCGAGGGGTACACCGGATTCTGTCAGACCGTCAATCCGGGATTTGCGGGAGGCGCTTACGGATATGTTGCCATGGGGCCCTGGGCGGGCGGCCAAGCGGAATATCTTCGCGTTCCCTATGCCGACTTCAACTGCCTGAAACTGCCGCCGGGAAACGAGCACGAGTCCGACTTCATGCTGCTCGCCGACATCTTCCCGACCGGCTACCACGGCTGTGAACTCGCCCAGGTACGCCCGGGCGAGAGCGTCGCGGTGTACGGCGGCGGGCCGGTCGGACTCATGGCTGCCTACTCCGCTCTCCTGCGCGGGGCGAGCAAGGTCTTCGTCGTCGACCGGATACCCGAGCGGCTGGACAAGGCCCGCGAGATCGGCGCCGTCCCGGTCAACTTCGCCGAGGGCGACCCGGTGCAGCAGATCAAGGACCAGACGCAGGGGGCCGGCACCGACAAGGGCGTCGACGCCGTCGGCTATCAGGCCATGGCGCACGGCGAGACCCGCGAGGAACCGGCGACCGTCCTGAACTCGCTCATCGAAACCGTGCGGGCCACCGGTGCCCTCGGCGTGCCGGGCCTGTACGTTCCGGCCGACCCGGGCGGCCCCGACGAACAGGCCAAGAAGGGCATGCTCGTCGTCTCGATCGGCAAGCTCTTCGAGAAGGGGCTGCGGATGGGGACGGGGCAGTGCAATGTGAAGCGCTACAACCGGCGCCTGCGCGACATGATCATCGAGGGGCGGGCGAAGCCGAGCTTCGTCGTCTCGCACGAACTCCCCCTCGACCAGGCCCCTTCGGCATACGACAAGTTCGACAAGCGGATCGAGGGCTACACGAAGGTCATCCTGCATCCGTAGACGCGACGGCTGCACGGCTTGGCCGGCGCCGGTGGCCGCCGGCCCCGGTGCCGGCCGGTGCCGCGCCCGGTGCCGGTCCGCGAGGGTTCGGCGATGCCCCCTGCGGACATCTGCTGTCGCATTGTCTGAAGGGACGATGACGGGGTACGCGGGCTCCACTGATCGATGGAAGGGTGGAGACCGTGTCCGATGCGTACGAGCTGAACGTCGAAGTGAACGTCACCGAGCCGGAGGTCGCGGTGGTGACCGTGTCGGGGGATCTCGACGGTGCGACCGGCACCTCCCTTCACCACCAGCTGGCCAATCAGATCGTGCACGGCAGGCGGTTTCTCGTGTTGGACCTGAGGGCCGTGCCGTTCATGGACTCTTCGGGGCTGAACATCATCATCCGTGCCTCCAACGAGGCCAAGCGCCTCGATGGGAGCCTGCACCTGGCAGCGGTGTCCGACGTCGTACTGCGTCTGCTCGACCTGACCGGCATCAGCGTGACCACCCCGGTCCACGCGAGCCCCGAGGACGCCCTCGCCGTGATCGCGTCACAGCGCGCGGACGAGCCCGGCCGGGCGGAAAGCTCCCGTGCTGTGCAGAGGTGACCCCGCCTGCCACCCTCACTTGGCCTCCGCCACCTGGCCGTGAGGTATCCGTTCGGCCGAAGGGACCGGCCGAACGGATACCTCATCCGCTGAACGCGTCGACTCCGGTGAGCTCGGCCGACAGCCGCCACAGCCGTGCGGCCCGCTGAGGATCAGTGGCCCAGACCTGCACCCCGCTGCCCAGATGGGTGTTCGGTACGGCGGGCTCGGCGATGTCGCAGTCCTCGCAGTACACCCCGTCCCGTCCCGCCAACTGCGGAGAGGTCGCCGCCCCACCTGAGTGGCCGCGCCCTGCTCGGGCGTCTTCCACCCGCTGTTCGTCGGACTGGCATCGATCATCTCGGTCAACTCCGCCAGCTCCTCCGCGGACATGTGCCGGGCGAGCCGGGGGGCGATGGCTCCCGGGTGCACCGAGAACGCCCGCACTCCGGCGTCGCGTCCCAGTGTGTCCAGGTGCGGCGCGAACAACGCGTTGGCCGTCTTAGCCTGCCCGTACGCCTGCCACTTGTCGTAACCGTGGCGGAAGTGCACATCGTCCCAGCGGATGTCCGAGAGCTGGTGCCCGTTGGAGGACACCGACACGACCCGCGCACCCCCGCGCGCCATGGCCGGCCACAGCCGGTTGATCAGCGCGAAGTGACCGAGGTGATTGTGGCGAACTGGGCCTCCCAGCCGGGACCGACACGCGTCTGCGGGCAGGCCATGATCCCGGCGTTGCTGATCACCAGGTCGATGCCGCGGTCCGAGGACAGGAACCGCTCCGCGAAGGACCGCACGCTCTCCAGGTCCGTCAGTTCCAGTTCGTCCACCTCCACTCCGTCGATCCCGTCCACCGCCTCCCGGGCCGCTTGTCGCCCGGGCGTGGGCCGGGCGCCACTCGTGCGGGGCCGGGCACCACCACCCGCGCGAGGTCCGGCCATCGCGATGCGGGCCCCCGCGGGACCCGTGGGCCCGGCCATCTGCGTACGCTCTACGAGGCCGCACCGGCTCTGTTGCGCCCCCGGGCCCGGAGAATCGCCGGGACGCACCGCTACCGCTTCCGCTTCCGCTTCCGCGGAAAACGTCCGGGCCGGCCGACGCCAACTGCTGCGCGTCGACCGGCCCGGACGTCACGATCAGACCAGGTCGTACCGGTCCAGGTTCATCACCTTGTCCCACGCCGCGACGAAGTCGTGCACGAACTTCTCCTTCGCGTCGTCGCTCGCGTAGACCTCGGCCAGCGCGCGCAGCTCGGAGTTCGAGCCGAAGACGAGGTCGGCACGGGTGCCGGTCCACTTGACCTCGCCCGTGGCGGCATCACGGCCCTCGAAGGTGCTCCCGTCCTTGGACGTCGCCGTCCAGGTGGTGCCCAGGTCGAGGAGGTTGACGAAGAAGTCGTTCGTCAGGGACCCGGGGGTGGTGGTGAGGACGCCGTGCGCCGACTGCTGGTGGTTCGCGCCCAGGACGCGGAGGCCGCCGATGAGGACCGTGAGCTCGGGGGCGCTCAGGGTCAGCAGGTTCGCCTTGTCGAGCAGCAGGTGCTCGGCCGGCAGGCGGTTGCCCTTGCCGACGTAGTTGCGGAAGCCGTCGGCGCCCGGTTCGAGCGCGGCGAACGACTCCACGTCGGTCTGCTCCTGCGACGCGTCCACGCGGCCGGGGGCGAAGGGGACCTCGATGTCGAAGCCGGCGTCCTTGGCGGCCTGCTCGACGGCCGTGCCGCCGGCGAGCACGATCAGGTCGGCGAGCGAGATCTGCCTGCCGCCGCTCCGGCCCGCGTGGAAGGACTCCTGGATCCCTTCCAGCGTGCGCAGGACCGTCGCCAGCTGGTCGGGGTCGTTGACCTCCCACCCGCTCTGCGGCTCGAGACGGATGCGGGCACCGTTGGCGCCGCCGCGCTTGTCGCTGCCACGGAACGACGAGGCCGACGCCCACGCGGTGGACACCAGCTGGGAGACGGACAGGTCCGAGGCGAGGATCCGGCTCTTGAGGTCGGCGATGTCCCCGGCGTCGACGAGCTCGTGCGTCACCTCGGGCAGCGGGTCCTGCCACAGCTGGGTCTCGGCCGGGACCTCCGGGCCGAGGTAGCGCCCGACCGGCCCCATGTCGCGGTGGGTCAGCTTGAACCACGCGCGGGCGAAGGCATCCGCGAACGCGTCGGGGTTCTCCTGGAAGCGACGGGAGATCTGCTCGTACGCCGGGTCGAAGCGCAGCGCGAGGTCGGTCGTCAGCATCGTGGGGGCGTGGCTCTTCGACGGGTCGTGAGCGTCGGGGACGGTGCCGGCCCCGGCACTGTCCTTCGGCCGCCACTGGTGCGCACCGGCCGGGCTCTTGAACAGCTCCCACTCATAGCCGAAGAGGATCTCGAAGAAGCTGTTGTCCCAGGTCGTCGGGGTGTTCGTCCAGGTCCCCTCAAGACCGCTGGTGATCGCGTCACCGCCCTTGCCGGTGCCGAAGGTGCTCTTCCAGCCCAGGCCCTGCTCCTCCAGCGTGGCGGCCTCGGGGTCGGGGCCGACGTTGTCGGCCGGGCCGGCGCCATGGGTCTTGCCGAAGGTGTGACCGCCCGCGACCAGGGCGACCGTCTCCTCGTCGTTCATCGCCATCCGGCGGAACGTCTCCCGGATGTCGCGGGCCGCGGCCAGCGGGTCCGGGTTGCCGTTCGGGCCCTCCGGGTTGACGTAGATCAGGCCCATCTGCACCGCGCCGAGCGGGTTCTCCAGCTCCCGGTCGCCGGTGTAGCGCTGGTCGTCGAGCCAGGTGGTCTCGGGACCCCAGTAGACGTCCTCCTCCGGCTCCCAGACGTCCTCACGGCCGCCGCCGAAACCGAAGGTCGTGAAGCCCATCGTCTCCAGCGCGACATTGCCGGCCAGGACCATCAGGTCGGCCCACGACAGGCTCTGGCCGTACTTCTTCTTGACCGGCCACAGCAGACGGCGGGCCTTGTCGAGGTTGGCGTTGTCCGGCCAGCTGTTCAGCGGGGCGAAGCGCTGCTGGCCGGCACCGGCGCCGCCGCGGCCGTCGCTGATGCGGTACGTGCCCGCGCTGTGCCACGCCATCCGGATGATGAACGGGCCGTAGTGCCCGAAGTCCGCCGGCCACCAGTCCTGCGAGGTCGTCAGCACCTCGGCAATGTCCTGCTTCACCGTCGGAAGGTCGAGGCTCTTGAACGCCTCGCCGTAGTCGAACTCCTCGCCCAACGGGTTCGCCACCGCGGGATTCTTGGCAAGGATCTTCAGATTGAGCCGCTCCGGCCACCACTGGCGGTTTCCGCCACCCTGGGTCGGGTGGAGGGCACGACCGTGCGCGACCGGGCAGCCCCCTGCCTCCTCGGGCTTCGGGTCTGTGACGATTGCGTCGTGGTTCTCAGACATGGGAATCCTTCCGAACTGGGCGGATCACGTGCTCAGAAACTGCGGGCGATGGAGCGGTGGAGCGGCCGGGGCACAGGCCCCAGGAGACGGCCTCGGCGTCGTCGGCCGAGAGGCCCGGCTGTCGGACAGGTCCGACTGGGCAGACAAGTTGACGGGGCGGACGGGTCGGACTGGGCGAACAGGCCGGACTGGGAACAGACCGGCGGCGTGAGTCCCGCGCCGCGGGTCGTGCACGGAGCCCGCATGCCCGGGACCCCCGCCCTGCCCGGCTTGGGCGGCATACGCGACGTAAGAGGAAATATCACCTCTACGATCACGCACCGCGCAGCCGATCCCTCGCCGTCGAAGCGGTGACCGAAACCGTCCGGACGCCGCCACTTCGCACGGGGACGAGGCACTCGTGGAGGAGGCGGAGAGAGGGCGGGAGACGAAGGAGACGGCCGGGCCTCCCCGGCAGAACCCGCTGCCGGATCCGTGCCTGGCCACAGGCGTCCGACTGCTCGCCGCTGCGTCTGTCCGCGACCAGGGCCGGATTCGGTCGTTGGCGGACCCGTCTCCTGAACCGTCACGGGCTTTCCCCTGCTGTCGTTCTGTCCCTTGGCTGTCGCCGGAACCGATCCTACGATGGACGAAATCCAAGTCAATACAACAACCAGACCCGTACGGATTCATTCATCTTCGTTCACCGAACAACGCACAGTGAGGACTGGTGGGCATGAGCGACCTGCTGGGCCGGCTTCGCGGACGTGGCTGGCGGATGACCGTCCAGCGCCGCGTAGTCGCCGAGGTACTCGACGGCGAACACGTCCACCTCACCGCGGACGAGGTGCTCGCCCGCGCCGCCGTGCGGTTGCCGGAGATCTCCCGCGCGACCGTCTACAACACCCTCGGCGAACTCGTCTCGCTCGGTGAGGTGATGGAGGTGGCCACCGACGGCCGCGCCAAGCGCTACGACCCGAACGCCCGCCGCCCCCACCAGCACCTGGTCTGCTCGACCTGCGGCGCCATCCGGGACGTCCACCCCGACGGCGACCCCCTGGCCGCCCTGCCCGCCTCCGAACGCTACGGCTTCACCGTCTCCGCCGCCGAGGTGACCTACCGGGGCCTCTGCCCCGACTGCGCGCACGCGTGATCCGCCCCGTGAATCTCCGTTCCGTATCGCGGTGATCAGCGGCGCCGGGCCGACCGTGCCGCCGTGCCGGGGGCTGGTGGCAGGGTTCCCTGCGAGCTTCCCGTGCACAGGCACTGTCGTACGGCATTGCGGCTGACTGCTGTTCTGTCATGAGTCATGTCCGCGGCCGCATCCCATGACGACGCGGACCCACTCCCCGGAACCTGGGAGTCCGATTTTTCATGGCACATCCGCCTTGTTGGCTTGATTTCATCTGAGTAATCTGACCGATGATCATCCCGGTTACTGCAGAAAAGGGCTCTTCCCATGCGCATCCACGCTCGTGCCGGCGCCATAGTCGCCACCTCCCTCCTCGCCACCGTGGGCTTGGCGGCTCCGGCTTCGGCCGGCGAGCCGGCCGGTGCGGTCAGCAACGCGGGCCCCTCTTGCACCTCGCTGTCCAACGGCAGTTTCTGCGTGGCCATCATCGACGGCGGCCACTCCGTGAATCTCGTGTACGGGAAGACCGGCGGCTCCCCGGTGACCGTCAAGTTCGGCTACCGGAAGGGCCACACGAAGCACCTCAGCAACGCGTACACGGTCAAGAGCGGCGACACGAAGACGTACAAGTTCAAGAATCAGAACCTGGGCTGCAGCACCATCTACGGTGTCCTGGCCGTCGAGGGCCAGAGCGACTTCGAGACGCCGGGTCTGCACAACACCAGCTGCTGACCGTCGTGTGCGCGCCTGGTGCCCATGGCGCCGGGCGCGCGTCGCCCCTACCGCGAGCCGTAGTTCGGCTGCGGCAGACAAGCCACGGGTGCCGGCTTCACCATCGACCCGGGCTGGGTCGGGCCGGGCTGGGCCGGTCCGGGCGACTGCTCGGCGGGCTTGAGCAACGCAGCTCGCCATGGCTCGGCCGGCTCCACCTCGACACCCGCAACTCGACTCCATCACCAGCTGGTTGATCGTGCAGCGGGGCATCAGCGTCGCGCCGGGCCGGCGTCGCGGGCATCGATAATGCCGCGACGGGCGGGCGTCCCGTCCGCATGCGGAGTCGCAGGCGTCGTCACGAGCTGGACGAGTGGGTTGGCCGAGCCGCGGGGCCCGCGGAGCTTACGTCTCCGGAGCGACGAGGCTGCGGAGCAGGGGGGTGGCGATCCGCACGATGTCCTCCACGTCCGCGTCGGCCAGGTCGGGCATGTGCAGCAGAAAGCGCTGGGCGGCGATGCCCATCATGATCGAGCTGAACAATGCGGCCCGCAGTCGCGCGTCGGGGGCATCGATGGTGCCGGCGATGTGATCGGTGACCTCCGCGGTGAGATGGCGGCGCAGCAGCTCTGCCGCCTCGTCGCTCGTCATACTGGTCCGCAGGAGCACCGCCATGGGGCTGTCCGGATCCGCCGCCCAGGTGCCCAGCATGCCCCGCAGGCGGTTCTCCACCGTGTGGCCGGGGTCGCTGGTGGTGAGCTGGTCATGGGGGATCTGCCAGCGGACGGCCTCGCGGAAGAGGTCCTGCTTGCTGCCGAAGTACTGGATCACGGAGGACTTGTCCACGTCCGCTTCGGTGGCAATGGCGCGGATGGTGGCGCGCTCGTAGCCGACCTCCGCGAACTTCCGCCGCGCGGCCGCCAGGATGCGCCGACGTGTGCGCTCTCCCTTGCGCTCGCAAGGAGCTGGGTCCTGGCCCGGGCACACCGAACCCGCTTCTCTTCCCGGGTCCACTGAACCGGAATCCTTCTCCGGGCCCGCTGCACCGGACGTCCGCTGTGCGCCCTGTCCGGGCGGCGCATGTGTCACTGCATCGGCGCAGGTCAAAGTCGGTCCCCTTTCCGGTGCCGGCCCTGATGCTACAAGCACCTGCGCGCGGCGCCAGAGTCTCGGACGGACGGCGGATCGCAAGGGCTCCGTCGGGAGAGAATCCGAGGCTGCTGCACGGGCAGGGGGCGACCTCACCCTCACCGCGCTCCGGCCGGTGGAGTCCTCACGGTCGGAGCGCGGGGGAACGGGTTCGGTCCACCGTTCACGCGGGCGGTGTGCGGGCCGCAGCCGGCTCAGACGGCCAGGGCCGTCGCGTCCTCCACCAGTCGGCCGAGGTCCGGCAGGGCGTGGGCCCGGCGCTGGAGTCCTTGGGCACGGGACCGGTAGGAGCGGTCCTCCAGTACGTTGCGCACCGCTGCCGCCAGCGCCTCCCGCGTGACGTCCTGGACGTCGATCCGCGTCCCGACGCCCAACTGCTGCAGTCGACTGGCGTTGTGCGACTGCTCGGCGAACAACGGCACGGCCACCATGGGCACCCCGGACGCCAGCGCCTCCCGGGTCCCGTTGAAACCGGCATGCGTGAGGAACAGATCGCTGGACCGGAGCAACAGTTCCTGCTGGACGAACGACGTCAGATGGACGTTGTCGGGGCGCGCACCGTCCCACTGCCGCGGGTCACGGTCGGCACCCAGCGCCACGACACCGGTGACCGGCAGGTCTCCGAGCGTCTCGATGATGGTCTCCAGCAGCGCGAGCGCGCCGCCGGGCAGGCGGGGAGCGTTCGAACCGAGGGTGGCGAGGACGAGCGGCCGCTCCGTGGGGAGTTGAGCGATCTCCGGGTCGAGGCCACCCGGTGTCGTCTGGGCGGGGACCTGGTAGTAGCGGGCACCGGGCAGCCGGCTGTCCGCGGGGTAGAAGTCCTCCGGAACGACTCCGGCGCGGAAGGCGCGGAACGGGTGCCAGGGGTCGCTGACCGGCGCCAGGCCGAGCTTCTCCCGCTGCCGGTTCAGCTCCTCGTGCACGGCGGGATGGGCGTACGGAGCCATCGGTGCGATGTCCAGAACGCCATGGGGTATGCCGAGGCTCTCTGCCGCCAGATAGCCGCCGTACTCGGTCGACTCATGGAGGATCAGGTCCGGTCGCCAGTCCCTCGCCACGTCGAGCAGGTCGAGGGCGCTGGGCCCGGCGAGATGCCCGACGAACGCCGCCGCGAAGAACTCCGGCGCCAGTTCGACGGTCACGGACCCGACCTTGTCCATGCCCGGCGGGGGCTGGATCTTGCCGCCCTGGAGGGCTTCCCCCATCGACTGGAGATGGGGCAGCGTCAGCGCGGTGAGCCCGCGCTTCTCGATGTGCTGGACAACCCCGGCCCCAGTGGCGATGGCCACCTCATGGCCCGCCTCCCGGGCTCGTTCCGCCACCGGCAGAACCAGGGGCGCGAGGTGCGAATAGATTGCCTGTGCGGTGATGAGGATGCGCATGGTGCTCGCTCTCCACGATGCGGTGCGGACCCCAAGGTGTGGGCCCCACCGCGGACTTCAGGGCCGACTTCTCAAAAATAAACGCTTGTTGAGAATCTACCACTCACCCTCAGGTCCTCTCCCGACTACTGAGCATCCGCTCGTGCTCGTACCTGCCCGCTCACGCGCCCACTTGCTTGCCGCACTCCACGCTTTTGGGCAGCCGCAGCGCCTCGTCCGTGACGCCCGCGCGAACCGCCGCACGGGATCGCGCCGGGGCTGCACACCACGACCTGGCGGCGCACTTCTTCGGCCCGGAGAGGGGCGCCGAATTCTCGCCGCCTGGTCAAGACGATCGCTCGGCGACTCCCCGGGCCTCACGGGAAGGCGATCGGCGGCCCATCAGGGCAAGCCACGTCCGCGACGCATCGCATCTCATAGGTCCGGGGCACGAAGGGGATGGCCGATGTCGTCGAGGTCGTGCCCCGCTGTCGATAGTTCCTGACTACCCGTCAAGTAGCGTCGACGGAGGCGGGCGAAGGCGGTGGGGCTCGGGCGGTTCGGGAGGAACTCCTTGATCAGCTGAGCACATTCGCGTCGGCTCGCCGTACTGGTGTCGCACTCCAGGTCGTAGTCAGGCAGTCGAGCAGCCGCCACGGTTCACTGAGAACATGGTCGACCACAATGTCGTTGCCCACCTCGGACATGGCCGCAATGGAGCGGTGAAAGCCCATCCTGGTCCGCCGCAACGCGGCATCGAGCTCCTCCGCCCCGAGCTCCCGCTTGCTGCGCATCGCGTTGAACCCATCCACCGCCAGGTGGAAGAAGACACCGTCGTCGAGGATGTCCACAAGCTCCCGCGCGAGGCTCGACTTCCCCGAACTGGAGGTGCCATTGAGGAAGATGATCCGGCCGGATGTCATATCGGCATCGTTGCACGGCACCGCCCTGGCGCTGTGTTCAGCGCCTCAAGGCAGCAGCGCAGCAAGGGCGAACACGTGGGCCAGTCGGCGACGCCTCGTTCCAGAGCGCTCGTGCCGGGTTGATGGCGAGTCGGTAGGACTCGGTGCCTGCATTCTTCCCAGAGTCGTACGTCATCCGGCTCAGAGGTGAGACATGCACTGCCACCTCGTCAGCTCCGGGAAATCGTGAAGCGGGAGCCGACTCCCCAGCGGCCATGCACGAGGCCGGCCCCTCCCTGATCCCACGTCGGCGCGCACCACACGCGACGTGTGGCGGCCAGGACGTGATCGGCGTGAAGGCGGCTCTCGTCGTACGTAATCCGGCCGATCAGCCGCTTCGCTCCTCCGGCGATCTCGGCATCGGACACCGCACCGCCCTTGCGTCGGCACCGTGGCGCAAGGCCTGCTCAGCCCTCTCCCGCCGCAGTGCCGGATCGACCTGGCCCGCGAACTGCCGAGACGGACAGGGGCCGGACCGCGCCGCGCCACCGACCAAGCGGTCGGCCGCATCATGCTCGACGCCGGCCGGCCTATCCGGACCCGGAGGTCTCAGCCCTTCATGGCCGCCCAGAACTCCTCGAAGGACATCTGGCGATCGCCGTTGGTGTCGAGCGAGTCGATCAGCTCCTGGGCCTGAGCCTGGGTGATCTCCGAGCCTTCCAACTCCGACACGACCTTGCGGTATTCGTCCGCGGTGACCAGACCGTCCCCGTCGATGTCGTAGCGCTCGAAGACCTTCCGCGCCGCCGTCTCCATGATGTCCGCCATGTGCTCCGCCTTTCCGCGATCTTCGCTGACCGGCCCAGACTATCCGGCCCGCGGAAAGGGCCGCGGGCCCGCCCCGCCCCCGCCGCCTGGATCACCATGGGTGCCGACGGGAAGACAAACCGCCGCTGCTTTCTCACGCCGGAGGCCCAGCCCCCGGAGCCCGCACACTCCTTCGGCCTGCCTCGACGAAGCATCCTGGCAACGCATCACCATCGCACTGCTCGCCCCCGCACCTCCGGGCGACCATGCTGTTCGCCAGGGTGCGGAGGTGTCGCAACAGCGAGAGTCAGGCCCCCCGCCTCAGGGCTGCCGCGTAGCCCCCGGCCGGGCGCACGACGAGAGCCACAACACCTCGCCGCGTCGCCGGATCGCCCGAATGCACCAGGTGGAGCGCCACCCTCCGCCTTGCGATGCACCGCATCCGACGCCGCGCGCTGATCCACCGTGGATTACAGGACAGCCCTCGGTTCGGCGCGATCAGGCCAATGCGCGTGGAACGTTCCCGTCCGTCGGTACCGGCAGCCGATGATGAGCGGCCGGCGGGGCCGAACCCGTCGCGACGAAGGGGGCTCCTCCATGAGACCAGTCCGCAGCAGACCCATGGCCGCCACCGCACTCGCACTGGGAACACTGCTGACCACAGCGCTTCCGGCGACCGCCGCGGAACGCCCCGGCCCGGCCTCCCGCTGCACCCCTGCCCTTCATGTCCTCGACCGGCTGCCGGGGACCGGGGCCGGGGGCTGGGGGAGCGAGAGCGTCAACGACTTCGGCATCGGAGGCTTGTCCGTCGGTCGGTCCGCCGGGCTGCCCGCCTACTGGACGGGAAGCACCGTGCACCGCGTCCCGCTCCCGTCCGGGTACGACAGCGGCTCGGTCGCCGCGGTCAACCACCGCGGTCTCATGGTGGGCAGCATCCAGGGCCCGGTCGGTGTCGCCGCCTTCAGCTACCGGGCCGGTGCCTCGGCTGTACGCATCCTCCCCGGCGGCACCTATGCCGCCGACGTCAACGACCTCGGGACCGTCGCGGGCGGCAACGACAGTTCGGACACCGCCTATCTCTGGACCGGCGCCACCCTCACCCGGACCCTCACCGTCGAACCCGGGCACACCCGTGTCCGCGTACGCGGTATCAACTCCCGGGGAACGGTGATCGGTTCCTCCTGGTACTGGGACGGCGTGAGCGACGTGAGCGGCAGCGTCGGGCTGGTCTGGCCCGGTGGCACCACAGGACCGGGACGGAATCTCAAGCCGGTCGAGATCAACGCCGACACGGACTGGCATCCGTCCGCCATCGACAACCATGGACGCGTTGTCGGCGACCGCACATCCAGCCACCAGGACCTGGCCGCCGAGACTTACTGGGACGCCCCCTACACCAAGGACGGCGTCCAGATACCGGGGCTCCCCGCTCACGAGGGCAAGGGCCGGCTCAACGACATCAGCCCCAGCAGCGGCGTGGCGGTCGGCACCGCGATGTTCCCGTACGGCATCCCGCCGATCACCCCCATCGACCAGGCCCAGATCTGGCCGGGCTCCGGCCCCCTTCGCGCCCTCCCCAGCCTTGCCCCCGACGGCCCGGCCGGCGCCGAGGCCGTCAACGACGAGGACCGAGCGGGGGGTTGGGCCTACGACGGCGATCCATACGACGGCGCCGGCGCCCCGCACCCCGTGACCTGGACATGCGCTCTGGGCTAAGGGACGTCGTGGAGTCCACGGTGGGTCGGCGCGCGGCCTCAGATGCGGTGCATCGCAAGGCGGAGAGCCGGTGGCGCCGGCAGCTCGAAGGACTCGGCCCGTTGGTGGGAGCGATGATGCTCGTCCCGTTCCCCGCGCACGACGTGCCCGTCGGGAAGCTGTCGGCTACCTCCGGCGGGCACCGCGTCGGTTGCGGGACGACGACATCGACGGCGGCACCAGGCACTTCTCCTTGGGCAGGAAGCTCACCTCTGCGCTGTGGGGCACCGAGTACAACGAGCGAGCGGTGCGCTTCTACGAGCGCTGCGGGTTCAAGACCACAGGCGAGCGAGTGGTCTGGCGCGGGAAACCGCCCAATGTGCGGATGAGTTGCGACCCCACGCTGAGCGACAACCTCAGCCGAACCACACGGGACCGGATCGCTGATCAGCACCGGTTCGGCTGACGCAGCGACGGGTGGCACACGGCATGGCCTGGGGGCCCGCGGGCCCCTCATCGCGGCCCACCAAGCCAGTGCAGGTATGTCGCTCCTCCTAGGAGGGACTCCAGGGTCGGCGCCGACACCATTCACCGGTAAATTGACGCCCTGTGCCCAAAACCCCCCGATCCGGCCCGTTATCCTCTCTGCCGCCGTCGACCGCGCCTCACAGCGGGGCCTGGATCTCGCACGGCTTCCAGTTCGAACCGCACTCCCACTCCGAGGGCCAGCTGGTGTACGCGGCCGCAGGGGCCCTGGCCACCACGACCGAGCGTGGAACCTGGGTCGCTCCTGCGCACCGCGTCACGTGGACACCGCCGGGGTTCGAGCATGCGCACCGCTTCTACGGCACTACCGACGCCCGCCTTGTCACGGTCCCGGTCGACCTGTGCGGCGAACTGGTCGCACACCCCAGCGTGTTCGCGGTGGGCCCTCTGCTGCGCGAGGCCCTGCTGGCGCTGACCGACCGAGCGGAGGCCCGCCCCGGCGCCGTCCGGCGATTGCTCACCGTGGTGATCGACGAGCTCGCCGAGACTCCCGAGCAGTCCCTGCACCTGCCCGAGCCCCACGATGACCGGCTGCGCGCGGTCACCGATCTCCTGCACGCCGATCCCGGCCGGAGCGCGACCCTGGCCGACCTGGGGCGGGCCGCGGGAGCCAGCGAGCGGACCTTGAGTCGCCTGTTCCACGCCGAACTCGGCATGAGTTTCCACCGTTGGCGCACCACGTTGCGCATCCACCACGCTCTGGCGCAGCTCAGCAAGGGCCGGTCGGTCACCGGCACGGCGATGGAGTGCGGCTGGTCCAACCCGTCGAGTTTCATCGACGCCTTCACCGAGATCGTCGGCCAGACCCCCGGCCGCTACCAGGCCGATCTGCGCAACCACAGAAGTGGCCGATCGCGGTCCGCCGGGCGCCCCGGCGCTGCCCGCTGACACCTTGGCGGGTTTCCGGTATCGCCTGTCCTCATCCCGGTTGGTGGGGGTGTCTGCCGCGCCCACAGTGGTGGCAGGCCGCGCTCTCCGTGCGGCACGACGGCCGTGCATCTGAGCCGCGGCCGGTTTCCTCCTAGCCGAAAGGCTCGTACAGCACATGGTTGAGACAGCGGAGAACACCACCACCGTCGTCATCGTCGGCGCCGGAGTGGCCGGGCTCACCCTCGGCAACTTCCTCCTGCGCAGCGGCATCAGCTGCATCATCGTCGAGAAGCACAGCCGCGCATACGTCGAGGAACGGCAGCGTGCGGGTACCGTCGACAGCCGCGGCGTACGGATGTTCCGCGAGTGGGAACTTGAGGACGTCGTGAAGGACGGCTCCTCCCCGAAGAAGATCACCAGCGGCATCTGGATCGACGGGGTCATGTGCCCCATGGGGTTCGGAGACGATGACACGGACTCGGTCTTCCTCCCTCAGCAGGTCCTCGTCCGCAACCTCACCGACGCCTACCTGGAGGCCGGTGGCGACCTGCGCTTCAAAGCCCTCGACGTCAGCCTGGAGGACATCGACAGCGAGCGCCCCACGGTGCGCTACCGCAACCCCGACAGCTCGGCCACCACTCTCACCTGCGACTTCGTCGCCGGCTGCGACGGTTTCCACGGCGTCAGCCGGGCCACCGTCCCCGCCGGCGCGCTCACGCTCTACTCCCACGAGTACCAGTACTCCTGGCTCAGCGTCATGGCCGAGGCGCCGGCGGACCCCTTCGGCATGGCGATCCACGACCGCGGCCTGGCCGCACGGTACCCCCGCGGTGCGGACGCCAGCCGCCTCTACCTCCAGTGCCCGGCCGGCGACACTCCCACGCAGTGGCCGGACGAGCGCGTCTGGAGCGAGCTGCAAGCCCGCTTCGGCGCCGACGTGCCCACCGGCCGCATCGTCGACAAGCGGATCGTGCCTCTGCGGTCCGTGGTGTACAGCCCGATGAGCTACGGCCGCCTCTACCTGCTCGGCGACTCGGCCCACATCGTCCCGCCGATGAGCGCCAAGGGCATCCACCTCGCGCTCTATGACACCGAGGTGTTCGCCCGCGCGATCATCGCGAAGGTCCAGGACGGCGACGCGAGTCTGCTCGACAGCTACTCCGACACCTGCCTGCGTCACATCTGGAACTACCAGGCCTACGCGATCTGGATCACTGATCTGATGCACAACGCCGGCGATGCCTCCTACGAGGGCGGCTTCCGCAAGCAGATCACCCGAGCGGAACTGCGGCGCCTGAACGACTCTCCCACGGCCGGCCGCCTGTACGGCGAACTGATCGACGGGCTGCTCTAGCCGTCATCCCCTACGAGTGGGCCACTGAAGAACCCCCTGGACCTCCACGTTGCCCCGCACGTGCCCGCCGGGCACGAACGGGACGAACGCGAGCAGCACCGGTGAGTCGCTGTCGGGTCGCTCAGGAATCCTGCAGGGCTCGGAACGAGTCGAACCAGACGGTGGTCCGCCCGACCTTTCCGTTTTCCTTCCGGACGGTGCGGTTCGCGTACAGGGGGTTGAGGATCCACGGCTTCTTGTGAGCGTCCCAGCCCGTCTGCATGGATTCGATCTGCGTCACCCCGTAGGTGGCCACCGCGAGCTTCCCGGTCTCCCGGAACATCCGCATCTGCTGCGTCAGATAGTCCTTGTGGGAGGCGAACCACGGGCTCATCGCCAGGAAGTCGTCCCACCTCCTCTGCGGGAAGGGCTTCTCGATGGCGCTGCCGATCACCTGCCACACGCGGGTGTTCGGGGGCACGTCGTACTTCTCGGCGTAGGCCGCCGGGATCTTGTCGCCCATGTGGTCTTCCCAGAGCTGGACCAGGGAGAACTCCGTGGCGAGGAACTTCTTGCCCCTGTCCAGGCGGGACACGACGTACTGGACGTACCTGCCGGCCGCCTGCAGGGAGTCGACGTGCGGATGGATGTCGAGGCCTTCGAGCTCCGGCGTCCTGTTGACGAAGCGGACCCACCGCTCGGTGGCCGGCGTGCGCCCGTCCTTCTCGTCGAGGCGGTTGAGAGCTCCCATGTACAGGCGGGTCCCGCAACCGTGCGGGAAGTGCTTCCTGCGGTAGCCGATGACGTGTTCGGCGACATGCTCGTAGAACACATTGAGGCGCGCGTCGCGCTCGTCCTTCAGGGTCTCGAGGAACGGTTCGTTGCCGATGGTGAGGAGGTCCATCTTCCCCATGACGGCGTCCAGCACCCGGTCCACGCGCTTCAGCTGCGCTTCCATCGCCTTGCTGCCCACCTCGGGAAGCGACTGCCCGAGAGTGAGGAAGGGGAACTTCAGGGAGAGGATGGTCTTGAAGTCGTTCCCGCTCGCGTCGAGCAGCCTGGCGATGGACCGCTGCTGGGCCGGGGCATGCGCGTCGAGGTCTTCCGTCATCGGGACGAAGCCGCGCACCCACTTCGCCGAAAGGGCCCTCACCTGGGAGAGATCCATGTCGGAGGGATCCTCGTTGAAGTTCACCCCCAGCGCGCCGTTCGGCGCCTCGCCGGTGGGTGCGCCGCCGCTCTTCGCACGCGGCCGCACACTGCCCTCGCCACCCGTCTGGCTACTCGCCTGGGGATTGCACGCTGCTGTGAGGAGGGCCGCGCCGGACACTCCCAGCAGCCGGCGACGCGAGGTCGGCCTCGCGATGAAAGGCGTACCGCACGTGTCAGGCTGCGCGGACGACTCGTACCGCATTGCTGTTCTCCGATTCTGGTGACGTCGTTGCCGGCCGTCTTCCCCCACCGGCGCCGCCTGTGGCGCGCCGGCCGGGCGGAGGTCGCTGAACGGCCCTTGCCGACAGGCAGCTTCGTCCCGCATGCGCGACGCCCCGGCGCCGGTCCGTGCATGATCAACGTAGTTCATCGGAGTCGGAGCCGGAGCACGCGCCTCGGCCCCTGCCGGAACAGCATGCGGACCTCCCGGCGCCGCCGCCGTGACTCAGGCGTGCGGGCCGGCGCCGGATCTCCGCGGCCGCCTCGCCCGGCGGGAACGCACGAGCCGTCGGCCATCAACCGTCGGCGGCAAGACGGCTGAGCCACTCCTTCAGCAGATGTTGCTCGGCGGTGCTGATTCGTCTGGTCGGACAGCCCGGCGCGCAGGGCGCGGGCGGCGCCGTCCGGACCCGGGTCCTTCACCTCGCCAAGAGATTCCTCGGAGCGGTGCCGGCGTGGACAGCACCAGGCAGTATCGGGCCCACCGACCGCGCGCAGACCGCACTTCAGCTGACCGGCCACCCCGCCTCGCCGCCGCGGCTGCCCGGCCGCCTGCCGCGCCCGCACCGCCACCGTCGCCGCGGCAGGAGCGCCGCGCCACGAGTGCCTCTGCTGGTGATGACCGATCCGCCCTCACCAGCAAGACCGTGACCTGGTCTGCGCGGCCCGTCGGCGGATTCCGCTGCCGGCGGGCCGATGCAGTATGATCATGAGGCAACTTCGGTCCTCGGGCCGGAACCGCGCGTCTGTGGTCCAAGGAAAGACGTCCACCAGCCGGTGGGAGATGCAGGTGCAAGGCCTGCCGGGCGCTCTGCGAAGGGGCCCTTCCTCTTATGGGGAAGGGCCCCTTTTTGAATGGCCGGCCCGCTGGCGACCACGGCTCGGCTCCGCTCGTACGGAGAGCACACCCACTCCGGGACCGGCAGTACGGCTTCCCTCACCTCCGGGCTCCTGAAGGGGCTACTCCTTCGCCGGGTCGGCGCCCGGCCGCTTGACGATCCGATCGTCTACCTCGATCGACTTCCAGAGTCGACGGCTGATCCGGACCTTCACGGATTCGCCGTCGGCAAGGCGGACCTCGACGAAGTGATACATGTTCGAGCCATCGAGCATGCCCCGGGACTTGGTGAGGACGACGCCTTCCCAGGCATCGTCTCGTCCGACTTTGTGAGATTTGAACATGCCATGGAGCCTACGAGGACCGGCAGCCGACCTGCAGAGCCATGAGTCATCACCTGGGGATGACATATGTCCTACCGGGGCTTTGAACCCGGAGGGGCTGCGTTCGCGGCCGAGTCTGCTGAGGTGTTCTGGCACGGTGCCGCTGTCAGGGTGGCAGCTTCCCCGTGAGGGACTCCCGGCTCTTCCCGCGCCGCGTCCAGTGCGGCACGAGCATGCATGCGCCGTTGATCATTGGGGTGACGCGAGGCGGCCTGCGCGACGCGGAGACGGGCGGCATCCCGGGCTCCGGTGTCCGCCGGTGCCTCCTTCGGGTTCTTCGGCGACGCTGACCCGTTCCTCCTTGGGGCACGGGGCACGGGGCATGGGGCATGGGGCATGGGGCATGGGGCATGGGGCACGGGGGCGCAGGCCGCGGAGCC
>Ga0207426_1000399_pt1 | contig 73628 bp, 65 predicted proteins | sample AraplaMF_Cvi_mMS_FD_184265 | JGI IMG/M metagenome (GOLD analysis project Ga0207426, IMG submission 184265) | Arabidopsis root microbial communities from the University of North Carolina, USA - plate scrape MF_Cvi_mMS (SPAdes) (version 2) | ecosystem: Host-associated > Plants > Roots > Endosphere...
GAGCGGCGACTTCGAGCTGGGCATGGACCCGGACAGCGGCCGCCAGATCGTCGCCAAGGACGGCCGCTACGGCCCGTACGTCACCGAGATCCTGCCCGAGGGCACCCCGAAGACCGGCAAGAACGCGGTCAAGCCGCGCACCGCCTCGCTCTTCAAGTCGATGTCCCTGGACACCGTGACCCTGGCGGAGGCGCTCAAGCTGATGTCGCTGCCGCGCGTCGTCGGCAAGGACCCCGAGGGCGTCGAGATCACCGCGCAGAACGGCCGCTACGGCCCGTATCTGAAGAAGGGCACCGACTCGCGCTCCCTGGAGACCGAGGAGCAGCTCTTCACGATCACCCTCGATGAGGCGCTGGCGATCTACGCCCAGCCCAAGCAGCGCGGGCGGGCCGCCGCCAAGCCGCCGCTGAAGGAGCTGGGCACGGACCCGGTCAGCGGCAAGCCGGTGGTGGTCAAGGACGGCCGGTTCGGTGCGTATGTCACCGACGGCGAGACCAACGCGACGCTGCGGCGGGACGACGACGTCGAGACGATCACCGCCGAGCGCGGCTACGAGCTGCTGGCGGAGAAGCGCGCCAAGGGGCCGGCGAAGAAGACCGCCAAGAAGGCGGCCAAGAAGGCGCCGGCCAAGAAGACGGCCGCGAAGAAGACGGCCGCCAAGAAGACCGCGGCGAAGAAGACCACCACGGCGAAGAAGACGACCGCCAAGAAGGCCACCGCCAAGACGGCGGCGGCCAAGAAGACGGCGGCGCCGGCCGAGGACTGATCTCTGCCGCCCGGCCTCGCGGCCGGTAAAAGCGCAGGACATGGGCGGGCACATCGGATGCGATCCGATGTGCCCGCCCGTTTGTTCGGGTGGGCGCTCGACGGCGTGGACCATCCCGCTAGGCTGGCGGGATGACGCGTGCCGAGCAGCCAACGGTCGTGACCCCCACATCAGGCGCCCTAGCGGCGGATTCCCGCGAGCGCGCCGTGCGAGCCCTGCTCCGCTTCCCCCCATTGAAGCGACTGTGGAGCGCCCAATTTGTCGGGGGCATCGGCGATGCCCTGTCCATGCTTGTCCTCGTACTCCTCGCCCTGCAGGCGGCGTTGTACGTACCCCTGGGCGGCGAGCCCGTCTTCGGCGGCGGTTATCGGGGCGCGGCCCTCGCGGTCACCGCGGTCTTCGCGGCCCGGATGCTGGCGACGCTGCTCTTCGGGGCCGTCCTGCTGGGCCCGCTGTCGGCGCTGACGGCGCCCTCCGGGCCGCTGGACCGGCGCTGGACGATGATCGGCGCCGACCTTCTGCGGCTCGCGCTGCTGGTCATCGCCCCCCTCTGGATCGACTGGACGCCGGACGACGCACTGGCCTGGCTGCTGGTCACGGTCTTCGTCACCGGTGTCGCCGAACGCTTCTGGACCGTCGCGCGCGAGAGCGCCGCACCCGGGCTGCTGCCCGCACCGCCCCCCGAGGGCTCTGCCGTACGCCCCCTGCCCGACAACATGGACGCCCTGCGCCGCCTCTCGCTGCGCACCGGCTTCGTGTCGCTGCCGATCGCGGCCGCCGCCCTGGTGGTCGTCACCCTCGTCAGCAAGCTGCTGGGCACCGGCATCGACTGGTTCCACCTCCACCAGGCCGCCCTCGGCTCGTACGTCGCCGCCGGTCTGTTCGCCGCCTCCGTATCGATCCTCTACTTCATCGAGTTCCCCGGAGTGCCGACGCCGCGGCCGCGCTCCCCCCTGGAGGGGCTGCGCCGCCCGAAGGCCACGGGAGCGAAGACCGCAGCGCCGGGCTCCGGCGAGCGGCCGGAGAACAACGCCGCACGCGCGGGCGCCGACAAGGGCCGCACGGGCGCGCTCCCGCTGCTGGTGGTGTCCTGCGCCGCGGTGGCCGGGGCGATCGCCGCGGTCGTCGCGCTCGCCGTCCTGCACGGCTACGACCTGGCCGGCGGACCGGCCACCTTCGCGCTGCTGGTGCTCGCGCCGACCGCCGGTACGGCCGTCGGCATCCGCGGCGCCCACCGGGTGCTGCCCGGCCTCTCCCGCCGCCGGCTGCTCGCCCTCGCGGTGGCCGCGACCGGCCTCGGGCTGCTGGCCATGGGGCTGGTCCCGGACCCGACGACGGTGCTGGTGCTCGCGCTGCTGTCCGGCGTCACCGCCGGAATCGCCGCCAATACGGGCCATGTGCTGCTGGAGCAGGAGTCCGAGGAGTCCCGCAGCGCCCGTACGACCGAGCACCTGCACGCCGTCGTACGGCTGACGGTCGCGCTGGCCGCCATCCTCGCGCCGCTGCTCGCCGCGGTCATCGGCCCGCACCACCTCGGCAGCGGCACCTTCGACTTCGCCTACGGCGGCGCCGCCTACACCCTGATGCTGGCCGGCGCACTGCTGCTGCCGGTCGCCGCCCTGGTGCTCGGCAAGGTCGACGACCGGCAGGGCGTACCGCTGCGGCGCGATCTGCGCGAGGCGCTGCGCGGCGGCGACCCGGCCCAGGCGCCCGCCCCCACCGGCTTCTTCATCGCCCTGGAAGGCGGCGACGGCGCCGGCAAGTCCACCCAGGTCGAGGCGCTCGCGGAGTGGATCCGCGCCAAGGGCCACGAGGTCGTGGTGACCCGCGAGCCGGGCGCCACCGCCATCGGCAAGCGACTGCGCTCGATCATCCTGGACGTCTCGACGTCCGGGCTCTCGGACCGGGCGGAGGCGCTGATGTTCGCCGCCGACCGCGCCGAGCACGTCGACAGCGTCATCCGGCCCGCCCTGGAGCGCGGCGCGATCGTCATCACCGACCGGTACATCGACTCCTCGGTCGCCTACCAGGGCGCCGGGCGCAACCTCGCGCCCACGGAGATCGCCCGGATCTCCCGCTGGGCCACCGACGGCCTCGTCCCCCACCTGACGGTGCTGCTCGACATCTCCCCCGAGACCGCGCGGGAGCGCTTCACCGAGGCACCCGACCGGCTGGAGTCCGAGCCCGCCGAGTTCCACCAGCGGGTACGGGCCGGCTTCCTGACGCTGGCCGCCGCCGACCCCGCGCGCTATCTGGTCGTCGACGCCGGGCAGGAGCCCGAGGCCGTCACCACCGTCGTACGCCACCGCCTCGACCAGGTGCTCCCGCTGTCCGAGGCGGAGATCCAGGCGCAGGCCGAGGCCCGTAAGGCGGCCGAGGAGGAAGCCCGCCGCAAGGCCGAGGAGGAGGCCGCGCGCAAGGCGGAGGAGGAGCGCCTGGAGCGCGAGCGCCAGGAGCAGCTCGCCAAGCTGCGCGCCGAGGAAGAAGAGCGCAAGCGCCAGGAGGCCGAGGAGGCCAGGGCACGCGAGGAGGCCCGCCAGGCCGAGGAGGCCCGCAAGCGCGCCGAGGAGGCCCGGCAGGCCGCGGAGGCGGAGCGGCAGCGGCGCGAGGCCGAGGAGCGCGCCCGCGAGGCCGAGCAGGAGCGGCTGCGCAAGCAGCACGAGGAGGAGGCGCGGCTGCGCAAGGAGGCCGAGGAACGCCGCCTGGAGAAGCAGCGCAAGGCCGAAGCGGCCCTGCTGCGCGCCGAGGAGGCCCGGGTCGCGGCAGCCGAGGCGGCGGCCGCGGCGGAGGCCAGGGCGGCGGCCGAGGAGGCCGAGGCAGCCGAGGCGCCCACCGCGGAGACGTACGTCGCCGACCTGCGAAAGCGTCTGGGGGACACGCCCGACGACTCCGCCGCGTCCGGTTCCGGCCGGTCCGGTTCCGCCGCCGGGGGTGAGCGGACGCAGGAGTCGCCGCGGCCCGGGACGGCGGACCGTGCGGCGGACGAGACGGCGGTGCTGCCCCCGGTGCGGGACGCGCACGACGCCTGGGGCGGCCGGGGCGCCGGCTCGGACGCCGAGGAGACCGCGGTGCTGCCGCCCGTACGCGGCGAGGAGGGCCGGGGCGACGCCCCCGCCGACCGGGTGCCGCCGTGGATGTTCCGCAAGGAGACGCCGCAGGGCGGCGAGCGGGCCGGCGACGGCGGACACGGCGGCTCGGGGCACTCCTCCGCTCCCGCCGAGTCGCGCGTCGAGCGCACCCGCGAACTCCCGCAGATCGACCCGGCGACGGGCCACCCGGTGGAGCACGCGCAGCCCCGCCGCCCCCGCCCCGAATGGGCGGAGGAGACCCCGCTGGACGATCTGCCGACGCTCGCCGACGAGCTGCTCGGCCCGCGCGGCGACGAGGACGCGGACGACGGCGCGGGCGACAACGGCCGTCGCGGCGGCCGGGGACGGCGCGGCTAGCCCATCGGGGAGACCCGGACGACCGGCCGTGGCCGCAGCGCAATCGCTGCGGCCACGGCCGTTTCCGGCTTCCGGAAGGCGCCCGTCCGGCCGCCCGGAACCGGCTTCCGGATTCGTTTGTCAGTGGGTTGCACCACAATGGGTCGGGCGTGGAGCAATGCGTGCGGTGCGCCCGGGCGCGCACGCACCCCGCACGGCACGAGCAGGACGGCACGGACAGGAACGGCGGACAGCGATGGCGGTATGGGACGACGTGGTCGGCCAGGACCGGGTGACCGAGCAGCTGGCCGCTGCCGCCCGCGATGCGGACGCCTTCGTCACCGCGGAGCGCGCCGCGGCCGAGCACGGCTCCGGCCGGCCGGAGCCGGAGTCGTCCGCCGACCGCGGCAGCGGCTCCCAGATGACGCACGCCTGGCTGTTCACGGGCCCGCCCGGCTCCGGCCGCTCCACCGCGGCCCGCGCCTTCGCCGCCGCCCTGCAATGCGTCAGCCCGGACCGCGCCCTCGGCGGCGCCCCCGGCTGCGGCTTCTGCGACGGCTGCCACACGGCGCTGGTCGGCACCCACGCCGACGTGGAGATCGTCCGTACGGACCTGCTCTCCATCGGCGTCAAGGAGACCCGTGACCTGGTCCGCCGGTCCTCGCTCTCCCCGGCGGGCGGCCGCTGGCAGGTGATCGTCCTGGAGGACGCCGACCGCCTCACCGAAGGCGCCGGCAACGTCCTCCTCAAGGCCGTCGAGGAACCCGCGCCCCGTACGGTCTGGCTGCTGTGCGCCCCCTCCGTGGAGGACGTCCTCCCCACCATCCGCTCCCGCTGCCGCCACCTCTCCCTGCGCACCCCGCCGGTCGGTGCGGTCGCCGACGTCCTCGTCCGGCGGGACGGCATCGAGCCCGAGGCCGCCGACCGGGCCGCCCGCGCCACCCAGGGGCACATCGGCCGCGCCCGCCGCCTCGCCACCGACGAGCGCGCCCGGGCCCGCCGGGCCGCCGTCCTCAAACTCCCGCTCCGCGTGGACGACATCGGCGGCTGCCTCAAGGCCGCCCAGGAGCTGATCGACGCCGCGGGGGAGGACGCCAAGCAGGTCGCCGAGGAGGTCGACACCAAGGAGACCGAGGAGCTGCGCGCCGCCCTCGGCGCCGCCGCCGGCACCGGCGGACGCCTGCCGCGCGGCACGGCCGGCGCCATGAAGGAACTCCAGGACAAGCAGAAGCGCCGCTCGACCCGTACCCAGCGCGACAGCCTCGACCTCGCCCTGGTCGACCTCACCGGCTTCTACCGCGACGTCCTCGCCCTCCAGATGGGCGCCTCGGTCCCCCTCGCCAACGACGAGGTCCGCGACAGCATCCACCGCATCGCCACCGCCTCGACCCCCGAACGAACCCTCCGCCGGATAGAAGCCGTGATCGCCTGCCGCGAGGCCCTGGACCGCAACGTGGCCCCCCTCCTCGCGGTCGAAGCCATGACAACGGCCCTCCGCGCCGGCTGACCACCCCCCCCACCGACCCGTCCCCCCGCCGGTCACCCGGCCCGCCCTTCAAGGAGCCGCACACACAACGTTCCCATCCGGATACTCTCCGTTCAGGTCGTGCGGTGGACGCCTGCCCCACTCGGCGGCCGCCGGTCACCACCGGCAGTCGTCGGCCACCGCCCCGCAGCGCAGTACCCGCCACGCCGTACTCGAAGAGCAGCACGCACCACCCCACGACCCGCCACCGGAGGAATCAGCACCACCAGACCTTCGTAACGCCGCCCCTCGCCTCCCCCCTCGCACCACCACCCGCACTCCACCTCCGAGGACCGACTCCGCACTCCACTCCACTTCCAGGGACCGACACCAAGGGACCGTCCATGGCCTCCAGCCGCCTGCTCCGCACCTCCGCCGCTTTTCTCGCGGCCACCGCTCTGCTGATCTCCGGCTGCTCCTCGGGCAGTTCGTCCCCCGACGAGGCGTCCCCGGGCCGCACCACGGAGGCCGGTGCCCAGCGCCCCGCCGAGGAAGCGACCCTGGCGCCCCTCCCGGCCTCGACCCCGGCCGGCCTCCGGTCGTACTACGACCAGAAGCTGACCTGGCACGCCTGCGCAAGCGGCTTCCAGTGCGCCACGATGAAGGCGCCCCTGGACTACTCCCGCCCCGCAGCGGGCGACATCAAGCTCGCGGTGGCCCGCAGGAAGGCCACCGGCCCCGGCAGCCGGCTCGGCTCCCTCCTGGTCAACCCCGGCGGCCCCGGCGGCTCGGCGATCGACTACCTGGAGCAGTACGCGCCGCAGCCCGCCGCGATCCGTGCGCGCTACGACATGGCGGCGATGGACCCGCGCGGCGTGGACCACAGCCAGCCGATCGAGTGCCTCGGCAACAAGCAGATGGACCGCTACACCCAGACCGACCAGACCCCGGACTCACCGGCCGAGGTCGGCAAGCTCACCACCGCGTTCCGCGCCTTCGCCAAGGGCTGCGCGTCCCGCTCCGGCAAGCTGCTCTCGCACGTCTCCACCGTCGAGGCCGCCCGCGACATGGACATGCTGCGCGCCGTCCTGGGCGACAAGAAGCTCAACTACGTCGGCGCCTCCTACGGCACCTTCCTCGGAGCGACCTACGCCGGTCTCTTCCCCTCCCGCGTCGGCCGCATGGTCCTCGACGGTGCGATGAACCCGGAGCTCGACTCCCGCACCACCAACATCGAGCAGACCGCCGGCTTCAACACCGCCTTCACGGCCTTCGCCAAGGACTGCATCAAGCACAAGAACTGCCCCCTGGGCACCAAGAGCACCCAGGACGCTGGCGAGCAGCTGTCCGCCCTCTTCAAAAAGCTGGACGCGCACCCGGCCGCCACGGGCGAGGCCCGGAAGCTCACCGAATCCCTCGCCAGCACGGGCGTCATCGCCGCCCTCTACGACCAGCGCGCCTGGCCCCTGCTGCGCGACTACCTCGCCCAGGCCAAGGCCGGCAACGGCCGCGGGCTGCTCACCTTCTCCGACAGCTACTACGAGCGCGACCCGAACGGCACCTACAGCAACCAGATGTACGCCAACCCCGCCGTCAACTGCCTCGACCTCGCCCCCGCCTTCACCAGCCCCGACCAGGTCCGCGCCGCCCTGCCCAGCTTCCGCAAGGCCTCCCCGGTCTTCGGCGAAAACTTCGCCTGGGCCGCCCTGAACTGCGCCTACTGGCCGGTCAAGCCCACCGGCACGGCCCACCGCATCGAGGCCAAGGGCGCCGCCCCGATCCTCGTCGTCGGCACCACCCGCGACCCGGCCACCCCGTACGGCTGGGCCAAGGCCCTCGCCTCCCAGCTCTCCAGCGCCACCCTCCTCACCTACGAGGGCGACGGCCACACCGCCTACGGCCGCGGCAGCAAGTGCATCGACGACGCGATCAACGCCTACCTCCTCGACGGCACCGTCCCCCCGAAGCACAAGGTCTGCAAGTGACCCGCCTCACACCTCCGCGCCCCTCACCCCGCCCACCCCTGACCAGCTCCTAAACCGGTTACAGAGCACCCCTCCGCGATGTGTAGACTGGGCCGCGCACCACGCCGCCTTAGCTCAGTTGGCCAGAGCAACGCACTCGTAATGCGTAGGTCTCGGGTTCGAATCCCGAAGGCGGCTCGGATTAACCCCAGGACTCACTCGCCGTGACCTGGGGTTTTTTCATGGCTGGGGTGTGGCGGGCCGCACAACGGGGATGCCGTGGGAGCGGCTGCGTGAGCGGAGCGGCCCGGCGACCTTCTTCTCGGGCTTCTGCCGCTTGGCCTTGTTCTTGGCCTTGGCCCGGGCTTTCGCTTGCCCTTGCCCTTGCCGGTCTGTGGCGGCCGTGCGGGCCGGCTTCCTTGCCTCGGTCTTGCGCTGGAGGGGGACCAGCTTGGCGGTCGCCTCGGCGGCGTTCTGGCCGACCTGAGGCAGGACGGTCTGGTAGACGTCCCGCGTGATCCGGGTGTCGCTGTGTCGAGGGCGGCCCCGACCAGGACAAGCGCCACGCTGTCCAGCGCGAGATTCTCCGCCACTGATGTCGGCGAGCCCACCGTGCAGAGCGTCCAGCCCACGATCCGCCGCCTTACCGGCGCCAAGCGCGGCATCCGCGTCGGCACCTTGCGTGTCACCGGTAACCAGCACACCCAGCTGCGAGAGACTGCCGACGAGCACGGCTACAAAGGCGAATCGGGCTTCGCTGCCGACATCGTCCTGGCCTTCCTCACCGGCCGCTTCAACGCCCACCTTCCGCTGTCCGAAGACTGACGGCGCTCGCACATCTTCCGCGCCCAGGTCCTGCGTTGGCTGAACCGCATCGGCGTCAACGCCAACCAGATCGCCCGCGCTCTCAACAGCGACCTCGCGTCACCCTGACCGAACTCGCGCACCATCTCGACGAGCCCGTCCGCCTGCGCAACAACAAGTTCGGCAAGTCTGTCACCGCTCATGCCTGGTACTGCCCCGTCCGCGCTGCCCCCGAAGACCGCTACCTTTCTGATGCCGAATGGGGCGGGATCGCCCAGTGCATCGTTGAGGTCGCCGGCCTAGCCCCGTCCGGTGACGACCTGGCCTGCCGATGAATCGCCTGACGCCGTGCCGACGACCACATCCATGTCCTCGCCACCTCTGTTCCTGAGGACGGCCGACGACCCCATCTCTCTGGGCCGCGATCGTCGCGGGACGCTGGCACGAGGACAAGGGCCACGCCCACCAGGCCGACGCCGCCAGCCAAGCCCTCCGGCGCCTTCAGAGCGCCGCCGACCACGCCCTCGCCCCGGAACTCGCAGATCCAACGTCAGCCGAGGGAGGAGACCCGACGCACCCTGGTCGGCGACGTACGCGCCGCCATCCCCGAGCCCGCCGAGCGGATCCTCACCGACACCGGCTGGCCGGCCCTCTCCACCGTGCCGGCCGACGCCGAAGCGCGCGGCCACAAACCCCGCCACTCCTCAAGGCAGCAGCCGCCCAACGCGAACTGGCCACCGCCCGCCAACCCGCCCGCTTCCTGATCACCCGCATCCAGCACACCAGCCGCAACCCCGCACCCAACCGCCGTGCTGAAGCCGCTCGACGCACCTCGACCAGCACGCCTTCGCCATCGCTCAGTAGATCCGACGTCGGTCAGCCAACGGCCCGGCCACGGCACCGATCGCGAAGCGGCGTCGTCCCCGCAGCTAGCCGTCCAGCACGCCGCTGTACGGCCGGGCTCCACTGCAGTCGTACAGCGAGAGGGTGTGTGCTCGGCGAATCGCCCCCGCCGGAGTGTGGCCGGCAGGGGGCTCAAGTCTTGTCGGGCTCGCTGGCCGGGCGGTGCTGCACCGTGGCTGAAACCCACTCCCACCAGGGAGATTGTCAGTGTCGTATGCGAGGGTCGCCATCTGCGAGCCGAAGCATTGTCGGCGGCTCGCGACGGGTTAGGGGTACACGGTTAAGGGGGAGGCACGGCATGGCCGGCGACGGCTTCGACATAGACACCGATCAACTCAAGTCCGCCGCTCCAACGTTCCATCGAGAGTCTGTTGCCCTGGAACGGGCGGCGACCAGGCTTCGCCACACGCTGGGCGGGCTGGGCGAGCCCTGGGGCGGTGACGAGCAGGGCAAGAAGTTCGAGCACGTCTACGCACCACACCAGGCGCAGATCGAGAAGGCGGCCGCGGCTCTGGTCAAGGGCCTGTCCAGTATCACCAAGGCCATGAACGACATGACCGCCAATCACGAAGACGCTGACCACTCGGCCAAGTCCGGCTTCGAGGGCGGTAAGTGATGAGTGCTGCCGACAAGGCCAAGGAGATCGTCCAGGACCTCACCGGCATGTGGTGGCCGGAGGGCGATGAGGGCGAACTCCGGGAGGCCGCTCGCGCTTGGCGCACCTTCGCGGACGATGTCGAGGACTGCACGGCCGCCTGTCACAAGAAGGCCCAAGACGTCATCGACAACAACAAGGGCAAGTCGATCGACGCGTTCGGAGAGTTCTGGCGCAATTACCACGGCGGCGGCAAGGGTTACCTCGACGACGTGGCCACCGCCGCCCGCGACATGGCCAAGGCTCTGGACAAGTACGCCGACCAGGTCGCCGATGCCAAGAGGAAGATCGAGCACGAACTGGAGATCGCCGGCGCGGTCCTGGTCGCGGGTACGGCCCTGGCTCTCTTCACCGGTGGCATCAGTGAGGTCGCGGCGGCCGGCGCGACTGAGGCAATCGTTGCGGCAGCGAGTACGGCGGGCGTTGCCGTTTCCGCCACCGTCGCCGAGATCGCCGGAACAGTTCTGGCCACCGCCGCCATCGGTGGGATCGAGGCCATCACCGTGGATGTGGTCGTCGCCCAGGGTGGGCGCAACCTTCTGGGCGACCAGAAGGGCGTCAGCCTCAAGGAGGCAAGCGCAGCCGGCGTATCCGGCATCCTGCTGGGGGGAGCCTTTGGCGGTGCACGGAGCGTAGCAACACGCATAGCCGAGGGGCCTGACCTCAACAGTGTGGGCAACCTTCGCTGGGGCGAGGGAGGCAGCGGTACCACGCTGTTCGGCGATACTTACAAGACTCCGTTGACGAAGCCTCTGCGTGACCTGGTGAACCCCGGCGGTGGCATGACCAATTGTCGGGCATGCGCGCTCGCCGTGGATCGCACCATGCACGGTGCCCCCGCTTCAGCCCTCCCCAACCTCCCTCGTGGGTCGCTTGGTTCTCTTGCCAAGCAGTTCCCTGGTAGAAGTTTCCGCCCCAAGTCCTTTTCATGGATCGTGAAAGATATGAAGGGTGCCGGGGACGGCGCGCGTGGAATAATCTTTGGTGGCGACAAGCACGGCGGTCACGTCTTCAACGTCATCAACCGCAATGGAGACATCATCTTCATCGACGGGCAGAGTGGGCATGCGGCACATGCTTACAATTGGAAGAACTATCAATTCATGAGGACAGACTGATGCTGGATCGTGGCGAGGCTCTGAAGGTCGCCGAAGCGCTTCTTCAGCAGGAGCGTGGGCCGTACGACCCTGAGCTGGAAATCGACTACGAGAACACCGAAATCAGGGGAAATCTTCTTATTGCCCCTTTCAACAGTCCGGAGTACCTGGAGTCACGTGACCCCCAGGACATGCTTCTTGACTGTTGGCCGATCCTGGTTGACCTGGCCTCCGGCGACGCTCGTCTCGGCACGATCGAGGACAGGTCACTCTGGCAGGACGAGTAATTTCGGTTCGATTGGGCGGAAGGCAAAGCGCGTCTTGGGCGGCGACTCCGTCTTCACCGATGGCGAGTGGATCTGGGGTTCTGCCTGAGCCGCTACCGCCCCGCACCACCCTTCACGATCTTGGTCCCCGCTCGTTCACTCGACTGCTCCCGCGGCTTGGCCCGACCGCGGTGCCCGGGATCGACCTGGTATCCATTGCTCCGGTGCTACGGTCGCCCGCATGACGCTCTCGGCACCTTCGGCGCGCTCCGTGGACTTGCGAGTTGAACCGGTGGAAAACGTCCTCGATCACGTAGCGCGATCTCTTCAAGTCGACCTGGACCGGGACACGGTGGTACGCAAACGCCGCTCGATCGGAGCGCGGACGGACCGGCGTACGTGGGTCCGTATCGAGCGGCGCGGGCTCGATAAAATCGGTGCGCAGGGCTGGAACGGCACCGAGTGCGCCGCGCGTCTGGAAGGCATTGCGCAGCCCGTCTGGCGGGGGTGTGTGGTCTGGCGGGACGCGGACGAACCCGTGATGTGGCGGGTCGATGAGACCGAGCTCCTGCCGAGTGCGCCCATCGGCAACGCGATCCTCAGCGAGGACCCGAAGCTGCAAGACGCGTGGTGGCAGGCGTTCAACGCTTCCCTGGACGCGCTTGCCGACCAGGACACGAGCCGCGTCGCAACTCCCGACACCGTCACCATTACGCAGGCTCTCGTCACCGAAGCCATCCGCAGCGTCTCCCCATCCCACGATTTCGACACGACTGTCGAGCGCTGGGTGCCGGCCCACGCGGATCTGAACTGGGCCAACATGACCGCGCCGACGTTCTGCCTCTTCGACTGGGAGGACTGGGGCAACGCGCCGCGAGGGTTGGACTCGGCTTCGCTGTGGGGAAGTTCCCTCGCCGTTCCGGCTCTGGCCGATCGCGTCTGGCAAGAACGAAGGCACGACTTCGAGAGCCGGGACGGCAAGCTGATGACGCTGTTCGTCTGCTCGAAGATCCTGGGGCCGAACGCGCACCCGGAGGACCCCCGTCTCACGCCCGCTCGCCGTGTTGCGGAGCGGATCGTCTCGGAGCTTCAGGCGGGCTGACCGCGCAATCGAGCCCGAAGGAGGTTCCGGTACTCCTCGATTGCTCGCTCGTCGACCTGTCCTGCCAGAGCGTCGATCAGGTCACTCAGATGGGCGGGGTTGTCGGTTCCAACAGCAACTGCGCCGACCTTGGGGAGCTCGTAGGCAGCCCGGAATGCCGCCTGCACTGGAGAGAGCCCGGTGCCGTCTCGGAGGAAGACGCGGGAGTCGATCCGGTCCCACACCGGGGCGTTCGCGCCGCCTCCGAAGGGGCTCATGCCCCACACCATGCTGCCGTTCAGGGCCCATGCCGCCGTGACGGCATCCGCTGCATCGAGCGTCCTGATGCCGACCAGCAGGCCGGCGCGGACCATGAAAGCGGACGGCTTCGGCGTGGTCGTGTCGATCAGGCTCGGCAGCGGTGACGGATTCCAGGACGCGACGCCCCAGGCACCGCACAGCCCGCTCGACGTGGCCTCCTCAAGGACGGCGCATGCCTGAGCCAGGGCATCCCGGCTATGAGCGGCACCTTCCTGAAGCGAGTGTTCCGGGTTGTGCAGGAACACCAGATCCGGCTCGCGCCCAAGATTCCGGACTGCGTGCTCCACGGCCCCGTACAGCCGCCCGGGAGCCAGGGAGTGCTCCGCCCTGTCCGGGGCCGGAAAGTAGCCCACCTTCGTGGACAGCCGGAACTTCGGCAGGAGATCACCGGCTGTCCGAGCCAGGACCTGATGGGAGCGGAAACCGAGGTAGTTCGTGCTGGTGTCGATGGTGGTGACACCAAGGTCCAGTGCTCCGGTCAGGAGACGGCGTTCGTGACGAGACCGGTGTAGCCCGAGGACAACTCGGGGGTCAGCGTCGCGCATATCTCCTCCTTCACCAGGATCTCGGCTACCTCCGCCACTTCCGCTCCGACAGCGGCTGCTGCCTGCTCCACCGGGACTGGCCTGCCGCTCAGCAGGAGACGCAGCGCAGGCACAGCCTTGGCCGTGAAGGTGAGCTTCTTTCCCGAGGCCACGACGTCGACGGCCTCGCCGTTCTCCTGGATCTGCGGCGGGAAGTGTGCGGTGCACACCACGGTGTCGAGCGGACCGAGAACGTCGAGGAACGGCACGTGCCTGGGAAGCGTGGTCGCCTGCTCGTACGCGGCGAGGAAGTCGGCCGGCGATCGCTCGCCGATCAGCTGGGCGGCTGCCGCGGCCAGGGCCTTGGTATTGGTGCGGTGCACCCGGTCCAGGTCATGTCGGAAGACCTCGTGTTCGCGGGACCAGTCAGCCAGCCAGGCCATCCAGCTCGCTCCCGTGCGCTGGGTGATCCCGAACGTTACGTGCAGGCTGTTGCCCGATCCGTGGCCGTTGCGGGTCGCCTGGTGCCAGTGGCCTCGGGGGATGTGCATGACGTCGCCGGTCTTCATCACCCCCGCCCAGACGATCTCTTCGGACGGGGTGTTGTTCGGGTCGGAGTCGCGGTACATGGGCGCGGTGCGCGAGGTACCGCGCACTTCCCACTCCTTCTCGCCGGCGAGCTGAACGATCAGCACGTCGTGGTCGTCCCAATGCAGGGGGAAACCCGATGCGTCGTTCGTCGTCAGGTACGCGTTGACCTGCACTCGCTCGTGTGACCACCACTGGAGTGCTCGGCAGGCGACTTCCATCGTCGGGTCGAAGACGTTGGCCTGATCGAGGATGAGCGTCGCGCCTTCCCCCAGCAGCCTGCCCAGACTGCGCATGTTGACCATGGAGATGCTCTGGCCTCGGGGGCTGACCGTGTCGGTGTTGTAGACGGCGGGGTGGACTTCGTCGCCTTTCTGGAAGCAACGGAACTGCGGGCGGTTCAGGCTCCTGCGCATGGCGATGTCGAGCAGGCGATTCGGGGTCAGGATGCGGGAGACGAGCGCAGGGTCGTCCATGCTTCCCCGCACGAAGCCTTTGCCGAGCTCGTGCACTCCATTCCACCCCAGTGCGGCCTCGATGCCGTTGATCAACTGGTGTTCCACTACTGCCTCCTCATGAGTACGGGCACATGACACGGACGCGGCGGGGGCCGCGCTGTCGAACCGGACGGCCCCCGCCGCTTGGCGCTACTCGGTGTCGGTCAGGTTGCCGTCACCGCCCGGCCACGGAGAATCTCCGGAACTTCCGGAGTTGTCGGACCGCAGGCTGTCGTACCGGTCGTGGACGGCGGTCAGCTCTTCCACCGCCACCAGAAGGCCACTCTGGGCCGGAGGCAATGTCGTGTTCTCTGCCACCTCGTGCTCCTTCCTCTTCGGGTTCCCCCACCGGAGTTCCGGCGGGAAGTCAGGGGCCGCCCTCACGGCCGTGGGGGATGTAGGGGGACGTGAGGGCGGCGGTCAGTAAGCAGCTCGTCGTGCTTCGGCCCCGCGGTGGAGGCCCGCGGCAGGAGGGCTCGGCGCGAGGTTCGCCGGCAAGACGCTTGAGTCCCTGCGCATGTTTGCCTGCAGGACACGCTGGTCCAGTTCGTACAAGCAGGCACGGCAGGCGAAGACGGCTGCATGCATACCGCTGGACTGCACAGGCCCGATCCACGTCACCTCGACGTCGTCGCGCCCGCACCAGAGCCAGCACTCGCCGTGTGGCTGCCATGCATGGCGATCCCAGAGGGCGTACGCAGTCGGTTCGCCCGTCGCCGGGTCGATGTCCCGGCGGGTCGGCCGGAACACGACGTCGGGGTCAGGCAGATACGTCGGCCGTAGCGCGTGCTGGCTCATTGCGCGACCGCCACGACGAAAGCCTTGGACGCGGCCCTGACATCGGTCTCGTGCTGGACAGCGAAGAACCTACGGAGAACGTCGGCGCGGACAGAGGGCACTGGCTTCGGGAGCGCGAGATCTGCCCAAACGCGCTTGCCACGGTCGGAGGACTCCCAGCCAGATCGGGCCGCGAGAGCGTCGACCAGCAGCAGGCCGCGCCCGCCCTCGTCGTCAGCCCCCGCACAGTGCGGCTGCGGAGTCACTGGACTGGCATCGAGTACTTCGATCACCAAGCGACCTGGGCGATGGAACAGTGCCACTCTTACGGGTCCCTCCCCGTGGACCACCGCGTTGGTGATGAGCTCCGAGGCGACCAAGCGGATCCCGTCGGCTGCCTCGCCATCGAGAGGGATGCCCCACGCACGCACCTGGTCCATGACCTTGTGCCGGGCGGGAGATACCTCTCCACGCGTACCCGCGAGAACGAAACGAGCGACCAGCGTGCGCATGACCGACACCTTCGAATAGCTGGGGAGCGGCTCCATCCCCGATGAAGAGCGAGGGGGTGGAGGCGCCGAACTGGGAAGCCCCCTGAACGAGCCTGTGCGTCTGGCCCACGGCGGCTGATACTCAGTCAACGGCCATAGCCTGCAAGTCCGGAACGTTTCTGGGGTGTTCCTCTTGGGGACGCCCCTCCATACGCGCACACGCCAAGTAGCCTCCGAAATACGGAACGGCGGGATGACACAGGAGCGACGACGTGCCCGGTGAACCGTTAGCAGTGCACCCGCTGACCTTCGTCCGCCAGTCGCGGGATTGGGGGAAAGCCGAGCTCGCCCGACTCATGCAGGCGCGGGGGAGGGAACTGGGCCTCCCACTGGCAACCAATCGCACCACCATGTGGAAGTGGGAGCAGGGCCAGGAACCTGACGCCGACGCGCAGCGGGTCCTCGCCGATCTGTTGCGGATTCCGTACGAACAGGTCCAGGCAATGGGATGGCCGCGGTGGCTCCCGGTATGGGAAGTCACTGGACTCGCCGCCCCCTGGACGGAGGCCGGTACCGTCGAAGCACTGGCTGATCTGGTGGGGAGCGGCCGCATGGACCGTCGAGGGTTTCTCACCATCACCGGTGCCGCCCTGACAGGACTGGCAGCGAGCTGGGCCGAAGCACCCTCCGCGTTCGCATCCGCCCTCACCGGAGACCGCGTCACCGACACGATGGTCTCGACGATCGAGCAGCGCATCAGCACGCTCCGCACCCTCGACGACCAACTCGGAGGGGCCCGGCTGCTGGAACAGGCACGCGGCGACCTCGCCCTGATCAGCGGTCTCCTGAGCGCCGGCCGGTACACGGACAAGGTCCAATTCCGTCTGTACGCGCTCGCGGCCCGGGTATCGCATCTGACCGGCTGGATGGCCTACGACGCAGGGCTGCGATCCGCAGGACAGCGGTACTACATCGGTGCCATGCGCAGCGCTCGCACCGCGGGAGACGACGCCTTCGGCGCCTTCGTCCTGGCGGAGATGGGGGTCCACGTCTCCGAAGCCGGCCGGACCGCCGAGCGAGTCGACCTTGTCTCGACCGCCCTCGACAACGCACCCCGTACGCTGTCGCCCTCCACCCAGTCCTTCCTCTATCTGCACAAGGCCGAAGCGCTGTCCCGCGACGGTGATCATCAGAGGGCCGGTACGGCACTGAACCGTGCCGGTGCTCTTTGGGAGCGCTACACGGTGGAGCAAAACCCCGACTGGCTCGACTGGTTCGGCGAGGCACAACTGAAGTCGACCGAAGGCAAGATCCTGCTGCGCTCGGGCCAAGTCGAGCGCGCGACCAGTTCCCTGGAAACCTCCGTCACGAAAGCGGCGCCCCGGGACAAGGCCGTGCGGTCCAGTCGTTTGGCCGAGGCGCGGCTCGCCGGTGGTGATCTGGACGGAGCGCTCGACGCCGCGAACTACGGTGCCGAACTCCTCGAAGACAAGGTCAGCTCGGTGCGGGCCCTGGACCGCCTGAAGGAGTTCTGCGCCCGGCTCGAACCCCATAAGTCAGTATCAGCGGTCCACGAGTTCCGCGACCGACTGCAGGCGCTGCCCGTCACAGCCTGATAGCGAACGCCGCATGCGTCGAGAGCGATCCCACTCCGCAGAGCGGCCAACGAGAGTGCCACGATGAGCCGCATGACGACGATCGACGGTGATGTCGCGCCCGGGTTCGAACCTGTACGTGAGGCGTTTGCGGCGAACTTCGCGCAGCATGGGGACGTGGGCGCGGCGGTGTGCGTGTACCAGGACGGGCGCCCAGTGGTGGACCTCTGGGGCGGAGTCGCCGACCCCAACACTGATCGTCCGTGGGTGCGAGACACCCTGCAACTGGTCTACTCCGCGACGAAGGGGGCGACCGCGAGTGCGGTGCATCTGCTGGCCCAGCGTGGCGATCTGGACCTGGACGCTCCGGTGGCCAAGTACTGGCCGGAGTTCGCCGCGAACGGAAAGGCGGAGATCCCGGTGCGGTGGCTCTTGTCCCACCAGGCCGGCCTGGTCACCCTGGATCAACCGGTCCCACTGGCCGAGGCACTGAACTGGCATCCGATGGCGGCAGCACTTGCCGCTCAACGTCCCGTGTGGACTCCGGGCACCGCACACGGATACCACGGCCGGACCTGGAGCTGGTTGGTCGGCGAGGTGATCCGCCGAGTGTCCGGACGCACGCCAGGCCGCTTCTTCGCCGACGAGATCGCCGCCCCACTCGAGCTGGACTTCTTTATCGGGCTGCCGGCGAGCGAACGCGACCGGGTCAGCCGCATGGTGCACCGAAGGCCGGAGCTCGACCTCACAACCATCCCCCCAGAGTCGATTCCCGAAGAACTCCGCGAACAGGTCGCCGCCTGGCGTGACCCGAACTCCTTCAGCAACAGGGCGTACGCAGTTACCGACCCGGCCGAGATCGACTTCAACGCCCCCGAAGTGCAGGCCGCGGAACTCCCGGCCTCCAACGGCATCGGCACCGCGCGCGGACTGACGCGTATGTACGCGGCGCTGATCGGCGAGGTGGACGACTTCCGCCTCTTCACCCCAGCAACCCTGGTATCGGCGACCAAGGAGCAGGCCGACGGGAGGGATCAAGTGCTGGTAGCGCCTAGTCGGTTCAGCTCCGGCTACATGCTGCCCACCGAGGACAACCCCATGACTGGGCCGTGCTCGTTCGGTCACACCGGCCGAGGCGGCTCACTCGGCTTCGCCGACCCGGAACACGGTATTGCCTTCGCCTACGTGATGAACCACATCATCAGCGGACCGGACGATGTGCGTGCGGCATCGCTGGTAGACGCCGTGCGCAGGTCTTTGACGGGACGGTAGCGCAGCAGGCTCAATCCATGGCCTGGCGGCCGTTCGCGTACTAGGCCACCAGATGGCGCCAGTGATGGATGCTTTCAGGCCAAGAAGACCACGGCGCCCACGGACTGAGCAGCTAACGATGTATACCTCGCCAGCGAGGGCAGTCAGGCTGGCTACAGATATCTTATGGATGGAGTGAACATTGTGTTAGCTTTATCGATTCAAGCGCGAACGAGAATGCTTCGCTACATCCTTGCGCCACACACGACGCGAAGGACCTCCTTATGGATGCGCGTGAATCCCGGTCTGACGTACCGGACGGCGTTGCACTGGGAATCAATTTGGATCTATCGGCGCCACCTCATACGTGATACGTACGGTAGGTGGTGGCGACTTAAAGCCTCGGACGCTGAACGCGCTGCGCTACAAATTTCCTCTTTTCGGCCGACGGATGATCAACTCGAGCAGTGGTCTTTTATCGGCGAGGATTCGTATCTAGTCGCAGGTCGCCAAAGCTATCATGAGGTGAGGTAGGTGGCGGCAGATCCTTTGGAGACGGCATGGAAAATGCATGGCGCCCTCGCGGACTGGACAGGAAAAGCAGACGGTAAGGCTTCGTTCGCGCTAACCTTGCAGGCTACTGTTTTGGCGGCCCTCGGGGTCCTTGCTGGCTCGGGTCGCGTATTCGGCGACGTGGGTACGGGGCCAGCGCTCTTTCTGCTGTGGCTGGGCGCTTCGCTACTGGGGGCTGGAGCTTCTTTTGCAGTAGCGGCCATTTCGCCTAACCTCAGAAAAGAGAGGCGTGGGCCCCAGGAAGGTGACGACTTTCTCTATTTCGGCCATCTCCGGACCTGGGAACCAGTTGACCTCGAGGTAGCACTCCGCGAGAATGATCCACTCCCGGCGCTGACTCGGCAGTTGGTTGTAATGAGCGAAATTGCCTGGATCAAACATCGCCGAGTTCAGTGGTCTCTTTCTCTGGCCGCCGCTGGGGCGGTGGCGCTGGCTTTGACCGCTGCGGTCGGATAGTTCGGTGAAGGGACGGCATGAACTTCCGTCAGCTCGTTCCTGCTGAGGCGTGGCAGGATCTCATTAATCGTGGTCAGCGGCGGACCTATCGACGTGGCTCCATCTTATTAAGTCAAGGGGAGTCGCCTTCGTCGGTCATTGCTCTCGCTGAGGGGACCGTGAAAGTCGTCCAGGTCACAGAAGGTGGAGACTCGCTCACTTTGACACTCCGGGGGTCCGGTGAGGCTCTTGGTGAAATGGGCGCAATTTTGGACCGTCCGCGTTCGGCCACGGTCCAGGCGGTCTCCGCTTGCGTCGGTTACATTCTCGCATCCCATGCTTTCCGGGGATACCTTGAGCGCTACCAGCTTGCTACCGCGGTCTATCGGCTTGCCGTAGATCGAATGCAACACATTGAGCGACTGCGCACCGACCTCGCCAGTTTGTCTCCGTCTGCACGGATGGCACGTGTCGTGGTTCACCTGGCCAGGGAGGTCGGCTGCCCGCAGAGTGACGGCTTGCTGGTGGAGCTCGGCATGCCTCGCGAGGAGTTGGCCGCAATGGCGGCAATGAGCCGCTCGTCGGCAGCTCCTGTGCTGAGCCAGCTGCAAGCGGCAGGGATTCTCTCTCTCGGGCGCAGCCAGATCCTTGTCAGGGACACAGCCCGCCTCGAGCTAGCCGCGCGGGCAGCGAATCCTCGCGACGATCACGCCCTGTGATGCACGTCACCATTGAACCGTCCAGGGTTGGACGGTTCACCTCGTCGTGGTCCGCGAAGGTAGCCATCAACTCGATTGCAGCCAAAGTGAATTGATGGGAGGCAACCATGACGTCGTCCTGGGAGCAGTTGTGGCCCTACCGGGCCGTCTTGGCAGTAGACGCCCGGAACTTCAGTGGCCACACCAGCAAGACGATGCAACAGATAAATGCCGAGATCCAGCAGGTACTTGCGCAGGCGCTAACCGCCGTTGGCCTGAGCGGTCGCTGGGAGCGGCGCATGTTTGGGCAGCACACGGGTGATGGTTACGTCGCCGGCATGGAGCCCGAAGTGCTTCCGGGCCTGGTCGGATGTTTCCCGGATGCTCTGCGGCAAGTCTTGTCTGAATGGAGGAGCGGCCATCCCGGTCAGCCTCCATTGCAGCTTCGAGTCAGCATCCACGTCGGTCCCTTGCCTGCCAGCGGACTCGGCGTCCCTATGGTTCATACACACCGGCTCCTGGACGATCAGGCGTTGCGAGACCTGTTGGCGCGTGCCAACCCCGAGATCACTAATACAGCCGTGATCATCTCGCAGCGAGTGTACGAAGACGTGTTCCAAAGTGGCTGTACGGCCGGGGACACACTCCCGAGCCAGTTCTCGCGCCGTCTGGCAAAGGTCAAAACCTTCGAGCAGCCGGCCTGGCTGCACGTACCGGGTCTTGATTGGCAACTCGCGGACTCCTCCATCTTCGAGGCCCCTGAGGCCGTGCCCGCCTCCGAGTCGTCGCCGTCATCCTCTGCTTCGGAGGCCGCAAGTGCGGTTCCAGGCAACGTGGCATTCAACTACCACGGCGCTCACGGTGCTCAGGGCTACAACCAGACAATCAACAACTCCTTTGGGGGACAGCAGTAATGGACAGCGACCGTGACCGCGACGAGATTGGTATCAGCGGGCGTTCCTCGGAGGAGTACCGGGAGTCCCATTCGGAAGAGGCCGATGAGTCTCTTCGGAACAGTGAGGGGCGGCGATCTTTCCGAAATCCATTCGCTCGCCCTTCGGGACGGATGGAAGAGCTAACGCCTGAGCCCGAAACGCCTCTCCAGTTCATGCCGGAAGCCCCGGATCCCATTATTTCCCCAGCAACACCGGTCGGTGAGCTACCCCATTTGACGACTTTGTCGGTGGATGACGCCGCGGTGAGTGGTGTCGAACCGGCTTCTAGTGAAATCGCACCGCAGCAGTCTCGACAAGAAACGCCGAGCCGTGATCTCGGAGAAGGACTCAACGGAACGCCTGGACGGGTAGACGATCGACACGTCACTCTACGCGAAGCGCTGGCTGGATCGGCGGGGAATGCTCGACAGGATGAAGCGGCTGAGCGCGAAGAAGGCGATGCTAAGCGTCGCGTGCCGCACCCTGTGCAGAGCCATGGGGGTGACCCATTAATGGCTGACTTAGTGCCTGGTGCGGAAACGCAGGAGCCCGGCTACCTGAATTCCTTCAGTCAGCAGAGTGCGGTAACGGATCACGAGACTGATGCTCAGGATGCTGCGGAATCCAGGTTGCCAAGGGAGTCAGAGAGCACCTCGCTCACGGGGCAGAATTACGGATCGGGCCCGTTCCATCAGGCAGTGAACCAGGAGGTCAACAACTTCTGGAAGGGGGATTTCGTCAGGCAGGTTGCTATTCCAAGGGAAGACCTTGCAGCGTGCTCGGAGCATCGTTTCGTGGCGCCGCGAGATCCAGGACAATTGGAGGAGGCAAGTCGGCATCTGGCATCCCAAGGTGTCGTAATCCTCAGCGCTTCGCCGGGCAATGGCCGTCGGACAGCGGCGCTGCGACTGCTCAACACATTAGAGGTCACGCCCCGGCCGCTGGAACTCTTCGACCTCGAACCTGAGTGGTCTAAGCCCAGCATCGATCGGCTTCCCAAAATTGGAGGGCAAGGCTATGTTCTTGATCTGTCGGAATTGCCAGAAGGGGATCCCGACGGACGTTTCGGTCGGGACTTAGCGAACTACGGAAATGGCGGTCGCAAAAAAGGGTGGTTCCTGGTCATCCTGGCAAGTCCAAAGGAATGGAAAGGTGCTTGGGTCGAGCCGACTCTAGAATTCACAGTCGGGCTGTCATCGCCTGACGCTAAGGTTCTCGTCAAAAGCGAGTTGAGGGCGCGATCTTCCGGCGATCGAGTGGAGTGGCTGGACGACCCGGTGTTCACGGGGATCTGGCAATCCAACCCGCCGGCTCAGGAGTCCCGCCGCCTCGCCCGCATCATTGCCGAAGCGAAGCAAAGGGATCTAGCTAAGATCGTAGACGAGTTCAGGGGGTGGCACGATCACATCGAGGGGCTTCTGAACCGCCGGGAGCCACGAGGGCAAGGCGATCCGAGTCTGCTGTCCATGCGGGCTACGGTCTGGGCTGGGGCCCTGCTCCATGGGGGACAGTTACGGTCCGTCCTCAAGGCCGCGGATGCGCTGTTGGAGGATTTGGAGATTTCGCGCGCCTCCGCAGAAGTCCTTGCGGACGCCACCTCGTCGCGACGCTTGGCAGCCGCCAAGATCAGTACGTACGGCGAGCAGGCATTCCATGAACAGGACAAGCATGACCTTGCACCTGCGATCCTGCAGAATTTGTGGGAGGAATTCCCGACCCAGCGTGAACTATTACGCTCGTGGGCTGTATCGGTAGCGGCTGACCTGACCGTACCCGAGGAGGATGCCCGACGAGTCACCAAGATGTTGCTCCACTTGGCCACTGTCCGTCGCGATGGTGACATTCTGGACAGCATTGGGACGGGATTGGTGGGTCGACGTCGCCAGTTGGCGGTGGAGGCCCTTACCGCGGCAGCGCTTGACTCGCAGATCGGAGCCTACGTCAGGCACCGTCTCTATCTGTGGGCAAGGAATCCCTCATCGGAAGAGACGATCAAGCTCGTCACGGAGGTCTGTGGCGGAGAACTGGGTGTCAAGAAGCCTGGAATCGCCCTGACTCGGCTTCGTTGGGCGGCAGGACAGAGCCCCTTCGGTTCTAGGCCAGTCACGGAAGCACTTAGGCGCCTAGTAGAAGCCCGTCCTGCTGAGGTCCGCGAGGCCGTAGGCGTGTGGCTCGATGACGACAAGCTGCGGATCCAGGCTCTGGTCGTTTTCCTGGCCCTCGCATCCAGCGAGAGCGGTGCCGCCTTCCTGCTTCGTAACGCTGAAGAGGAGAGCGACCGGCGGCGTTTTGTTGAGGCGTGGCAGCAACTGCTTACCAACGAAGATGCCAGAGAGGCTGTAGACAGCCAGCTGACAAAGTGGGGTGAGTTGGCTGACCGAGGGGCTCTGCGGCGGGACGCACTGGTCGATCTGCTTGCCGACGTCTATGAGCCGGCCATCTACCGCAACGGGTTGAGTCGGTTCTTCGCAGATGGCTCCGACTTCGTCGAATCCTTCTGGGGGCAGGTTTTGACCGAAGCGATCGTCCGAAGCAAGCGCCGCCGCGAGGGGCGAACGGAGTAGCCATGCGACGCTCCCCGTGGCGCCACCCACGCACACGCATAACCAGCACGTGGCCGTCTGAGCTGCCCGGAGTTCGCTTCGCCGCCACAGGGAAGCTCACCTTCGAGCCCGCGATGGAACTGCGTCAGCAGGGACGCAGCGCTGCACGCGCTGCTGCCCGACTAGCGCTTGATGCCTTGGCCAGTGGCATCACCAGCCAATGCGCGCCAGCGCATGTGCAGACGGCTCAAGAGGAGCTTGCCCTGGCAACTGCCCGGTGGACGGAAGTCGAAGGTCATCCGCAACTACGCATCAAGGCTCGCGTGGCCCTGTCCCTCGGTCCAGAGGACCGTGCGCGCACCCAGGCATACGACGATGCCTTGCGAGCAGAGCGGCTAAGGCATGCGATTGATCGCGAGCGCCTGGCCTATATCCAAGCTGTTCTCGGCGAGCCCGGTATGGCGCGGACCTGGTGGCTTGATCGCCACAAGGGCGAGCTCATTCAGCTCTCTTGGAACGAGTTCAACGAGAAGGTCCTACCTGCTGTCGGGTCTGCCGACGACGCTGAGTCGAAGGCCATGAGAATGGCCCATGTGATTGCGGGCGTCATCGGGCGTTTAGGGGAGGAGCCAGGGCGGGAGAAGCAGTTCACCGCGACGGCTCGGATCGTCCTAGAGCAGATGGGATGGGAGGACCTGGCGGAGGAGGTGCCTCCGGGATAGCCAGGGTGCCGGGGCGGGATGCCATACGTGAGCGATGCGTGAGCGGACGGGACAGCACCCGTTGGACTGCGCGTCACGTGTGGCAGGTCACCATGGCTCCTGACCAGGCGAAACGGAATTCGACGTGATCACGAAGCACCACTCATCACGATCCCGCACCCCCTCGTAATGCGTAGGTCTCGGGTTCGAATCCCGAAGGCGGCTCGGTTGAAAGCCCAGGTCAGACGCATCTGACCTGGGCTTTTTCTTGTTCCGGGGGCGTTGCTGGGGTTGAGGTGCCCCTCGGTTCGTGCCATCAGATCCAAGGGGCGCGCGAGGGCGGACGCGGCAGGGTCGTCGCAGGGCCCGGTGAGGACTCCTGGCGGGCAAGCCGGTTTCGTCGAAACGCTCCCACCCGGGCTTCCCTGCTGGGTCCGCGGCAGGGGCAAGGGAGATCCATCTCATCGAGGCCGTGGCTCGGCAGGTGGATGTGGACCGTGAAGAAGCTGTCCCTCGGGTGTCCCAGGGCCCTGGGGAGATCACCCTGAGGGCGGCGAGCGAAGGCGATCGGGCGTCCCCGGTCCGCACGCGGTGCGGCCGGTGGGCATCGAAGCCCCATGGTCGGTGCCCCGTCGGGGACTTGGCTTCACGGGACGCGGCCTCGGCGGGATTCGGCGCCTCCCGCAGGCGCCGGAAGGTTGTCGTCCGCCGTGACCGGCTCAGGGGCGAAGTTACCCGGTTCGCGTCAAGGTGGCCGTCGAAAGCCCGCTGAACGGTACGTTGCAGAGGCTTGCCCGGCGGGCCACAGGCGTTCCCCGACCACTGCGCATGCCGGGACGGGGGTGGGGTGCGTCGCGCCCCGAGCGCGACAGCCGGGCCACGCGCCGCAGGCTGGGAGCGTGCCCACCCGCCGTCCCGGAACGGCTCGTTACGGCCCGGGACTCAGCTCAGGGGCAGCTGTCGCAGCGTGATGATGCCGGAGAAGACACAGACGTTGTGCTGGACTGCGGTGACCAGGACCCGGTGGTGGTCCGCCCCGGTCGTCGGCAGAAGGTCGGTGTGAATCCAGCAGGGCGCGTCCAGTTCGGTGTAGCGGGCGAACGCGACGTTCATGGCGACGGCGCACACGGGGGCGGGATGGACCGCGGCGTGCGCGGACTGCCGTGCTGCTTCGAGCAGCAGCATGCCGGGCGCGTGGTCGACCGGGTGATCGAAGAGGACGCGGTGGTTGAGGTCAACTCGCAGCTGATGGCGGCGTGGAGAGCTGGTCGGGGACAGCACGACATCGGCGAAGCTCTCTCGTGCCAGCCGGGTGGGGGCGGCCGGCGGGGGAAGCGGCAGGGTGCGCGCAATGGCTGCGTCGAGGTCTGCGTAGGGTCCGCGCAGGCGCTTGTACACCGCCGGCGCGTGGTTGACGAAGCGGCTTTGGGCGGTGCCGACACGCAAACCGTTGCGCACCACGAAGACTTGCATGTTCAAGGAGGACAGTCGCTCGGACCGGCGCACGACGTCCCGGCACGCGACCTGGAGTTCCACATCCGCCGTCAACGTGGCGTCGAGGGCGAGCGCCAGGGGGTCGAGGGCGTAACTGAAGTGGCTCCAGGACTGGCGGTGGCCGAAGGGCACGTCGTAGGCCGCATGACTGAGCAGCGGCACGCACTGGCGAACCGACTCGGCCAGCAGAAGCGGGTCGAGCAGGTCGTGGCGAGGTGCGTAGAAGCGGTGGTCCTGCGGCCATTGCGCGTGTATGACATAGCCATCGCCCTCGTGCCGGTGCCACTCGGTCAGCAGCTTTTCGGCGGCTGTGCTCTTGTGGACCTGTTCGCTTGTGACGGGAGTGCCGCCTGCAAGTAATGTCGGGTACATCGGAATGGTGCTGTACATACGGATTTCCCCCTGAAACGTACGAAGCTCCGAGGCTCACCCCTGGCACGTATGGACCCTCGCGCCCGGCCGACGACGTGAAGGGGAGCCGGTGCCTAAATGTAGAGAGTGCTCTCTTTTTTTTCAGCCCAAATAACCATAAAGAAACGTTCATGAGGTGGAAAAAACGCCAGGAAATAAGGGGTGAAAGTGGCGTAGTTGGCGGCTTCGTCGTCGACTTCAGTGGTAGGGGGTAGGTTAGAGATCGTTCTGTTTGGTCTGGAGGGGCGATGCGGCAGCCAAGACAGCAGCGTGCTGTGGAAACGCGCGAGGGGATCCTGCGCGCCGCGGCTGAGGTCTTCGACGAGATGGGTTATGCCGGCGCCGGCATCAACCGGATCCTCGAGCGCGCCGGGGCCACGGCCGGCTCCCTCTATTTCCACTTCGGGTCCAAGGAAGGGCTTGCGCGTGCCGTGATGAGCCGGCAGTCGGAAAGGATCCTGCCGCTACTGGACTCCGAGGGGCTCCAGCGGTTGATCGACATCACCTTGGTGTGGTCGCGGCAGCTCCAGACCGACGTTGTTCTACGCGCCGGTGTCCGGCTCACCACCGAGGCAGGCACCCTGGGCATGGGGGACGCGGCCAAGCCCTACGCCGCCTGGACCCAGGTGATGGAGGAGTGCCTGCAAACGGCTCGTGAGCTGGGGGAGTTGCAGGCGGGAGTGGATCCCCTGCAGGTGGCTGAGCACCTCGTCGCGGCGTGCACCGGCATGCAACTTTTCTCCGAGGCCGCCAGCACCGACCGTGCGGACCTGCCGCAGCGCACGGAACGGATGTGGCAACTACTGCTTCCGGGCATCGCCGTCCCGGCTACGGTGGTTCGGCTCGCCCTTGATCCACGCCGTGCGGTGGCGCTGCTGGGGACCGAGTCGGTGTCCGGCTGAGGCCGGGCCGCTCGTCGCGACGTACGCCTGCGCCGGCGCGATCCGCATGGATCAAGGGCGTGCGTTGCGGAACAGTCCACAGGTGCGCGGCAGCGCACTGCGCCCTGGCCGGGTGCCGGGGCCGAAAATCGGGGAGAGTTCATGGGGCGGAATTTCGGGCAGCTGCGGCTTGCCGTGGTCAATGTCGACGGGGTGCTCCTCAACGACACCTTCAGTCCTGTCATCCATGACTTCATCGTCAGTCGTGGCGGGCAGTACACCGCGGAGACCGAGCGCGCCATCTTTTCCCAGCCCCAGCAGATAGCCGGTGTGCGCATGGCAGAGGCAGTCCCTGAGCCTCTCACCGGGGAGCAGGCGCTGCGGGCCTACTTCGAGGAGCGGGAGAAGTACCTCGAGCGCCACCCCGTCGCCCTGTCGGAGGGTGCGGTGGAACTGCTGCACCGTTTGCGACGTTTGGGGCTGCAGGTCGTGTGCTACGGGGGCCTTGCCACGTCGCACTTCGAGGCCCATCTGGGGGCGTACTCGAAGCTGCTCGACGGTCCCGGGTACGTCTGCACGAACGACTTCCGCCCCGGCATCCACGAGATCATCACGCAGACCTTCGGCCTCAAACAGGATGAGGCAGTGGTCATCGACGACGTCGCTCGAGTGGCCGAAGAGGCCCGGGCCCTGAACGTCGCGTTTATCGGCCATCCCAGCCGGTTCGTGCACAGCTTCCAACGGCAACTGATGGTGGAGGCCGGAGTGCAGCACATCGTGAGCCGGCTCGACCAGGTCGACGCCGAGTTGCTCCGTCACATAGATGCTGCTGCGGCGTCCGGCAGGAGCTGGGAGCGATGAGCTTGCTGGAGGGCAAGATCATCATGATCACGGGGGCGTCCAGTGGTATCGGGGCGGCCGCTGCTCGTCTGTTCGCCCGGCAGGGTGCCGCCGTCTCGGTCATGGCCAGGCGCGCGGAGCTGTTGGACCTTCTCGTCGACGAGATCACCGCAGCCGGCGGGAACGCGTTGGCGGTCAGCGGCGATGTGACGCGTGATCGGGACGTCGCCGACGCCGTGGCCAGAACGGCGGACAGGTTCGGTGGCCTGGACGCTGCGTTCAACAATGCGGGCTATGCGACGGCCGGACAGGTTCTCCATGAAATCGACGATGAGGTCTATGCGCACACCATGGCCGTCAACGTGCGAGGGGTGTGGAACTGCCTTGCCCACCAAATCCCCGCCATGCTGGCGTCGGGACGAGGCGGAGCCGTGGTCAACACCTCCAGCGTGGCGGGCGTGGCTGCCACCGGGGCCTCCGCCGCGTACGTGGCCGCCAAGCACGCCGTGATCGGCATGACGAAGGCGGCTGCGGCCGATTACGGAGCCCGGGGCGTACGCGTCAACGCACTCGTCGTGGGCAGCACGCGCACCGAGATGATGGATCAAGTCATCGCCCGGAGGCCGCAATTGGAGCAGGTCTTCGTGAACGCTGCGGTGCAGAAACGGATGGCTGACCCGGCCGAGGTGGCCCGCGCGGCAGCGTGGCTGTGCAGTGACCAGTCTTCGTTCGTCACCGGAGCGGCAGTGCCGGTCGATGGGGGAGCCACCGCGCTGTGTGACTGAGGGGGTGGCCCAGGGGTCGGGAGGCGCCGTCCACGGACGGCGCCTCCCGACTGCGTCATGCGAGTCCGACAGAATAAATAGAACGGTCTCTTTGATTTTCCCCCGGGATTCCACTACCGTCCTCCGTGGAAGAGTCGGATGACCGCTGTGGCCCTGGGGGTGCGTGGTGACTCAAGGCAGGGCCGCGCGTACGCGTGAGGCGCTGATCGGGGCTGCGGCCGCCGATATGGACGCGAAAGGCTTCGACGGGGCCACCCTGGCTGCGATCAGTGCGTCGGCGCGGGTTTCCATGGGGGCTTTGACCTTCCATTTTTCCAGCAAGCGAGCCCTCGCCGAGGGTGTCGTCGAAGAGGCGTCGGCCATCACCCGGGCGCGGACCACGGCTGCGGTTGCGGGGCAGCCTTCTCCGCTTCCGGCCGCGATCGCCCTGCTGCAGTGCCTTGCCGATCTGCTCGACGAGAGTGTGGTGGTGAGGGCGGCGGCATTGCTGGCGCGCGAAAGGCCGGAGGCGGTGCCGGGCTGGCATCAGGCCTGGGTGCCCACGCTCCGCCGGCTGTTGCGGGAGGCGGACAGGGCGGGGGAGCTGCATCAGGGTGCCCGGCCTGTCGCGGTGGCGACCCTGGTGGTGCATCTCCTCACCGCGGTCGAGGTGTACCGCGGCTCTCCCATGGGGGAGGGGCTCGGTGCGAAGGGTGCCCTGTCGCGCCTGCTGCCGGTCGTGTGCCGTGGCATCGGCACGAAGGGCAACGTGACTCTTTAGAGCATCTTCTGCGGTGTGCCCAGCGGAGGGGCTCTCTGTGCCAAGAACAAAGAGAGCATTCTATATTCTACGTATTCTTCTGAAGGGGGTTTCGCTATGGGGGCTCCAGCGATCCTGGCGGAGGACGTCTACCGCGAGGAATTAGCGAGGATCGGAGCGGAGGACGGGCGGGTGGTGTGTGTGGAAGCGCTGCCGCGCGGTGCCCGGCACCCCTTCGAGACGGCTCACCCGGACCGGTTCTTCCAGCTGGGCAGTGTCGAGAGCGCCATGGTGAGCATGGTGGAAGGGCTGATCACCGCCGGGTTCAGGGTGTTCGTGTGCGCACTGGGCGCGGGCATCGGGGTGGCGCGGCTTCCCCGGCTGACTCTTGGCTATCTGCGGGCGGGTGCGTCGGTCGTGGTGCCGGACACCCATGTCGACCCGACGGAGCTGCTGCGCACACCGCGCGTACGGATCGCGGCACCGTGCGGCGTGCGGGAGATCAGGGCGGTGGTGCGCGGTGCGGCACGTTCGGTGCGGCCTCATCACATCCGTATCGGCACCGGGGTGTCCGCCGACGTGGCGTCGGACTGGGCCGGGGCCGGTGACGGCGCCGGCGGTGTCCCCTCGGTCGTCTGGGACGCCGTCGAGGACGCGGGGCACGACGAGGACGCGGGGGTCTGCATGGTCTCGGTCGGCGAGGACGGCACCCGGCTCGCGTTGGCGGCCCGGGAGCGGTCCACCGGGCCCGCGCACGCGCACCTGGTGTATCTCGACGACAGCCACCTGGCCGCGGCGGCAGGTGAACTGGCCCGCCGCCACGGCCGGTTCGTGGTGCTCGGCGGCCATCCCGGGCCGGACGGAGTGCACAAGCGGCTGAGCCGGCTGATGCTCGGCTGCGACGTCCGGGAGGTGTCGCTGAGCGGTGAACTCGCCGCCGACGTCGACCGGGTGCTCTCGACCGTCAAAGGGCTGCGGAAATGAGGGCGCGCCGGGGCGGCCGAATGCGACCGCTCCGGGCAGGACGGGCTCGCGGATCAGTCGCTGCGCGGCGGCTCCAGGAGGTCAGACCGGGCCAGCAGATAGGCGAGGTGGGCCCGGCTGCGGCTGCCCACCAGGTCCGACGCCTTCTTGATGTGGTGGGACACGGTCCTGCTGCTGATGCCGAGGCGCTTGCCTATCCCCGCGTCCGTGTGGCCTTCGACCATCAGCTGGAGCACGGCCCGGCGGGTCTCGTCCGTCAACAGCCGGGGTCTGCTGTGGTCCTGGGTGATGGTGACCGGCTCGGCGCGCTGCCAGGCGTGGTCGAAGACCTTGACGAGGTAGTGGATGAGCGCCGGATGTTCCACGGCGAGCGCGGTCGTCTGCTGGTCGTAGCGGGGGTCCGGGATGAAGGCGATGGAGCGGTCGTAGACGATGAGCCGGCCGACGACCTCGTCCAGCGTCCGTACCTGTGCGCCGGCGCTCGTGACCCGCTCGATGTAGGCGAGCGTCGGGCCGTGCGTGCGCACTGAATGCTGGTAGAGCGTGCGCTGCCGCACGCCACGGCTGTTCAGTCGCAGCGTGCGGGGCAGGGTCTTGCCCAGGGCGTCGGGGTCACGGGCCCCGCCGGTGTGGGCTGTCAGGAGCTCTTCACGGCAGGATTCCGAGGCCCTTTCGAGGGCCGCGTAGATGACATCGGCGCCGTGCAGCAGGCGCACGGATGCGGCCGAGGTGCGCTGCTGGGTGCGGTACACGTCCTCGGCCGCGGACAGCGCGTCGTAAATGCCCGCCACCGTGTGCTGCTGGGCCAGGATGGCGCGCTCCAACGGACGGGTGAGGTCATGGGAAGCGATATCGGGCGGCACGGCGACCCAGCGGTTGCCTGTGTCGGCCTGTCGTCGCATCAGGCCCAACTCGATGAGGCAGTCCGGGACTTCGCTGGCCGTGAGTCCTTCAGCCAGCGCGCGGCGGTAGTAATCCAGCCCCCGCTCGCACAGAGGTACGATGTTCGGTTGTGGGCTTATGCCCGGATCCCTGCACACTTATCCCCCTTGCTGATTCCTGCAATGCGCGATCCCGAGGCTACCCGCCCAGGGATTCCGGCCTCTTACGCGCCATGCTGTTCGAGACGGAAGGGCGCGGTGCCATTTCCGTCGAGCGGGGGAAGGGATGGAAATGCAACAGGAGCTGTTTTCAGTCATTTCGATTCACGTGGCGTCCATGCCTCTTGCGGAATCCGGCGACGACGAGAACTGGTGTGTTGTTCCGGACTAGGGCGTCGGCCAGGTGAACCGGTAAGCGGAATGCGACACACAATTTATATTCACGGGGGGCAGTGGGCGTGAGTCGTGACGAGGAAATAGTTGGCATCATTCTGGCCGGCGGCAGGGGTGAGCGGGCCAAACCGATCACTCTCAAGTCCTCGGACTACATCCGGAGCAAGGCACTCATCCCGTTCGTCGGACGACGTCTGGTCGAGTGGATGATGGACGCCTGCCGAGCGCAGGGCGTGCGTCGGTTCTACGTCGTGACCCACGGCCTCGAGAACCGCAATCAGATCAAGCTTCTGCTGGGCCACGGTGAGCGTTTCGGGGTCGACATCACCTACTCGCGCTCCCGGTTCGACCGTTACAACGTGGGCTCGGCCGGTGCCACGCTGCACAACCTCGAGCAGTGGGACCTGCAGGGCCGTGCGCTGGTACTGCCCGTCGACTCGCTCTTCGACTTCGACCTGGCGGAGATGGCGGCGACACATGACGCCGAGGACGCCGTGGTCACCGTCGCCTCCGTGGCCCGCACCGCTGCGGAGATCGCCGGCAAGTACGGCGTCATGCGGACCGACGAACGCGGTCTCGTCCAGGGCTTCGTGGAGAAGCCCGGCATCGGGGAACTGGGTTCGCTCTTCCCGCGGACCGCCGAGGATCCCACCGCGACCCTGGCGACCAACGCGGGGATGTACTTGGTGGACTGCGGCCGTCTGCGGATGCTCGCCCGGGAGCCGGAGCTTTTCCGGCAGTCCCACCAGCGCTTGGACTGGGGCGGCGATCTCCTGCCCCACCTCGTCGAACGAGGCGTACCGGTGGCCACCCACTGCATCGGGCGCCTGGGCGACATGGGCAATGTGCCCGACTACCTGCAGACGGTCCAACTCGTACTCAACGGCGCGTACGAGCAGATGAACCGCCTGATGGCAGCCCCCGACCGGACCGATCCGCGTTGCTGGATCCACGAGACCAGCCTGCAGACGAAGGACGACGTCACCGGCACCACGCTGGCCCAGAAGATCGAGGACGGCTCGGTCGTCATCGGCCCGGGTGTCCGGATCGGCCGCGATGTCGAGGTCGGACCCGCGGTGCGCCTGGAGCACACGGATGTCGGCGACGGAGCGGAGATCCGTGAGGGCGCCGCCCTCGCCCGGTCCGCGGTGGGGGAATCGGCGGTGGTCGGCTGCTGGGCCGACATCACCGACACCTACATAGGCCCCATGGCCCAAGTGCTCTCGGAGCGCGCCAGGCCACTGCGGCTGGAGCAGTTCTCGGCCATCGGAGACGGAGCCGTGCTCTGGCCGGGATCACGATTCTGCGGGGTCACCGTGTACCCCCGACTGCGGGTTCCGGCGCTGGCCGGCGTACCTGCACAGACCGAGCTCAGGCGCGCCGACGACATCCTGCGTTGGGTGTGACGGCGCTCATCCCTGGAGGGGACCATGCAAAGCCCCATTGCAGTCATCGGAGGGGCCGGCCGGACGGGCGTGATCATCACACGCCGACTGCTCAAGGAAGGCCACCAAGTACGAGTGGTCAGCCGCGACCCGGAGCGCGCCGTGCTGCCGCTCGGAGTGGAGAAACATCGTGCCGACGTGCGGTACGCCGACTCGCTGGGACCCGCGCTGCGCGGATGTTCGGGCATCGTGTTCACCGTCGAGCCGGGCACTGCCGACTCGGGTCCGCACAGCCCCGAGACCACCGTCTATGACGGGGTGCGCAACGTGCTCGCGGCCGCCGCGGACGGCGGCCGGCGCCCGCACGTCGTGTTGGTCAGCCAGATCTTCGTGACGCGACGCGAGCACCCGATGAACGCCTATGGGCGGCTGCTCGACTGGCGGCTGCGGGGCGAGGACGAGGTGCGCGCCTCGGGACTGCCCTACACCGTCATTCGTCCCAGCTGGCTGATGGACAGCGATGCCGCGGGCTCCCGGGTGCGTCTGGAGCAGCACGACCGGGGTGACGGCTGGGTGTCGAGGAAGTCGGTGGCGGAGGCGTGCGTGCAGTCCCTGTGCCTGCCGGGCACGGGCGGCAAGACCTTCGAGCTGTACAACGAGCCCGGGGAGGAGCCCGCCAACTGGGCTCCACTGTTCGACCAGCTGATTCCCGACCGGGTCCCCGCATATCTGGGACCGGTCCACTGACGGGCTCCTGAGCGCCCCCCTGTACAGCGAGGCGGAGCCCCTGATCGGCCCGCCCCGCTCAAGACCTGCCGGTCCATTCCCCCGTATCCCGGCAGGAAGGGACACGGGGCCGGTGCGAGGTGCTGCCGCACTGCCCGCCGGCCCCGTGTCCACCCCCACGCTTTTCGGTTTCGGCCGCCATTGCTGCGCCGGTCGCCCGCCGATACCCGGCACGCGACGGGGAGGTCTGCCCGACTCGGCAGGCTTCGGTCCCGCAGTACGGATCTGTGGCTCACCGGGAGGTGACTCACGTATTTGATGGAGAGGGTGAACGGTGTCCGCAGAAGACGAGCAGACGCTTCCCTACGACATTTCACCGAACGAATTCACTGAGGTCCTCTCGGCGCTGCGTTCCATTCCGCGAAGCGACCAGCGGCGCTGGGGAGAACTGTATGTGCGCGGGCTGCTCGCGGTCCGGGGCAAGAAGACCATGCGCGCTCTTGCAAACGGGGCGGGCAGTGGGGCCGAGCAGAGCCTGTACCAGTTCATCAGCAAGTCGCCGTGGGACGTCGAACCGGTGCGCGGTGACCTGGCGCGCCTGCTCATCGAACGCGCGCAGCCCCGCGCCTGGGTGGTGCAGCCCCTCGTGATCACGAAGGTGGGCCAGCACTCGGTCGGTGTGGAGCGGCAGTGGGTCTCCCAGATCGGACGGATCGTCAACTGCCAGCAGGCGACGAGCGTCTGGCTCGCCTGGGACCGGGGGAGCTGCCCCGTGGACTGGCAGCTGGCGCTGCCCGAGTGCTGGACGGGCCAGGAGGACATGCGCCGCCGCGCCTCCATCCCCACCCATGTCGGATCGTGTCCGCCCGAGCAGTGCGGCGTCGATTCCGTGAGCAAGATGTCGCGGGAGTGGGGGCTGCGCGGCAGGCCGGTGGTGATGGATCTGCGGGAGGCGGAACCTCATCTGGTCTGCGCGGACCTGGTGGCCCGTCAGATCCCGTTCGTCGTCCGGGTCGACTCGTCCTCCATCGCTCCGACGCCGCCCGGCCCGATGCCCGCGTCGGGCGGTCCCGGCGACCGGGCGGAGGAATGGGTGGGCTCGGCCGGGCTGCTCTCCGTGCTCCACAAGCAGCGCATGCCGGTGGAATGGTTCGACCACGCGGCGGAAACCATGCGGGCCACCGCGGTGGGCGCTGCCCGCGTCGCCCTGCGCACGGGTTCCATGGGCCACGGGCAGCCGGAACGGCTGGAACTCGTGCTGCTGGCTGCCTGGGCGGACCCCGGTCGGCGTTCCCCGAGCGAATTCTGGCTCTCCAACCTCCCGCAGTCGCAGCTGGGCACGGTGTACCGCACGGCGATGCTCTCGCGGCGGGTGGAGCGTGATCTGGCGGAGGTGAGCGACGGCCTCGGCATCCGCGACTTCGAGGGCCGGTCGTACCGCGGCTGGCACCACCACATGACGATGGTGTCCCTGGCGCATGCCGTCATGGCGCTCTCGCCGTCCCGCGCGCGGGGCCCGCTCCCGCCCACGCACCGCCTTCCGCTCGCACCGGCACGGGACTCGAAGGTGAGCGCCGTATGACCGAGACCAGTCATCGCACCGTGACGCCCTGGCCGTCGGACGTGCTGCTCGCCGACGACCTGGACCTGATCGTCGACGAGCTGTGCCGGCTCCTGCCGGCCTGGCTGCCCGGCCAACGCTGGTACGCGGGCAAGGGCCATGCCCTCTCCGAGGTCCGGCCCGTCCTTGCGGAGATCGCCGTACCCGGCACCCCCGCGCTGCTGCAGACCGTGTTCCGCACCGGTGCCGGAGAGTGCTACCAGCTCCTCGTCGGCGCCGTGCCCTCCCCGGCGGAGGTCGACAGGGGCGTGCCGGCCGGCGCCGTCATCGGCAGCTGCCGCACATCGGACGGACTGTCGCTGACGCTCTACGAGGCGAGCTCCGACCCTGAGCTGCTGTCCGGACTGCTCGACCGCTTCGTCGCGGCCGCGCCGTGCGGAGTGCTCGAATTCCACCACTTCCCCGGGGCGACGATCCCGGCGGGACTGCGGGCCAGACCGCTCACGGGGGAGCAGTCCAACACGTCGGTGGCCTTCGGTGACCGGATGATGCTCAAGGTGCTGCGCCGCATCATGCCGGGTGCCAATACCGAGCTGGAGATGCTGGCCGCACTGGAGCGGGCCGGATCCGTGCCGAGCGCGACGCCACTGGCCTGGGCGCAGACCGCCGGACGGTACGGCGCGGAGCCGACTGCTTTGTGCATCCTCCAGGAGTTCGTGCCCTCGCGCGGGGACGGCTGGAGCATAGCCACGGCGGAGGCGGAAGCCTGCATACGGGGCGAGTGCGAATCCGTCGCGCCCTTGGGAGGCTTCTGGGACGATGCGTTCGCCCTGGGCCAGGCCACGGCACGGGTGCACACGGCGCTCGCACAGCAGCTGGAGGCCCGCCTTCTGAGTGTGCCGGAAGCCGTGGAGCTGACCGACGCTCTGGTGGCCCGGCTCGACGAGGCTCTCGTCGAGGTGCCCGACCTCACTCCCTACGTGCGCGGGCTGCACACGGCCTACCAGGACCTGCGCGAGGTCGTGCGGCGCGGTAACCCGCTGCCGATCCAGCGCATCCACGGCGACCTCCATCTGGGACAGGCGCTGCGCGCGCCGGACGGGTGGGTCCTGATCGACTTCGAGGGCGAACCGGGGCATCCCTTCGAGGAACGGCGCCACCTGCAGCCGGCGGTCCGCGATATCGCCGCCATGCTGCGGTCCTTCGACTACGCGGCGCATCACGCCCTCGGCGAGATCCTCGGCGTCCCGCCCGGCCGGCGGACCACTCGCGATCTTCGTGTGACGCGCCTGGCGCGCAGGGCCTCGGCCTGGGCCGTCCACAGCAGGCGCGGCTTCTGCGCCGGCTATACCGCGGCAGGTGGCCAGGATCCGCGTACCAGCCCCGTCCTCCTACGGGCGTTCGAGGCCGACAAGGCCGTGTACGAGGCGCTCTACGAGGCCCGCAACCGACCCGAGTGGCTGCCCATACCGCTCGCCGCGGTGCGCCGGCTCGCGCTCGGCAGCCGGATCGCGGGCTGACGCTGCGGCAGCGCCGGCGAGTCGCGCCGGGCATCGATCGAGGAACGGAGGCACGTGGCAGTGGCCACAGACGTGGACGACCTGGACTGCACCGATGTCGCGGTGGTCGGAGGAGGCCCTGCCGGTCTGTCCGCCGCGCTTCAACTGGCGCGCTACGGGCGCCGGGTGCTGGTCTTCGACACCGGACGAGGGCGCTCGACCCACCACCAGACGAACCGCAACTACCTGGGGTTCCCCGACGGCATCGCCACCACGGAGCTGCGCGACCTGGGGAGGCGCCAGCTGGCCCACTACCCGCACGTCTCCTTCGCCTCGCACTGCGTGACCGGTGTGCTGGGTGATGCGCGGCGGGGCTTCACGGTCCAGGCACAGGGCCACGTGTGGTGGGCCAGGACGGTGGTCCTCGCCACCGGTGTGCTCGACCACTTTCCGCACTTCCCCGGCTGGACGACGTACGTGGGCCGTTCGATGTTCTGGTGCATTGCCTGTGACGGTTACGAGAACCGCGGGCGCCGCATCCTCGTGGTGGGACACACCGACGCCGCCGCGGGTGAGGCCATGCAACTGCACAGCCTCACCGAGCGGGTACGGCTGCTCACCAACAGCCGCAGGGACGACATCAGTCCGCGCTTCAGACGCCGGCTGGCCGCGGCGGGCGTACCGATCGTGCACGACCGCATCAAGGCGGCCGAGGGCACGGACGGCCGCCTGTCGGCCATCGTGACGCGGGGCGGCGAACGCATCCCGCTGGACTCGTTGTTCTCCATTCAGGGCGCCACACCGGAGACGGCCGTGGCTCGCGGTCTCGGAGTCCGGCTCAACGCGCAGGGCTATGTGGAAGTGGACATGGAGCAGTGCACATCGGTCCCCGGTGTGTACGCGGCAGGGGACATCACCGCGCAGCACTCCCACCAGGTCTCGGCGGCGGTGCAGGAAGGGGCACAGGCCGCTTCCGCGGCCAACTATTTCCTCTATCCGCCGGAGCTGAAGGCGGACTGACCGCAGTGACGTCTCGGGATCGAAAGTTCAGAAAGTCGTTTTTCCTTCGTTGCCGTTCGTGATGGCCGCTGGACATGATGAATGAGCCCGTCAAAAGGAGAATCCGATGATCCACCAGTTCATTCTGGCGGCGCCCAAGCCGGGCATGACCGCACAGGAATTCCAGGACTACTGGGTAAATGTCCATGCGGTGCAATACGCAGCGAAAATTCCGCAGATCCGCAAGTACATGGTCGACACGGTCGTGGACATCGAGGGAAACCTCGGTGAGCCGGCGCTGCCGCACCAGGGCATCGCCGAGATCTTTCTGGCCAACGGCGAGGAGCAGCTGGCCTCGCTGCAGACCGAGGAGTTCCTGCAGGGTGCCCGCCTCGACGAGCCCAACTGGGCCGCGTTCTGGCAGACCATCGTCGTCGACACCACCGCGCACGAGATCGTTCCCGGTCCGCCGCCGGCCAGGGGGCAGGAGTGGGTCAAGCTCACCGTGCTGCTGAAGAGGCGCCCGGGCCTCTCCCTCGACGACTACCGCAAGCAGACCCTCGACTCGTACGCCTCGGTCGTCAAGGGCACCCCGGGGCTGCGGCGCTACCTGCATGCCCACACGGTGGACGGCGCCTACGTCTTCGGCGAAGCAGCCTTCGACAGCGTCGAGCAGCTCTGGTTCGACGACGTGAACGCCCTTGAGGGAGCCCTGCGTTCGCCCTACTTCACCGAGCAGGTGAAGGCGGCGCGCGACGCGATCGTCGACGAGAAGTACGTCTTCTCGCTCGCGGCGAAGGAGAACTGGATCATCGGCCCGCAGGCCCGCTGATCCCCCTGATCCGGTGGCTGAGGCGCCGCCCCCTTCCGTCGCGGCGCCCGGCCACCCACCCAGAACCGATTACCGAAGGAGCCGGCGTGCCCAGGAAGAACGCCAAGAAGATCCTCGTGATTCTGTCGGAGTACGGCTACTGGGGCGAGGAACTCGTCGGGCCGCTCCACCACTTCGACCAGCGGGGCTACGAGGTGGATTTCGCCACCCCGACCGGAGAGCGCGCGCACGCGCTGCCGCCGTCGATGGACCCCGAGTACATCGACCCGCCGCTCGGCCGGTCGGTCACCTCCGAGGAGGTGGCGAAGCTCACTCGCGAGGTCGACGCCTCCGACCGCCTGGACGACCCGATCAGCCTCGCCGGCTGGCTCCCGGAGCGTCCCTACACGGCGGATGACGACTACCTGCGCAAGCTGGAGGCCTACCACCGGGCGGTGGACGTGGTCGCGCAGGAGCTCGAGGACTATGACGCGCTGCTCATCGTCGGCGGTTCGGGCCCGGTCGTGGACCTCGCCAACAACGAGCGGGTGCACCAGGTCATCCTGTCCTTCCTGCGCGCCGGCAAGCCGATCGCGGCCGAGTGCTACGGCGTTGCGCCGCTCGCCTTCGCCCGCGACTGGGAGGACCGCAAGTCCATCATCTGGGGAAAGCACGTCACGGGGCACTGCAAGGAGTACGACTACAAGGACGGGACCGGGTTCCTCGGTACCGACTTCGTGATCGGCCCGCCGCCGTACCCGCTGGAGTACATCCTTCGGGATGCCACCGGCCCCGAGGGCCGCTACCACGGGAATTTCGGAAAAGAGACCTCGGTGATCGTGGACTACCCGTTCATCACCGGGCGTTCGACGCCGGATTCCTACCTGACCGGAGAAAAGGTCGTCGAGGTGCTCGAGGACGGGCTTCGCCGCTTCGGTTGGTAATTCGCCGCAACGATCGAGAAATCGAGAGAAGGCAGACATGGCCAGGCAGGGCAATGCGGCGATCATCGAGCAGTTCATCGCCGATGGAATTCCTTTTATGTTCGGCAATCCAGGGACGGTCGAGCAGGGATTCCTGGACGCACTGGAGGACTATGACGACCTTCAGTACATCCTGACCCTGCAGGAGACGGTTGCGGTCGGCATCGCGGACGGCTACGCCCGGGCCACGGGACGGCCCGCGCTCCTGCAGCTGCACAGCGGGGTCGGCCTGGGCAACGCCATCGGCATGCTCTATCAGGCCAAGCGCGGTCACTCGCCGATCCTGACGATCGCGGGCGAGTCGGGCGTCCAGTACGAGTCCATGGACGCCCAGATGGCCGCCGACCTGGTCGCCATGGCGAAGCCCGTGACCAAGTACGCGACCCGGGTCACCGACCCGCGCTCCGTGCTGCGGGTGCTGCGGCGGGCGATGAAGATGGCGATGACGCCTCCGATGGGCCCGGTCTTCGTGGCGCTTCCTCTCGATGTGCTCGACGCGCTCAACACCGAGCAGATCGTGCCGACGTCCGCTCCCGTCACCCGGAGCGCGCCGGCCGACGCACACGTGGAGCAGGCAGCGCGATTGCTCGCCGGTGCCGAGAGGCCGGTCGTCCTCGTGGGCGACGGCGTCTCGGCCTCCGGCGCCCAGGAGGAACTGGTGCGGGTGGCGGAGCGGTTGGGCGCCGATGTCTACGGTGTCAACTATTCCGAGGTGAACCTGGACGTCTCGCACCCGCTCTACCGCGGGGACCTGGGTCACATGTTCGGCGCCGTCAGCACGGCGGCGGTCAAGGATGCCGACGTGGTCCTGATCGTCGGCACGTACACCTTCCCGGAGGTCTTCCCCGACACCGGTGACCCCTTCCGGGCGGACGCCCGGATCGTCCACATCGATCTCGACGACTACGAGATCGCCAAGAACCACCCGGTCACTCTCGGCCTGGTCGCCGATCCGAAGGAGACGCTCTCCGCGCTCTTCGCGCAACTGGGCCGCAGGCTGTCCGAGGCCGACCAGGCGGCGGCGTCCGAACGGCTCCGGGCCCGCCGCAGGGAGCTGCCCACGGAGGTGGCGGACGACGGGTCGCTGCTCCACGCCTTCCTGAGGGAGCTGGCCGGCCAGGTCCCCGACGACGTGATGATCTTCGACGAGTCGCTGACCGCCTCCGGCGCGCTCCACGCCCATCTGCCGGGCCGCCGGCCGGGCCACTGGTTCTCGACGCGCGGCGGTTCGCTCGGAGTCGGCATCCCCGGAGCGATGGGGATCAAGCTGGCTCACCCGGACAAGACCGTGATCGGCTTCACCGGCGACGGCGGCTCCATGTACACCATCCAGGCGCTCTACACGGCCGTACGCCACGGCATCGGCGCCAAGTTCGTCATCTGCAACAACCGCAGCTACAAGCTGCTCGACAACAACATCGAGCAGTACTGGCGGGAGCGGGGCGTCGCTCCGCACGCCTACCCGACGCCGTTCGATCTCTCGCACCCCGATCTGGGATTCGCGCAGATCGCCGAGGGTTTCGGAGTGGAGGCCCTGCGCGTCGACGACCACGGCCAGGTCGGCTACGCGGTCAAGCGGATGCTCGCGGACGACCAGCCGTTTCTCATCGATCTGCGGACCACCGAAGGGGGAGACCGTGCCTGACGTACCGTCCCGTGACGGGGTGCTCAGCAGGCAGAAGATCGCGATCCTGGCGGAGAGCGACTTCTATGAGCCCGAAATCGCCTACTACCAACGCCGGTTCGCCGAGGAAGGCGCGCAGGTCGACTTCGTCACCAGGCTGTGGGGAAACAAGTCGATCACCTTCACCGGCCATGAGCACCGGGCTCCGTTGACGGTGTCACGCAGCCTGGAGGACCTGGACGACCGAAGGCTGCGCGAGTACAGCGCGCTGATCGTGCCCTCGGGCATGGTCGCCGACCGGCTGCGCTACACCGAGGACATCGAACAACTCGCGCCTGCCACGGACTTGCTGCGCCGCGCCTTCGCCCGCCCGGGAGTGATCAAGGGGGTCATCTGCCACGGCATGTGGCTGGCCTCGTCGATTCCGTATGTCGTCCGCGGGCGCAAGGTGGTCTGCCACAACAACCTGCTGGGCGACGTGCGGAACATGGGTGCCAACTACGTCGACCAGGACGTCGTCGTCGACGGGGACCTGGTGACGGCCCGCACCGGCGACCACTGCCATCTGTTCGCCAGGACCATCATCGACGAACTCGTATTGCGAGGAGTGTGACGGCCATGTCAGAGAGTGCCAGGAATGTCGACTTCACCTTCTCGGACACCATCGCGGGGCGGGTGTCCGGCTTCGACGGCGAGGCCCGTGTCTTCTCCGTGGTCACCGCCGACGGCCGGTCCTTCGACGTCGGCCTCGACGGTGGCCCCAGCGCGGAGCTGCTGCACAATCTGGGTGAGCCCTATCAGGATGCCACGGGTCACGTCGACGAGCTGCTGACGGAGGGCGCCTTCGTCCTCGCCTACGGCATCTTCTACCCCCACGGCGAGACGCTGCGGTTTGAGGCCAAGCGGCTGATCTTCGTAGGGCGCGACCCCGAGGACTTCCGCTTCGAGGAAGCCGGCTGGTGGATCCGGCAGATCAAGGAGATAGCCGGCTTCTACCGCAAGGCCCAGTTCGGCGACGGTCCCATCGACTTCGGTGACTACCGCACGGAGATCCGGCTCGGTGGCGACAAGACCGCCAGCCATGTCCAGGAGACGGACACCATCTCGCGGCTCGTCTACGGCATGGCCTCCGCCTTCCTGCTCACCGGTGACGACGAGTACCTGGAGGTCGCCGAGCGCGGCACCGAGTACCTGCGTGAGCACATGCGGTTCGTGGACGCGGACGACAACGTCGTGTACTGGTACCACGGCCTCAAGGTCGACGGTGACGTCGAGACGAAGCTGTTCACGTCCGAGTTCTCCGACGACTACGACGCGCTTCCCGCCTACGAGCAGATCTACGCGCTGGCCGGGCCCGTGCAGACCTACCGGGTCACCGGCGACCCGCGGATCAAGGCGGACGCGGACGCCACCATCCGGCTCTTCGACCGCTTCTACCTGGACCCCGAGGAGGGCGGCTACTTCTCGCACATCGACCCGATCCTGCTCAGCGCGCACCACTCCTCGCTCGGTCCCAACCAGGCGCGGAAGAACTGGAACTCGGTCGGTGACCACGCTCCCGCCTACCTGATCAACCTGTACCTGGCGACCGGCGAACAGAAGTACGCCGACATGCTGGAGTACACCTTCGACACGATCGTCGAACGCTTCCCCGACCTCAAGAACAGCCCGTTCGTGCAGGAGCGGTTCCACAAGGACTGGTCGCACGACACCACCCACGGGTGGCAGCAGAACCGCGCGGTCATCGGGCACAACCTGAAGATCGCCTGGAATCTCATGCGCATGAACGCGCTGCGTCCGAAGGACGTCTATCTGGAGACGGCCGTCTCCCTCGGCGAGTCCATGCCGGAGGTCGGCAGCGATCGCCAGCGGGGCGGTTGGTACGACGTGGTGGAACGCGTCAAGGCGGACGGTGAGGAGAGGTTCCGCTTCGCCTGGCACGACCGCAAGGCATGGTGGCAGCAGGAGCAGGCGATCCTCGCCTATCTGATCCTGCACGGTGTCACCGGGCGTGCGGACTTCCGCTCCGAGGCGCGTGACGCCCAGTCGTTCTACAACGCGTTCTTCCTCGACCACGACGAGGGCGCCGTCTACTTCAACACCATGGCCAGCGGCCTGCCCTACCTCCTCGGGGTGGAACGCCTCAAGGGCAGCCACTCCATGTCGATGTACCACTCGGCCGAGCTGTGCTATCTGGCGGCCGTCTACAACAACCTGCTCGTCAACGGGAAGGCGATGGACTTCTGGTTCAAGCCCGACCCCGCCCTGGTCGAGGACCGCATCCTGCGGGTCGCTCCCGACCTGCTGCCGGCCGGAACGGTGCGCATCGCGGCCGTGGAGATCGACGGTGAGGAGCACACCGATTTCCACGCGCAGGGCCTGACCGTCCGACTGCCCGAGACCTCGGGCCGGGTCAAGGTCAAGGTCCGCCTCGAGCCCAACTTCCGCACGGAGGTGTCCGGATGACCGTCAAGGTCAGCTCGCAGGTACTCGCCGGTGCCACGGTCGTCGCCCTGGAGGGCGAGATCAACTCCACCACCTCCGGCGGGCTGCAGTCCCAGCTGCTGTCGTTCATCGGGCGCGGCTCCGTGGTCCTGATCGACCTCACCGGGATCTCGTACATCTCCAGTGCCGGCCTGCGCACCCTGCTCATCGTGCACCGCCACGCCCAGCAGTGGGACGCCGAGATCACTCTGGTCGGTCTCTCCGAGGAGGTCTCGTTCGTCATGTCCGCCACGGGGTTCCTGGACTTCTTCAGGATCGCCGAAGACCTGGACGCCGAGCTGGAACGTGCGGGCCGATGAGTACACAGGACATCCGGGAGCGCATCGACGCCTTTCCGACGCACCGGATCGGCCCGTATCGGGTCAGGGCGGGCCGGCCCTTCCCCTACGGCGCCACCCCGGTGCCCGGCGGCGTCAATTTCTCGGTCTATTCCGACGGCGCGGACACGATGAGCCTGGTGCTCTTCGAGCGGGGCGCCACCCAGCCCAGTGCCGAACTGGAGTTCCCTCCGGAGTTCCGCACCGGCAGCGTGTACGCCATGACGGTCTTCGGGCTCGACGCGGAGAACCTGGAGTACGGGTTCCGGGCCGACGGCCCCTTCGACCCGGAGCGCGGCGACCGCTTCGACGCCGGCAAGGTGCTCAGCGACCCCTACGCGCGGCTGATCTCCGGGCGCGCGGTGTGGGGCCGGGAGCCGGACTGGGACAACGTCTACCACTATCGCGCGCAGGTGCTGAACGACGACTTCGACTGGGGCGGCGACCGGCCGCTGCGCATCCCCGCCGAGGACCTGGTGATCTACGAGACGCATGTCCGCGGCTTCACCCGCCACCCCTCCTCGAAGGTGTCTGCGCCGGGCACGTACGCCGGGATGCGGGAGAAGATCCCGTACCTGCAGGAGCTGGGCGTCAACTGCCTGGAACTGCTGCCCGTGTTCGAGTTCGACGAGCTGGACAATCCGCGCACCGATCCGGTGACCGGTGAGCGGCTGTACAACTACTGGGGCTACAACACCGTCTCGTTCTTCGCGCCCAAGGCGGGCTACGCAGCCACCGGCCCCTTCGGGATGCAGGCCGACGAGTTCAAGTCGCTGGTCAAGGAGTTGCACAAGGCGGGGATCGAAGTGATCCTCGACGTGGTCTTCAACCACACGGCCGAAGGAAACGAGCAGGGCCCGACCATCTCGTTCCGCGGTCTCGACAACGCCACGTACTACATGCTGACCCCGCGCGGCGAGTACTACAACTTCAGTGGCACCGGCAACACCGTCAACTGCAACCACCCCGTGGTCCGCGACTTCGTGCTCTCCTGCCTGCGCCACTGGGTCGCCGAGTACCACATCGACGGGTTCCGGTTCGATCTCGCGGCCATCCTCGACCGGGCTCCGGACGGCACCCCGCTGCCCAACCCGCCACTGCTCGAACAGCTGGCGCACGACCCGATCCTGCGTCACACGAAGCTGATCGCCGAGGCGTGGGACGCGGCCGGGCTGTACCAGGTGGGCAACTTCCCCAACTACGGCCGCTGGTCGGAGTGGAACGGGAAGTACCGCGACACGGTCCGGCGCTTCGTCAAGGGCGAGCCGGGACTCGTCGGTGAGCTGGCGACCCGGATGGCCGGCTCGCCCGACCTGTACCAGGGCCGGACCTCGTCCGCGTCGGTCAACTTCATCACCGCCCACGACGGCTTCTCCCTGGCCGACCTGGTCTCGTACAACGACAAGCACAACGAGGCCAACGGCGAGAACAACAACGACGGAGCCAACGACAACAACAGCTGGAACTGCGGAGAAGAGGGGCCCAGCGCCTCCTCGCACATCCGCCGGCTGAGGGTGCGGCAGATGAAGAACCTGCTGACGATCCTGCTGACGAGCCAGGGCATTCCGATGATTCTGGCCGGGGACGAGGTCGGCCGCACCCAGCTCGGCAACAACAACACCTACTGCCAGGACAACGAGCTGTCCTGGTTCGACTGGGGGCTCGTCGAGGCCCATGCCGAACTCCTCCGGTTCGTCACCCTGCTGATCGCCTTCCGGCACGCGCACCCGGTCCTGCGCTCCAGTGACCATCCGACCGGTACGGACCGGGTCGGCAGCGGCTATCCCGATGTCAGCTGGCACGGCGTCCGCGCCTGGGCTCCGGACTGGGCCGACCACGGCCGGGTGCTCGCGATGATGCGGTGCGGCCGTCACGCCAAGGGCGGCAGCGTGGACGACGACCATGTGTACGTCGCCGTGAACGCGCACTGGGAGGCGCACGACCTGGAGCTGCCCGCGCTGCCCCACGGGCAGCGGTGGCACCTGTTCGCCGACACGGGCGCTGCCGTTCATCCCCCCGGCGCCGAGCCGGAGCTCCAGCACCCCGGGCGCTACCACCTGGGGCCCCACTCCGCGGTCGTCCTCGTGGGACGCGCGGCTCATCAGACGTCCGCTTGACCCAGAAGGAGAACCATCGTGTCTTTCGACGTGAGGCTGAGGATCAACGACAAGGTCGCCACCATCGAACTCACGGGCGAGCTGGACGCCTCGACGGCGCGCGAGTTCCACGACACCGTCGGCCAGGCGGCCGGGGCCGGTGCCGTCGAACTGGTCATCCGCGCCGAGCGGCTCGGCTACCTCTCCAGCGCGGGCCTGCGCTCCCTGGTCTTCGCCCGCCAGAAGATGGGGGACGAGGTGCGCATCGCCATCGTGGGCGCGTCCGAGCCGGTGGCGCGGACCATCCGGCTCGCCGGATTCGACCACAGCATCGATCTCGTGGACGCCTGAAGGGACGTACCGAGATGACGTTCGACTTCGAGGCCGCAGGGGCCGGAAGGGCAGCGGGCGTCGCACGGCCGCCCGGGTGCGGCAGGGCGAACGGACTCTGTGTTTCCGCGACGATCGATTCGCTCGAGCCGGTGTCCGACTTCGTTCTCGGTCTGGGCAAGCGGGCCCGCCTTCCGGAGAGCTCCCTGTACCGGTTCCGCCTGGCGGCCGACGAGCTGGCCACGAACATCGTCCTGCACGGATACCGCGGCGAGCCGGGCGAGATCGCCGTGGACGGCGGGATCGACCCGGGCGACGTATGGGTCCGCTTCCAGGACGACGCCCCGGCGTTCGACCCCAGGCAGGGCATGCGCGAGCCCGCGCTCGACGTGCCGCTCGCCGAGCGGCAGATCGGCGGCCTGGGCGTTTTCCTGGCGTTCACAGCGGTGGACACCTTCGATTACGAGCTCGTCGCGGGGCGCAATGTGAGCACCCTGGTGATGCGCCGGCCGGCAGTGGAGTAGACGAGGCGGAGATGGCGCAGACGAGAGTGCTGATACTGGATGAGCGGCGGGACGTTCCAGCTGGGTTGTCCAAGGCGCTGGACGCCGTGGGCGCCGAGGCGCACACCTGCACACCGGGCGACGTGCTGGCGGCGTCGCCCGGCCGGATGCCGGCGGTGACCACTCTGCTCGCGAACGCCACGCTGTCGCCGCACACCGTCAGGTCGGTGGCCCGGAGGCTGGCGGACGAGGGACAGCAACCCATCGTGGTGGCGTACGCGGAGCACGATCTGCACCTCCTCGACGGCCATGTGCGGGCGGGCTCGGACTATTTGCTCCCGCCGTTTCATCCCGTGCTGGTGGAGGCGCGGCTGCGCGACTGCCATCAACACGCCGAACTCAACCGGAGCATGGAGGAGGTCGCCGCACACGCCGAACTGCTCAGCTATGAGCGCGAGTTGGAAATAGGCCGCGAAATCCAGCTGGGTTTCCTGCCGGACTCGCTTCCCAGCCCCGACGACTGGAACATCCGGGTGCGCTTCCGGCCCGCCCGGACCGTGGCCGGGGACTTCTACGACGTGTTCGAACTGGTCAACCGGCGCCGGCTGGCTCTCGTCGTGGCCGACGTATGCGACAAGGGCGTCGGTGCGGCCCTGTTCATGGCGCTCATCCGCTCGCTGCTGCGGCACACCGCGGAGCAGAGCGGCCTGCAGAACCTCATCGCGGCGGACCTCTTGGGAGAGGACCCCGGCGGGGCCGAGCACACGCGGGCCATTCCGGTCGTCGGCGCCACCCCGCTGCTGAACGCGGTCGTGGGCACCAACAGCTATCTCACCCGCAATCACATCGAGCAGGGTTACTTCGCCACCATGTTCTTCGGCGTCCTGGACCCGGTCACCGGCAACCTCGTCTACATCAACGGTGGACACAACCCACCCGTCCTCGTGAGCGGAAGCGGTGCCGAACCGGTGCTGCTCCAGCCGACGGGACCGGCCGTGGGGGTCATGCCGGACTGCACCTTCTCCCTGGGGTACGCACAGATCAGCCCCGGGGACACGCTCTTCATCTACACCGACGGGGTCACCGAGGCCCGCTCGGAGACCGGGCGCTTCTTCGGGGAGGACCTCCTCATCCAGCAGTTGACCGAGGCCATCGTGCGCGGCGAGGAGCTGCTCGACCACATGGACGGCGCGCTGAGCGCCTTCGTCGGGCAGGCCGAACAGTCCGATGACATCACGATGCTGGCCGTGCACTGGCAAGGGCCGGCCGGGGCCGCCGGCTGACCGGCACCGTTCACCGGCCGGCGTGCCGGCTTCCAGAAACCGTCAGGTGGAGATCATGTCGCAGATCATCACGGTGCACTCCTACCGAGGAGGCACCGGCAAATCCAGTACGGCCGCCAACCTCGGGCTGCTGCTGGCCTCCTCGGGCCTGCGGGTCGCTTTGGTGGACACCGACATCCAGACGCCTGCTCTGGACGTGATATTCGGCGACGTGGCGTTGCCGGCACGGCGGTCGCTCACCGATTACCTCATCGGCCGCTGCGAGATCGAGGAGGCGGCGTACGCCGTCGACCAGACCGTCGGTCACGACGGCTTCTTCCTCGTGCCGGCCAGGAGCCAGGCCACGGGTGTCAACGAAATCATGGGGCGTGGCTATGACGTGGGTCTGCTGCGCGAGGGCTTCGACCGGCTCATCGACACCCTGGCTCTCGACGTGCTGCTGCTCGACACGCACGCAGGCTTCAACAACGAAACCGTCACCGCGATGGCGAGTTCGGACGCGCTCGTCGTCGTGACCCGGGCCGAACGCCTGGACCTCGCGGGTGCCAAGGAGACGATGGCACTGGCGAGCCGGCTCGGCTTCGGCGCCATGAGCATCGCCGTGAACATGGCCCCCGACGGCGCCGTGGCCGACCGGCTGCGCGGCGATGTGGAGACCGCGTACAACACCCGCATCACCACCGTGCTGCCGTACGCGCCCGAGATGGCGTCGCTCGCAGGGGAGCGGGTGTTCTCCACGGCGTATCCGCACCACCCGCTGGTGTCGGGATACCGCCGGATCATCGCCGAGGTCAGCAACGGGACCACCGCGATCCGACGCTGACCGCTCGCACCACCGAGCACCTACTTTCCAGCGACCGCACCCCGGTGCGAGGAGGCACGAGCACTATGGAGGGCAAGCTCATGCAGCGCGACGCGACGCGCCCGGCCGCCGGAGGCGCACCGCCGGCCGGCGGGCCGGCCGGCCGGCCGGGATCGGGGCCAGGGGTGGGCCGTATCCCCATCGTGGACGTGCTTCCCCAGGTGGACGGCGGCCGCACCCCCGTCCGCTCCGTACCCGAGGAAGCGTTCGAGGTCTCGGCCACCGTCTTCCGGGAGGGGCATGACGCGGTCGCCGCCGGCGTGGTGCTCACCGACCCCCACGGCAACGCGGGCGGCTGGGTCCCGATGCGTCTCGTGGCTCCCGGGACGGACCGCTACACCGCATGGATCACCGCCGGACACGAGGGCGAGTGGACCTATCGGGTGGAAGCGTGGACGGACCCCTGGGCAACGTGGCGCCGGGCTGCGGAGATCAAGGTGCCCGCCGGGAGCGAGTCCGCCCTCGTCCTGGAAGAAGGCGCGTTGCTCCTGGAGGAGATTGCCGGCGCGGTCCCGGACGACGCGGCAGGGCAGCTGACCGCGGCGGCCGGGCTGCTGCGGGACGGGCGCCTCGGCGCGGAGGAGCGGCTCGCCGCTGTCACCGGTTCCGCCGTGACCACCCTGCTCGCCGCACACCCGCTGCGCAGGCTGCTCACCCGCTCGCCCGAACTGCCGCTGCGGGTGGACCGGAAACGCGCGCTGTACGGCGCGTGGTACGAGTTCTTCCCGCGGTCCGAGGGAGCCGTCGTCCCCCGGGCGGCGGACGGTGTGGCGCAGCCTCCGCGGTCGGGCACGCTGCGGACCGCGGCCAAGCGCTTGGAGGCCGTGGCGGACATGGGCTTCGACGTGGTCTATCTGCCGCCGGTGCATCCGATCGGTACGACCCACCGCAAGGGCGCGGGCAACTCGCTCGAAGCGGGTCCGCACGATCCGGGCTCGCCCTGGGCGATCGGCTCGGCCGACGGCGGCCACGATGCGATCCATCCGGACCTGGGAACGCTCGAGGACTTCGACCACTTCGTGGCGCGGGCCGGTGAGCTGGGGCTCGAAGTGGCGCTGGACTTCGCCCTGCAGTGCTCCCCCGACCACCCGTGGGTCACCGAGCACCCCGAGTGGTTCCGGCACCGTGCCGACGGTTCGATCGCGTTCGCCGAGAACCCGCCGAAGAAGTACCAGGACATCTACCCGATCGACTTCGACACCGATCCGGACGGGCTGCACACGGAGTGCCTGCGCGTGCTGCGGCACTGGATGGACCACGGAGTACGGATCTTCCGCGTCGACAATCCGCACACCAAGCCGGTCGCCTTCTGGGAACGGCTGATCGGCACGGTGCACGCGAGCGATCCCGATGTGCTCTTCCTCGCCGAGGCCTTCACCCGCCCGGCCATGCTGCACGCCCTGGCGCGCGTGGGATTCCACCAGTCGTACACGTACTTCACCTGGCGCAACTCCAAGGACGAGGTGGAGTCCTACCTCTCCGAGCTGGCCGGCCTCGGCGGTGAGGAGAGCTCGGCCTACCTGCGGCCCAATCTCTTCGTGAACACGCCCGACATCCTCAACGCCTACCTCCAGTACGGCGGCCGGGCGGCCTTTGCGGCACGTGCCGTGCTCGCCGCGACAGCCGGTCCCACATGGGGCGTGTACGCCGGGTACGAGCTGTATGAGAACGTCCCCATGGGGCCCGGGAGCGAGGAGTACCTGGACTCCGAAAAGTTCCAGCTCCGTCCGCGCGACTGGGCGGGCGCGGAGGCCGCGGGCGACTCCCTGACCTCGTTGATCCGTGCCCTCAACGACATCCGGCGTGCCCACCCGGCCCTGCACCAGTTGCGCAACCTTCGCTTCCACCGCACCGACAGCGACGCGGTGATCTGCTTCTCCAAGCGGGACGCCGGCGGCGACTGGGTCCTCGTCGTGCTCAACCTCGATCCGCACGAGACGCGCGAGGCCACGGTCACCCTCGACCTGCCCGCGCTGGGACTGGAGCGCTCGGAGACCTTCGAGGTGTGCGATGCCCTGTCCGGCGAGCGCTACCGCTGGGGCCGCGACAACTACGTACGCCTCGATCCACAGCACCGAGTGGCCCACATTCTCACGGACGGGACTCCGCAGTCGTGACCACCGCACAGCACCCAACGGCCCTGGCCGCCACCCATCTCAAGCGGCTCACCACGGGAGACCTCAGTGATCCGCACGCGCTGCTCGGCCCGCACCCGGCCGCCGAGGGCACGACCGTGCGGGTGCTGCGGCCACTCGCCGACCAGGTGTGGCTGACCGCGCCGTCGGGCGAACCGCTGGCTGAACTGGAGCACCAGGGCGAGGGGGTGTTCGCGGGCAGGCTGCCGGGCACGGTCGTTCCTGATTACCGGGTGCGTGTCCACTACGGCGCCGAGGTGTTCGACTACGACGATCCCTACCGCTTCGTGCCCACCCTCGGTGAGCTCGACCTGCACCTGATCCGCGAGGGCCGGCACGAGCAGCTGTGGCAGGTGCTGGGAGCGCGGGTGAGCGAGCACGAGTCCGGCTGGGGCACGGCCCCCGGCACGGCCTTCGCCGTGTGGGCCCCGAACGCCCGTGCGGTGCGTGTGATCGGCGACTTCAACCATTGGGACGGCAGGACCCACCCGATGCGCTCACTCGGCGCCGGCGGGGTGTGGGAGCTGTTCGTCCCGGGCATCGGCGAGGGCTGCCGGTACAAGTACGAGATCCTCACCCCGGACGGCCGCTGGATCCAGAAGGCGGATCCCCTCGCCACCTCGGCGGAGCCGGCGCCGGGCACGGCCTCCCTCGTCTTCCGCTCCCGCCACGACTGGGGGGACGGCGCCTGGATGGCCCGGCGCGGCGAACGTACCGTGGACCGGGCCGCGATGAGCGTCTATGAGGTGCACCTGGGATCGTGGCGGCCCGGCCTCGGCTACCGCGAGCTGGCGGTCGAACTGCCGGCCTACGTCAAGGCGCTGGGCTTCACGCACGTCGAGTTCATGCCGGTGGCGGAGCATCCGTTCGGGGGCTCCTGGGGCTACCAAGTGTCCTCGTACTACGCCCCGGCGGCGGGCCTCGGAAGCCCTGATGACTTCCGGGCCCTGGTCGACGCGCTGCACCGGGCGGGCATCGGCGTCATCGTGGACTGGGTCCCCGCCCACTTTCCCAAGGACGAGTGGGCCCTGGCCCGCTTCGACGGGCCCGCGCTGTACGAGCACCCGGATCCACGCCGCGGAGAGCACCCCGACTGGGGAACGCTCGTCTTCGACTACGGGCGCAACGAGGTGCGCAACTTCCTCGTCGCGAACGCGGTGTACTGGTGCGAGGAGTTCCACATCGACGGCCTGCGGGTCGATGCCGTCGCCTCCATGCTCTACCTCGACTACTCCCGGGCCGACGGCGCATGGCTGCCGAACGTGTACGGAGGCCGCGAGAACCTGGAAGCGGTGGAGTTCCTCCAGGAGGTGAACGCCACGGTGCCCCGGCGCTGCCCCGGTGCGCTGACCATCGCGGAGGAGTCCACGGCATGGGACGGCGTCACCCGGCGCACCGACCGCGGAGGGCTCGGCTTCGCCCTGAAGTGGAACATGGGCTGGATGCACGACTCGCTGTCGTACATGGCGGAGGACCCGGTGCACCGGCAGTACCACCACCACTCCATGACGTTCCCGATGGTGTACGCGTACGCGGAGAACTACACCCTGCCGATCAGCCACGACGAGGTCGTGCACGGCAAGGGCTCGCTGCTGACCAAGATGCCCGGGGACCGCTGGCAGCAGCTGGCCAACCTGCGCGCCTTCCTCTCCTTCATGTGGGCGTTCCCCGGCAAGCCGCTCCTGTTCATGGGCCAGGAGTTCGCCCAGGACTCCGAGTGGTCCCACGAGCGCGGCCCGGACTGGTCCCTGCTCCGGCACGGCTCGCACACGACCGTGCGCGACCTGGTGCGCGACCTCAACCGCCACTACCTCGACGACCCCGCGCTGTGGAGCCTCGACACCCGGCCGGAGGGCTTCAGCTGGATCGACGCGGACGCAGCCGAGGACAACGTCTACTCCTTCGTGCGGCACGGGGAGGGGGGCGAGTCGCTGGTGTGCGTCTTCCACTTCCAGCCCACGGTCCGGCGCGACTTCCGCCTGGCCCTGCCTCAGGCAGGCACGTGGACCGAAGTGCTCAACACGGACGCGGCCCGGTACGGAGGCTCCGGGGTCACCAATCCCGGGGGCCTCGACGGCGTTCCCGAACCCCGCCAGGGCCTGGCGGCGAGCGCGAGCGTGGTCCTGCCGCCGCTGGGCGGCGTGTGGTTCCGCAAGCAATGACGCAGCCTAAGGAGGCACCATGCCTGCTCCCCGCCTGAGGACCACCCCGCTGCCCGGCATCGGGGTGCAGTACGAGCTCACCACGCGGCGGCACGACACGTTGTCGGTGATCGCGCACCGTGACAGCAAGCGCACCCTGAACGTGCACCACGACGACGATCCGGACTCGGCGGGCATCTCCCTGGTGCTGACCGGCCCGGAGGCCCTGTCCCTGGCCGACGCCCTGCTTCCCGGCCACAACAACCCGAACCTGCTGCACACCAGCGACTTCGGGCTGCTGGCCGAGCAGATCACGGTCACCGGAACCTCGTACTGGAACGGGCGCACCCTGGGGGAGACGAGGATGCGCACCGACACCGGAGCCTCCATCGTCGCCGTCATGCGCCGGTCCCACGCGATCCCCTCGCCCGGACCCGACTTCCGTCTGCACGGGGGCGACATCGTGATCGTCATCGGTACCAGGGAAGGCGTGGACAGCGCCCACGAGATCCTCGAGCGGGGCTGATCACGTGCACTCGGCGGTCTTTCTGATCGAGTTCGGTGCGATCGTGCTGGCGCTCGGCCTGCTCGGCCGCTTCGCCGTACGCCTCAAGTTCTCGCCGATCCCGCTCTACCTGCTGGCGGGACTGCTGTTCGGCGCGGGCGGCGTGATCCCCCTGGGCGGCAGCGAGGAATTCATCGAGGTGGGCGCAGACATCGGCATCGTGCTGCTGCTCCTGATGCTCGGTCTGGAGTACACGGCGGGCGATCTCGTCGGTCACCTCAAGTCGCACGCCCCCGCGGGAGTCGTCGACTTCCTGCTCAACGCGCTGCCCGGAGCCGGGGCGGCGCTGCTGCTCGGCTGGGGGCCGGTGGCCGCCGTGGTGCTCGCGGGCGTCACCTGGGTCTCGTCGTCCGGCGTCATCGCGAAGGTCCTCGGCGACCTGGGCCGCCTCGGCAACCGGGAGAGCCCGGTCATCCTCAGCATCCTCGTCCTCGAAGACCTCGCCATGGCGCTCTACCTTCCGATCCTGACGGCGGTGCTGGCCGGTTCGGGCTGGCTGGCGGGCGGTCTGACGCTGGGCATCGCGCTCGCGGCGGTCGGTACCGTCCTGCTCGTCGCGGTGCGCTACGGGCGGGTCATCTCGCGTTTCGTGTCCAGCGACGACCCGGAGAAGCTGTTGCTCGTCGTCCTGGGAACGACGCTGCTCGTCGCCGGCGTCGCCCAGCAGCTGCAGGTCTCGGCGGCCGTGGGGGCGTTCCTCGTGGGAATCGCCCTGTCCGGTGAGGTGGCCGAGAACACCCATCATCTGCTGATGCCGCTGCGGGACCTCTTCGCCGCGGTGTTCTTCGTGTTCTTCGGACTGAGCACCGACCCCAGCACCGTCCCGTCGGTGCTGCCGCCCGCCCTCGGGCTGGCGGTGCTCACCGTCCTGACGAAGATCGGTACCGGGTACTGGGCGGCGAAGCGCGCCGGCATCGCGGAACGGGGCCGGTGGCGGGCCGGTGGCGCCCTGGTCGCGCGGGGCGAGTTCTCCATCGTCATCGCCGGCCTCGCGGTCTCCGCCGGTGCGGTCGACCCCTCCCTCGGGCCGCTGGCCACCGCCTACGTCCTGCTGTTGGTCGTCATGGGCCCTCTGGCGGCCCGCTTCACGGAGCCGATCGCGCAGCGGATCACCCTGTGGCGCGGCAAGGAGTATCCCGGCACGAGTCCGGGACGGCGGTCCCTGATGCCACGGCCGGTCGAGCCGGAGCCCACGGCCGCGGCATCCGAATGATGCGGCGGCCGGGGCCGGTCTCCTCCCGAGGCCGATACGGAAGCCTTCGTACCATGCGGAACTTCGTCGATCACCTACCAAAGTCGCCGTTTTTTCACAGGTGATATCGGGCTCGGCCTCCCGGCCCCACAAGGCCGTTCACCTCGCACTCTGCGTTCCGATCAGCGCCTGGGCCCGCTTCCGCCGTCCCCAACTCTCGTTCGGATACCGCCAAATGGTCCTCGACGCCCTGCCGGGGGCCGCCCGGCGTTTCCCGTTCCGAAACGAGGACCCATGTATCCGACACTCGCTCGCCGACGGTTCACCGCCTGCGCTCTCGCCCTGGCCTGTGCCCTCGCCGTCGGGATCACGGCACCGGTCACCGATGCCCGAGCGGACGGCTCGGGCGCCCGGGCTCTGACCGTCACCCGGGCCATCGCTCTGCCCGGCAAGCAGGCCTATCCGGAAAGCATGGCCACCGACCCGAGAACCGGCGACCTCTACGTCACCTCGTTCTCCACCGGGGCGGTCTACCGCGCACCCGCCGGCCGGACGGAGGCCACCGTCTTCCTGCCTCAAGGGACGGACGGCCGGACCCAGGCCATGGGGACCGAGGTCGATGCGCACGGCCGGCTCTGGGTCAACGACGCGGACGGGGTGACGGTGTACGACACGGCCAACGGCACCCGTCTGGCCCGCTTCCTCAGCCCGACGCCGGGCAAGTCGCTGCTCGACGACCTCGCTCTGACGCCCGACGGCACGGCCTACATCACCGACTCGCTGCGCCAGCTCGTCTACCGACTGCCCGCCACCACCATCGAGGACACCATCGCGAAGGGCGGCAGCGCCACCCTGGCCACCGGGTTCGACCTGAACAACGTCGTCGCCCCCCACCCGGAGGGCGCCATCACCCTGAACGGCATCGAATCGGACCCGACCGGCAAGTACCTGATCACTGCGGACATGGCCTCCGGAGACCTGTTCCGGCTCGCACCCGCCACCGGCGGCATCCACAAGCTGACGGTGACCGGCGGAAGTCCGGTCTCCGCCGACGGCCTGCTCTGGGAGAAGGACAGTTTGTGGGCCGTCCAGTTCGGCTCGGACAGCATCAGCCGGCTCACGCTGTCCGCGGACCGTACGCGCGCGTCCGTCGCGAGCCACCTCACCGACCCGGCCCTCGAACACCCGACAGCGCTCATACGCAAGGACGGATCCCTGCACGTGCTCCGCTCACAGTTCGGCTCCGCCACCCTCGACCTGCCGTTCTCGGTGGCCCGGGTGAGCGGCATCTGAACGACGGCGCCCGTTGCCGCGGCACCCGAGGGTGCCGCGGCAACGGGCGGTCCGGGCGCTTCCGGGGCGCCGCCGCGGAGCTCAGCCTCCGGTGGAGACCGGCGTGTGGCCGTTCACCGCGGCCGGCGCGGAGCCGGCGACCGGGTCCTGGGCGGCGGGCACCTTGAGGAACCGGGTGGCCCATACCGCGGGCAGCGCGAGGACAGCGAAGATCAGCGCGGTCAGCGGGACGTCATCGATACCGAAGGTGGCCAGGGCCCAGCCGCCGACCGCGGCGCCCGCGGCGACACCCACGTTCGCGGCGGACGCGCCCAGGGTGGCGGCCAGATCGGCGCCCTCCCCGGCCAGCGAGATGACGCGCAGCTGGAGCGACGGGGTGACCCCGAAACCGACGATGCCCCAGAGCGCCAGGGCCACACCGACCAGCAGCGGGCTCTCCCGGAAGAAGTACAGGCCGAGCAGGCCCACGATGAGCACTCCGTTGCCCACGAGCAGGGTCCGCGAGGCATTGATGTCGGCGAAGCGCCCGCCCGCGAAGGTGCCGATCGCGCTGAACACACCGAAGATCATCAGGAAGGCGCTCACCGCGGCGCTCTGGATACCGGTGACGTCCTCCAAGAACGCCGCCAGATAGGTGAAGGCGATGAACTGCGAGCCCATGAGCAGCACCTCGGCCGCCAGCATGGCCAGCACCCGGGGGTGGAAGGCGTGTTGGACCTGGGAGCCCAGGCCGCCGGAACCGCTGCTCCTGACGGACGGCACCCAGATCGTGATCACGACGAGGGCGATGAGCCCGAGGGCGGCCACGCCGGCGAACGTGGCCTGCCAGCCGAGGTTCTGGCCCAGCAGGGTGCCGAGCGGCACACCGAGCACGGTCGACACGGAGATGCCGCCGAAGACCAGGCCGACGGCCTGACCGCGGCGCTCGGGGGCGACCAGCCCGGTGGCGACGGCGGAGGCCGCACCGAGGAACAGGCCGTGCAGGGCGCCGCAGAGTACCCGCGCGACGACCAGCAGGCCGAAGAGCCCGGCGAAGACCGCGGCGAGGTTGCCGAGGACGAAGACGGCGAGCGCTGCGCACAGGAGGGTGTGACGCGGCATCCGGATGGTTGCCGCCGTGACGATCGGGCCGCCGATGGAGATGCCGAGCGCGTAGGCGGTGACCAGCAGTCCCGCCGTGCTCAGCGAGACGTCCAGATCGTCGGCGATGAGATTGAGGACGCCGACGATGACCAGTTCGGCAGTGCCGATGACGAAAGCGCCCAGGCCGAGGGCGCCCAGGGCGAGTTTGTTGCGGGTCTCGCCGGGCCCCGATGTGGTGGCGGTACTCATGGGAGAGCCACTCCTTGGGAAGGGAACGGAAGCAGGGTGCGAAGGCGCGGTCAGGCGTACTCGAGGTTGAGCCGGGCTATGCGACCGTCGCGCACCTCGAACTCGTAGTGGGCCTCGAAGCCGCCGGCACCACCGGGGGCGAAGCGCACGAGCAGCGTCGTGCCGTTGGTCCGGGGGGTGTTCTTCAGGACGGTGAGCTTGCCGCCGATGACCTCGTCGCGGGCCCAGTCGCGGATCTCGTCGTGTCCGGTGTACTTCTCCCCCACGTCCACGAGTTGGGCATCGGCATGGAAGGCGCTCACCAGCGCCTCGAGGTTCTTGTCGGCCACGGCGTCGACGTAGGCCTGGGCAGCGGGGTCCACTGCCGGGTCCTTCCGGTCCTCGCGCACGGTGTCGTGGGGCGCCTGCTCAGGCGTCCCCTTCGCCGGGTCCGGTGACGGGGCCTGCCGGGTGGTTCCCGGTGGGCCGCCGGACTGCTCGGGGCCTTCGGAGCAGCCGGCCAGCAGCAGGGCGGTCAGGGAGAGGGCGGGAACGAGGGGGCGGTACGGCAAGGTGGTCTCCCCGGGGTAGTGGCAGGTCAGGCGTAGCGCAGGGTGATCCGGATGATCGCGTCGTGCTCGACGGTGAACGCGTAGCGGGCGCGGAAGCCGGCCATGAACCCCTTGGGGTCGAAGCGCAGCAGTACCGTGGGTCCGGTGGGGCTGGCAGTGGTGCGCAGGACGGTGAGCCTGCCGCCGATGACCTCGTCGCGGGCCCAGTCCCTGATCGCCGCGCGGCCGCGGAAGCTGCGTCCGGTGTCGTTGACGGTTGCCTGCGGTGCGAAGACCGATACCAGGGCGTTCACGTCCTGGGAGTCGACGGCGTCGACGTAGCCGCGCACGGCCGGTTCCAGCGCGGCCAGGGCGCTGGGTTCGTGTTCGTCGCGGGTGTCGCGGACGGTTTCCCTTGCCGCGGCGCGCACGTAGTCGTCGGCCGCGACCGCCACGGCGAAGGAGGCGAGCACGGCGACGGCCACCACGGCGGCAGCGACGCGGGCCGCGGTCACCAGTCGATCTTTCTGCGGTTACGGAAGAACGCCCCGGTGGGCCCGGAGTCCGGCAGGCGGGCCAGCCAGGTCACCGTGTCGGCGCCCTCCTCGACGCTGGTCGGTGCCCCCCGGCCCCCCATGTCGGTACGGACCCAGCCGGGGCAGACCGCGTTGACCTTGACGGACTGCGGCACCGCGGCGGACACCACCAGGGTCAGCGCGTTGAGCGCGGCCTTGGAGATGCCGTAGGCCGCCGGGGACGGCACGTTCTCGGTGAGGGCGCCGAGCCCGGAGGAGACGTTCACCACCCGGCCGTAGCCGCGCTGCGCCATACCGGGGCAGAACGTCCGGCAGGTGTGGAACGCTCCCATGAGGTTCACGTCCAGGGCTCGGCGCATCACGTCCTCGTCGAGCGAGAAGAACGAGACCGTCGGATAGATTCCGGCGTTGTTGACCAGGACATCGACTTCGACCTGGTCGTCGGCCAGCCGCTCCGCGCATGCCGCCACGCTCTTGGCATCGGTGACATCCAGCTCCTCCACCCGGATGCGCGGGCTGTTGAGGCCACGCGCGGCCGCCCGGCCGCGCGCGAGATCACGTGCGGCCAGCACGACGTCGAGGCCGGCCAGATCCAGCCGGCGGACGGTTTCCAGACCGATGCCGCGGTTGGCGCCCGTGACGAGGGCGGTGCGGTTGCGTTCCCGGTTCACGTTCTCGAACTCCTCGCCGGCATGTCAGACCTTGTAGCGCTGCTTGACGTCCTCGGCGAAGCCGAGGTAGTCGCGCAGCGGCCAGACCTTCTCGAACTCCAGGTACTCCCGCATGGGGAGCCGGCCGAGCGCGGTGCGGTCGAGCTCCTCGGCATCCGGCGAGTCGATGATGGCGATGACGCGCTTTTGCGCAGCCACCTTCCAAATGCCGACGCAGAAGCCGGAGTCCACCGTTTCCTGTGCGTGGACGGCTTCGTCCTGCTCGAGCTCCCACAGCTCGTCGAGGGTGATGCGTCCCTCGTGCTTCCACTTCATCTGGACGTAGAACAGCATGATTCAACTCCGCGTGTGTGAACGGCTGTTGGGCGGCGGTCAGCGGGCGGTCAGCGGGAGCTGCGGGCGCGGATCAGCTCGGTGAGCGCGTGGTCGGCACCGAAGACCTCGACGGCAAGGTCGAGCGGCGTCTTGCCGTCGTGGCCGAGGAGGTCGAGCCGGGCACCTGACTCGACGAGTGTGCGTGCGCAGTCCTCGTAGCCGTGCCACAGGGCGTCGTGCAGCGGGCTGTAGCCGTTGGTCGCGCCCTGGAAGTCGAGGTCGATACCGTCCCGGCGGACCAGCTCGGCGGTGATGCCGGCATGGCCGTTGTAGACGGCCTTGTGGAGCGGCACGGCACCGAAGGTGGGCTCGACGGCGTTCACGTCCGCACCTGCCGCGAGCAGCAGGCGCACGATCTCCTCGTGGCCGTCGCGGCAGGCCACGAGGAGCGGGGTGTGACTGTCGTTGAAGCCGCTCAGGTTGGGGGAGCGCGCGTCGACCGGGGCACCGGCGGCGAGCAGCTTGCGCACCCGTTCGGTGTCGCCCTCCGCGGTCGCCGCCATCAGCTCCTGGTCGGCCACCGCGCGCTCGTCCTGGGCCCGGCGGGCGTTGAGGTGCTCCTCGGCCTTGAGCAGCCTGTCCTTGCCGAAGGTGTTGACGTTCAGCTCGTAGGCGAAGTGCTGCTCCAGCGAGAAGCCGTAGTGCGTGTAGACCTGGAGCGCGGTGCCCTGTGCCAGCAGGTACTCGGCGATGTCCGGGTACTTGTACCAGAGCGCGTCCATCAGGGCGGTGTGCCCGGTGGTGGGGGCCACCGCGTCCACGAAGGCGCCGGCTTCGACGAGAGCCTTCACCACCGCGAGGCTGCCGCCCTGGCAGGCCTTGTGCAGCGCGGTCGCGCCGGCCCGGGTGTCGGCGGTCAGGACATCGGCACCGCCTTCGATCAGGGCACGGACGGTGGGCGCGTCCGCCTGCCCCGCCGCGATCATCAGGACGGTGAGCCCGGTGGCGGACTCGCGGTGGCCCGCGTCGGCGCCGGCGGCGAGCAGCTCGGTGACCCGTGCGGTGTCCCGGCCGCGTACTGCGGCGATCAGCTCGGCACTCATCAGGCGGCCTCCTGCCCCGCGGTGTCGCCCCGCAGGGCCCGGATGATCTGCGACGGGTCCGTGTAGGACTTCCAGCGCGCGATCTTGCCGTCGCGCACCGTCAGCCACTGGATGAACTCGATCTCGAACTCGACGCCGGTGCCCCGCACGGTGGACATCTCGTGAATGACCCCCGCCGCCTGGTCGCCTTCGACGACCAGGTTCACCAGCTTCTCGAAGCGGACGTCCACGGCGCCGGTGAAGATCTTCAGGGTCTCGAGGACAGCGTCACGGCCGCGATAGCTGCCGATCCACTTCATGTCGTCGTTGTAGCCGGGCACCGGCGTGTAGTTGATCCACTCGACGTCCTCGGCGAGCGTGTCGAGGGCGGTTTCGAAATCGCCCGATGTCAGTGCGTCGAACCACCGCTGAACGACTTTCTTGGTTTCTTCCGTGGCGTTGCTCATGAACTCTCCTAGAAATGGAAGGAATCCCAGGGGAATCCTGAATCAGGTGCTCGGAAGCCAGCAAGAAATGGGTGGTTGACTTTCTGAGATTGCCGCTCAGGAATCGGTGGTCTGCGCCTGTGCGGCGCGGGCGAACAGATGCTGGTTGCCGTCGGCCCAGGTGGCCGTCATCACGATGCTGTTGATCCGCCAGCCGCTGCCGGTGCGCTCCAGGCCGATGCGGTAGGTACCGCCGAGCGTCCACAGCGGGCCGCCGTGGTCGTTGGGCATGCGGTGCGTCGCCTGGAACATCGCGGTGGTGACCGCGGTGTCGCCCTGCACGTCGACGAGGAAGTTGCTGAGCAGGTGCTGGGTGGCGGCAAAGCTGCCGAGCAGGCCCGACCAGGAGGCGACCAGGTCCTTGCTCGGTACAAGGCCCGGTTCGCCGCCGTTGAGGCTGGTGTAGTCGAGCGAGATCTCGTCGCTGAAGACATCCCCCAGCGCGTCCCACTCGCGCTGGTCGATGTACCAGGCCATGCGGGTGCAGGTCTCGATGATGTCGAGGCGGTCGGCCACAGAACTCATGGAGTTTTCTTCCTTCAGTGATAGAGGTGTGCCATCTTCTTGGTCCAGCGATGGTCGCTGAGCAGGGCGGCGCCGATAAGGGCACCGAGCAGTACGACTTCGGCCACCGCTGTTCCGGAATGTCCCACCGGAATTGCCATGACGGCGAGCAGCGCGGCGGTGAAGTGGAAACGCTGTGGACCGATCTTCAGAATTCCGTGGAACCAGGCGATGCCGGCGAGATACAGCGTGACCCCGCTCGCCAGCGCGATGGACGGGGCCATGGCCAGTGGTTCGTAGGGGTGCACGATGGTCTTTTTGACGGCCGCCGCGATCAGGATCAGTCCGAGCAGCATCGGTACGTGGGCGTAGAAGAACGCGGCGAGGGCCAGCCGCGAGCGCTGGACCGTATCCTGCCGCTCCAGGGCGAGTTCGGCCCGCCGGGCCTTCTCGGACTCATCGAAGTACACCCACCACAGACAGGCCGGGATGACGAAGATGAGGACCGCAGTGGTCACGACCGAGGGCCCCGCCTGGCCGCCGTTGGTGCCGATGCCGAGCGCCAGGAACGAGTCTCCGAGCGCGATGATCATGAGCAGTCCGTGCCGCTCCACGAAGTGGCCCGGTTTCAGCTCGAAGCCCGACACGCCCGTCACCATCGGCGCGATGACCTCCAGTGCGACGGCTCCGGCCCACAGCGCGTACACGGCCCATCCGCTGAGGAAGCCGGCGCCGATGATGAGGAGGGCGCCCAGCATGTGGAACGGGGCGATCCGCAGCATGTTGCGGGCCGCTCCCGGGCCGCCGAACGCGAAGAGCGCGGCATGCACGGAGACGATCAGCAGGTATCCGACGCCGAACGCGACGCCGTTCCCGTGGAAGGCGTTGGGGGTGGCCAGGCCGATGACCAGAAAGGAGGCCATGCCGAGCAGCAGCAGGATCCGGTGATGCCTGCGGTGAGGCGGAAGGTGGTTGGTGAGCCACGCGTATCCTCCGTACATCCACCACAGGAGCCAGAAAATCAGGAGTACTTGAACGACTCCTCGCAGCGTCATGTCCCGGCTGAGCACCCGGGCGAGTTGCGTGAAGTTGAAGACGAATGCGAGATCGAAGAACAATTCCAGGGTCGTGACCCGGGCTTCGCTCTTCGGAACGGCATCCACGGACCGCGCAGCAGAATCCGCGGATTCCGGTGTCCCGTCCTCGAACAGGATGTTTCCGTGCGTGGACCTCGAATGCTCCGGGACGCCTTCTGCATCGTGCGCGGAAGTCATTTGAGACATGTCCGCGACGGTAGCGGCGGCAGCGGTGGTCCGGTCAACGGGATCAAACAGACATCATGAAGTCAGGGCGCGGGGCCCGAGCGGTCCGCGCCCCGACACGGAGCCGTAGACGGCGTACGCCCGCTCCGCCGCCACGTCCCAGCCGAATTCCTTGTGCGCCCGGGCGAGCCCGGCCGCGCCGAGCCGGGCGGCGTGCTCCGGATCGGCGAGGAGCTGGTTCACCGCGGCCGCGAGGTCGGAAGCGAAGCGCTGGGGGTCCAGGGGTGTGCCGCTGCCGTCCTGCTCCTGTTCGACGGGCACCAGAAGTCCCGTCTCTCCGTCCGTCACGACCTCCGGGATGCCGCCTGTCGCGGTGGCCACGACTGCCGTGCCGCAGGCCATGGCCTCCAGGTTCACGATGCCCATCGGCTCGTAGAGGGACGGGCAGACGAAGACGGAGGCGTGGGTGAGGAACTGCAGGAGGGAGGCCCGGTCGAGCATCCCGTCGATACGGACGACTCCGTCCCGCACGCGGCGCAGCTCGTCGACCAGTGCCGCGGTCTCGGCTCCGATCTCGGCCGTGTCGGGTTGCCCGCAGCACAGCACGAGTTGGGCGCGCGGGTCCAGGTCGAAAGCCGCGCGCAGCAGTTGTGAGAGTCCCTTCTGCCGGGTGACGCGCCCGACGAACAGGACGATGGGCCGATCGGGGTCCAACCCGTGACGCTCCAGGGCCGCGGTGCCGTGGTCGGGACGGTACGCCCGGGTGTCGATGCCGTTGTGGACCACGTGCACCCGCTCCGGATCCACGTCGGGATAGACGCGGAGGATGTCTTGGCGCATGGCGTGCGACACGGCGATCAGCGCGTCGGCGCTCTCCAGTGCCGAACGCTCCACCAGGGACGACAGTGCGTAGCCTCCGCCCAGCTGTTCGGCCTTCCACGGGCGCAGCGGTTCGAGGCTGTGGATGGTGGCGACGTGGGGGATGCCGTACAGCACCTGCGCCAGCCGGCCCGCCGCGTTGGCGTACCAGGTGTGACTGTGGACCAGGTCCGCTCGCGCGCATGCCGCGGCCATCTCGACGTTCACCCCGAGCGTACGAAGGGCGGGGTTCTGCTCTCCCGCCAGCACGGGTTCCGCATACGCCGTGACGTGCCGAGCGTCGCGCGGCGAACCGAAACAGCGCACGTGCAGATCGACGAGCGCGCGCAGCTTCTCGGCGAGTTCAGCGACATGGACACCGGCCCCTCCGTATATCTCCGGAGGGAATTCCTTGGTGAGCAGATCGACGCGAATGCGGGACGAAGGAGCGGGCTGCTGCACATGCATGGCGACTTCCTGAGGTCCGTGGACGTTGACGGGATTCCTGCACCGGCCGATGCCCCGCCTGGTCGCGGAGCAGGGCCGGTTGGGGGCTGATCCGGCCGTTCTTCTCACCGCCGAAGCACGCGCAGTGCGGCACTCAACGGCGTACGCGCACGACAGGGTGCTGCCCGCCCACGGGGCGCGGAGCGAACTGCAGGGGACCGTGCCCGTGGCAGGGGTGCGTGCGGGACGGTGGGCCACGGGCGGCCCCGCCCCGACCGGCCGGGGGCGAACCCCCAGGACTGCCGGCGCGGTGCCTCCGTCTCCTGGCGCCTCTAGACGGAGGAAGGCGACATGATCACCGGCCAGCCCCGTTCCTGAGCAAGCCTGCCGCTTTCTGCGCTGCAGGCGATGACGCGTGGGTTGCCGACGACGCTGAGCAAACCTGTCCCGGCACACAGGTCCCCGTAGCCGAAGCAGCTCACCGGGTCGATGCACAGGCGGGTCATGGCTTCGACGACCGTCGTGCACTTGTCCATGGCGTACGTGGCGGACGCGGGGAGCCGCAGGAGCGTCCCCTCGGCGGACAGCGTCTCCGGTAACTGCTGCAGAGCATCTATGACCAGGACGACGAGGTCACCCTTTGCCCGGTGGCTTTCCAGCGCATCCCGAAGGGCCACATCCTCGTTCGGCGGGCGTTCTGGATGGGCGAGGTCGAAGAAGGCTGCACGCCGCATCGATCGGAACATGCCCCACTCCTGTCTCGAACCCGCATGCTGGTGCCACCAGCCCAAAGCTTCATGCGGTACTTGCCGATTCACCGTCACGCCGACACCGGGCGAGGAGCACTGCCGTCACCCGGCGCGACCATAGCCAAGTTCGAAGGAAGCCCGTGAGAAGGGACTTTGTACATCCTGAAGTCGGCGGTGCCTTCGGCCGTGAAGGGGCCATGACCGTGCTCGGTGCTCGTCCCCCGGTCGAAGCCCGCGCCTGGGCGTCTGTTGTCGAATGTGCGGCCCGTCCGCTCCCCTTCTGGCGCTGCAGAGCAGATCTTGTGACTTCTTTCCTCGGCAATAGCGGCCGTTGTCAAATATCCTGTAAATTTTCCAGGGCCCCACTGAAGGCCCACCGGTAGGACCCCGAGGAGATACTGTGGACAGCACCGCCGAAGACGGTGAAGGCACCGGCCGACGGCTATGGGAACTCCGCCGTGCTCGTGGTCTCAAGCAGCAGGATCTCGCCAGTGACGACGTCTCGGTGAGCTACATCTCGCTGATCGAGTCGGGCAAGCGAACTCCCTCGGCAGCTGTGGTGGCTCTCCTGGCCGAGCGCCTCGGATGCACCACCAGCTATTTGCTCACGGGCCAGGACGCCGCACGAACGCGCGAGTTGGAGCTCAAGGCGGCGTTCGCCGACCTTTCGTTGCACAACGGCGCGCACGAGGAGGCGTTGCAGGCCTTCAGTGAGGTCCTCGCCTCCGCGCCTGTCCTGCCCGACGCCACTGTGCGCCGAGCGCGCCTGGGGCAAGCGCTGGCCCTGGAGCACCTCGGACGGCTGGAGGCCGCGGTCCAGGCCTTCACGATGCTGTACGAAAGCCCCGAGTGCATCGCCGGCTCCGCGGAATGGAGCCAGGTGGCCACGGCACTCTGCCGCTGCCACCAGGCCCTCGGCGACCAGGTCCTCAGCGTCGAGATCGGGGAGGGGGCACTGCGCCGGCTGGACCAGCTCGGCCTCGAGGCCACGGACGACCACATTCAGCTCGGGGCAGTGCTGGTCGGCTGCTATCGCAGCCGCGGCGACCTCGCCAAGGCTCGCCTCGTGGCCGATCGCCTGACCAGGATCGCCGAAGATCACGGAGGCCGGGCCGCACAGCGGGAGTCCTACTGGAACGCTGCTCTCGTCGCACAGGCCCAGGGCCAGATCGAGGAAGCTCTGGCCCTGGCCGAACGCGCACGCGCGCTGCTGGTCGAGGACGACCACGTGCGCCACCGCGCTCTGCTCTCCGGTGTCTACGGGACGCTGCTGCTCTGCTCCGATCCCGGTGACCCGGAAAGGGCCCGTCAGCTGCTCGAAGAGTCGCACGCCCACCTGGTGGAAGTCGGTACGGCAGCCGAACAGGCGTCGGCGGAGAGCAGCCTGGCGATGGCGTGCCTGCGGCTGCACCAGGCGGCCGAGGCCCAGCAACACGCCTCCAGGGCGCTGGGGCTGTTGCGCAACGAGCCGTGCCGGGAGTCGGTCGAGGCTCGTGCAGTGCTGGCTCATGCCCAGTTCAGCGCGGGGGACAGCCGCAGGGCACAGGAGACTCTCCGTGCCGCGGTCACGCAGCTTCGCCAACTCCCCCCGGCGCGCTCGTCGGCCGCCGTGTGGCGCCGGATCGCGGACATCTGGCAGCAGTACGGGTACATCGCCGAGTCGACCGCCGCCTACCAGCAGGCCCTGAACGATGCGGGACTGCCCGGCGTGCCCGCCTCCACCGGCCAGGTCGATGTCGTCGGCGCGTTCCAGCCGGCCGCCCCGGCGTGACGTGGCCGGGCATCTGGAAGGCTCCGGCTCCACCAATGATCCCGAGCCGTCGTTCCCCGTGCCTGGTCAGTGAGCCTGCCCGGTGAGGGTGTCGTGAGCGCCGACGAAGACACTGGCCATGACGGCCGGTGCGGCGCTCCGGTTGAACCAGGCGTGCCGGTTGCCGCGGAGGACGACACAGCTGCCGGGCGTCAGCCGGGTCTCGGAGCCGTCCTCCAGCTGGAGCCAGAGCTCGCCCTCGAGGACGATCGACATGTCCACGGTGTCCGTTGCATGGTGCCCCTTCTCGTCCGGGGCCAGAGCGGTGAGCAGTCCGGGAAAGACCTGTTCCACCTCGGCGGAGAGCGCGTCCGGATCACCTTCCGGGCCGCGCCCGGTCTCCGGGGGCCAGCGCAGTATCACGAAGCGAGTCCCGTGGTCCCCGGGGAAGTAGGGGGTGAAGTCCGCCTCGGCGCCGCCGTCGCCGATTGCTGGAGCATCGTTGCGCCCCCAGATCTGGTAGAACTCGACGCCGGGCAGCGCGCCCACCGTCACCGGGACGATCGGCCCGTTCGCCTCGACCACCGAGGTGCCGTCGGGCCGGCGCCCCGCGACGAGGCGCGATATCGCATCGATCATGGTGTCTCCAAGTCTTTTCGTGTGCGGAGGATCGAGCCCTCTCGGAAGGCAAGGGCCCGGGTACGAGGGGCGACCGGCCTTCCAGGACCCCCCCGCCTGCGCTCGCGCCGCCGGCCGTACGACCGGCGGACCGGCGCTTGCCGCGTTCGCTCCCGCTCCCTCACGGTCCGGGCGGTGGGGCCTGCCCTGCGGCGGGTTGCGTCACCGGAGCGAGCTCGCCCAGTGCTTCCTCGACTCGGGAAAGCGAGTCGACAGGGTCTGCCTGCGGACCAACGATCTGCGGATCGAAGTTGAAGTCGAGGAAGACCTCGGTGGCTCCGGCTTCATGCATGTGCTCGATGTCGGAGCGAATCTGCGCGACCGAACCGTGGAAGAGGGTGCGCCCGGAGCCGTGTTCGGGGCCGAGGAAAACGGTGGCGCGCACGACGATGCGCAGGTCGTCGGGGGAACGGCCGGCGCGTTCGGCGGCCGCGCGGACCCCGGACGCGGCCTCGGACACCTCTGCCACGGTGACGAATCCTGGACTGACCCAGCCTTGGGCCAAGCGTCCCGCACGCGTCCAGGCCTTCTCGGTCGAGCCACCGAGCAGCAGGGGGAAGACCGGCTGGACCGGGCGGGGCCGGACCAGGGTGCGGGGCAGCTCGGTGAATTCGCCCTTGAATTCGGCCTGGTCCTGCTCCCACATCCGACGGAGCACCTCTACGTACTCCAGAGTGCGGGCGACGCGCCGCTCCATGGGGAGGCCGACGGCCCGGAACTCCTCCTCGGACCAGCCCTGAGCCAGCCCGGCATCGAGCCGTCCGTTCGACACCCGGTCGAGCTGAATGAGCTGCTTGGCCAGAACGGCAGGGGCGAAGAACGGCGCGTTGAGCACGGATATGCCCAGCCGGATCCGTTCGGTGCAGCCGGCCAGATATCCGAGGGTGATGAGCGGTTCCGCTACGCCGTAGTGGAAGGCCGGCTGGAAGTCCGACGACCATTCGGCATCGCTGCTCTGCATCGGGAAGAGCAGGCGGGTGAAGGTCCACAGGGACTGGTAGCCGAGTGCCTCGGCCTGCCGGGCGATCCGCACCTGGGTGGCGGGTGTCGCCCAGGCTCCGGACAGCGGGACCCCTACGCCAAGAGCACGGGTGGCGGTGACGGACATCCCGCTCACCCCTCGTCGGTGGTCGGAAACATGGCCCGACGTGCCTCGAGGGGCACCTGCTCCGCGAACCGGTAGGTGTCGTAGAGCTCCCGGAAGAGCTTGATCTTCCCGTCCACGACCCGGAACAGGCCGTGGTAGGCGTTCGTGTATTCCTGGCCGCCGGGCTGCACGATCCGGCCGGTGTACTCGACGAGTGCCCACTCGGGGTCGGCGAACGGCCACGTGGTGCTCACGGGGAGCTCGATCGAGAGAGCCGCGTTCACCACCCCCGTGTACAGGCTGCGCAGCGCCTCGGCGCCTTCCAGCCGGGTCGGGCTTCCCGGTGGGGCGAACGGCATCTCCATCACCACATCGTCCGCCAGGCAGGCGAACGCGGCTTCGAGCTGCCGACTGCCGATCCGGTCCAGGAAGTAGCTCCCCACGGACTGTGCGTCGCGCGGCTCAGCGAGTTGATTTCGCGTCATAATCGACTCCTTGTTCGGCGGTCGATCGAGAATGACTCTGCGATCTACAGGATGTCAACTAGGTTGTCACGTGCAATAAGTGACTTGATACTTGACAGGCAGTCAAACAATTTCGTTATGATGCAGCGTGGTTAGCATCGAGCGCCGGCAGGACCTGGAAGGGAGACTCATGAACCCCAACGGTGATGTGCGTGTCGAGGGGGTGGCACTCCCCAGTGAAGGGACCGAACTCGTCGGAGACCTCTACCGGCCGGCGTCGCAGCCGGCGGGGGACGCTTCCCCCGCAGTGGTCGTGGCCGGCTCGTGGACCACGGTCAAGGAACAGATGGCGGGCCGGTACGCCGCCGGGCTCGCCCAGCGAGGACTGACCGCGCTCGCCTTCGATTTCCGCGGATACGGGGGATCCAAGGGGGAGCCGCAGGACTTCGAATCGCCGGAGCGCAAGATCGCGGACATCATCAGCGCCGTCGACTACCTCAAGTCCCGCCCGGATGTGGACTCGTCGCGGATCGGCGCACTCGGCATCTGCGCCGGCTCCGGGTATGTTGCGGTCGCCGCCTCGCGGAATCCAGAGATCCGCTCCGTCGCCATGGTGGCTCCGTGGCTGCACGACCGCACGCTGGTCCAGGACATCTACGGTGGACCGGACGGCATTCGTGAGCGGATGGCGCAGGGCGAGGCGGCCCGGGAGAAGTACGAGTCGACGGGCGAGGTCGACTATGTCCCCGCGGCCAGCGACACCGACGCGCAAGCCGCGATGTACGGCCCGTTCGACTACTATCTGAACGCCGATCGAGGCGCCGTTCCGGAGTGGGGCAACCGCTTCGCCGTCATGAGCTGGCCGCAGTGGCTGACCTTCGACCCCATCGCGGTCGCCCCGCAGTGCACGGCCCCCACCTTCATGCTGCACAGTCCGGACGCCGCCGTTCCGGACGGGGCCCGTCGCTTCCATGACGCGCTGACGGCACCCAAGGAACTGCAATGGACGACGGGTGCCCAGTTTGATTTCTACGACCAGGAGTCGACCGTGGTGCCGGCACTGGACGCGGTAGGGGCCCACTTCGGAAGGACACTGTGAGCAGGCGGCCTGCCGCCGATTCGGCGCGTGGCGCTGCCCTCGGGGCAGCGGCGGTTGGTGATCGCCCGAGGTTAAGTCCCCATGCCACGGTTCTTGTGGCCTGTCTGGCGTTTTTCGTGATCACGCTGGACACGACGGTGGTGAACGTTGCGCTGCCGAGCATCGGCGCGCAATGGGACGGCCAGGTCTCCGCGCTGCAGTGGGTGGTGACGGCGTACACCCTGCTCTTCGCGGCGCTGCTGCTGTCGGCTGGCGCGATCTCGGACCGGATCGGCGCGAGCCGCGCCTTCACTATCGGCCTGTCCGTCTTCACGCTGATGTCCGCGCTGTGCGGGCTTGCGCCCAGCCTCGACGTGCTTGTCGTCGCGCGGGCCATCCAGGGTGCGGGGGCGGCGGTGATGATGCCGGCCTCGCTCGCTCTGGTCCGCCAGGCCTACGACGAACCGGCCCATCGCGCCCGCGGGATCGCATGGTGGACGGCGGGCGGCGGCGCGGCGGTCGCCGCGGGTCCGGTCGTGGGTGGAGCGCTGACGACCGGACTCGGCTGGCGCTGGATCTTCTTCATCAACATTCCCGTGGGCATCGTCGCCCTCATCGGCATGCTCCGCGCTCCCCGGTCTCCGCGCGGGCAGGCTCCGATGGACCCGGCGGGCCAGGTGACGGCCGTCCTTGCCCTGGCGGCTCTGGTGTTCGCAGTGATCAACGGCGGCTCCGACGGCTGGACGTCCCCGGCCACCCTCGCCGGTTTCGTGGTCGCGGTCATTGCCGCAGCCGCGTTCCTGCTGGTCGAGTCCCGCCAGAGCAATCCGGCGGTGCCGCTGACCATGTTCCGCCACCCTTCGGTGGCCGTGTGCACCAGCGCGGGCCTGGCCCTGAACCTCGGCTACTACGGCCTGGTCTTCGTCTTCACCATCTTCTTCCAGGAACACCGCGGCGCCTCGGCCCTGGTGGCAGGCCTGATGTTCATCCCGATGACGGCCTTCACCACCCTGGTTAACCTCTTGGCCGGCAAACTCACCAACCGCCACGGTCCGCGTTTCCCGCTGATCCTCGGCCAGGTCATCCAGACGCTGGGCATCCTGGGCTTGCTGTTCGTCTCCCAGGACACCCCCACTCCGCTGCTCTTGGCGTTGCTCGTCCCGCTGGGTATCGGCGGAGGCCTGGCGATCCCGCCTCTGACGACGGCGATGCTGGAGTCGGTCCCGCACGAAAGGGCGGGTCTGGCATCCGGAGTCCTCAGCGCGGCCCGCCAGTTCGGCGGCGCCATCGGCGTAGCCCTGCTGGGCGCACTGATCGCCGACTCGGCCCACTTCATGACGGGCATGCGCATCAGCCTGATCATCGGGGCCGCGGTTCTGGTGGCCACGACGCTGGGCGTGGTCCGCTTCCTGCCGGCCGGCCATCAGCACGTGGACTCTTCGGCGCCCGGGCCGAGAAAGACCGAGGCCGATGCGGTCTCCGCTCATCCCGATGGACCGCGGCCTCAGTGACGAGCAGGCCTGCGAGCCGCCGACCCCCCTCGCGGTCCCGGACCGGCGCTCAAGATTTCCGGCCTGCTCGGTGCCGTCCGGCCGCACGGCACAGCGACCCACTCATTCAAGGAGGATTTCCATGGATTTCATGATCCAACTCGACGGTTCCCGCGTCTACGAGCTGCCGGCCGAAGAACGCGATGAGGTCATCAAGCGCGAGCATGCACACGCGCATGAGCTCATGGCCTCAGGCGTGCTCAAGCACATCTGGCGGCTGCCCGGTCAGCGCGGCAATGTCGGTATCTGGTCGGCCGCCGACGCGGACGCGCTGGAAGCGGTGTTGTCCGCCCTGCCCATCCGGCCGCATGCGGACATCCAGGTGACGCCGTTGGCCACCCACCCCCTCACGCTGGAGCTGGCGGACGACCGCGGCTAGTTGTCCCGGGCCGCGCATCCGGTCACGGTACGCGGCGCCTCATCCGGGAGCGTTGTCGGCGCCCTTCGTCCAGGCGAAGGGCGCCGGCCGTTTCAGGGGCCGTGGTCAGCAGGGTTCGGGTGGTGGACGTGGCGCGGGGCCGGGTGAGGCGAGCGCGACGGCGACGCCGCCGGCGGTGGTCAGGCCATCGACCACCGCGCCCCCGACGGGGTGTCCTCGATGGTGAGGCCGGAGTGCTGGAGCTGGTCGCGGATGGTGTCGGCGGTGGCGTAGTCCTTGCGGGCGCGGGCGGCCTGGCGTTGGTCGAGGACCAGGCGGACCAGGGAGTCCACGACGCCGTGGAGGTCGTCGCCGCGGTCCGTGCCGCCGCCGGACCAGTGCGCGTCGAGCGGGTCCAGGCCGAGGACGCCGAGCATGGCGCGGAGTTCGGCGAGGGAGGCCGCCGCCGACTCCTTGTCGCCGGCGGTCAGCGCTGCATTGCCCTGGCGGACGGTGGTGTGGACGAGGGCCAGGGCCTGGGGGACGCCGAGGTCGTCGTCCATGGCTGCGGCGAAGGCGGGTGGGACCGCGGGCGCGGGCTGGACGAGGCCGGTCCTCTCGACGGTGCGCCGGATGAAGCCCTCGATGCGGGCGAAGGCGGACTCGGCCTCGCGCAGCGCCTCCTCGCTGTACTCGATCATCGAGCGGTAGTGCGGGGTGCCCAGGTAGTAGCGGAGCACGATCGGGCGCCAGCGCGTGAGCATCTCGGTGAGCAGGACGGAGTTGCCCAGCGACTTGGCCATCTTCTCGCCGCTCATGGTGACCCAGGCGTTGTGGGTCCAGTAGGCGGCGAAGTCGTCGCCGTAGGCCTTGGCCTGGGCGATCTCGTTCTCGTGGTGGGGGAAGATCAGGTCGAGGCCGCCGCCGTGGATGTCGAACGCGGTGCCCAGGTACTTGTGGGCCATCGCCGAGCACTCCAGGTGCCAGCCGGGCCGGCCGCGGCCCCAGGGCGTCTCCCAGCTGGGCTCGCCCTCCCTGGCCGCCTTCCACATCGCGAAGTCGCGCGGATCGCGCTTGCCGGTCTCGCCCTCGCCGGACGGCTGGCGGAGGTTGTCCAACTCCTGGTTGGACAGCCGGAGATACTCCGGGAAGGACTGCACGTCGAAGTAGACGTTGCCGTCGGCGGCGTAGGCGTGACCGCGCTCGATCAGGCCGCGCATCATCTCGATCATCTCGGGGATGTGGCCGGTGGCGCGCGGTTCGTAGGTGGGGCGCAGGCAGCCCAGCGCGTCGTAGGC
>Ga0207426_1000400_pt1 | contig 73493 bp, 65 predicted proteins | sample AraplaMF_Cvi_mMS_FD_184265 | JGI IMG/M metagenome (GOLD analysis project Ga0207426, IMG submission 184265) | Arabidopsis root microbial communities from the University of North Carolina, USA - plate scrape MF_Cvi_mMS (SPAdes) (version 2) | ecosystem: Host-associated > Plants > Roots > Endosphere...
CTTCAAGGCGTCATACGCCTTGTTCTTGAAGCTGCTCTCCGGGGCAATACGAACGATTGCGATATCTGCCTCGGCCATGTTCGGCAACGCCTTGGTTGGTTTCCGCAGTGACACGACGAATCTCCTCTGGTGGGAGTCGTCTTTTACCCGATTATTAACGGGAAAGTTTTTGGCATACCACATGCCAGAATGTCAAGCTGGCTATTTTTTGCGGCGTTCTAAAGCGTGCCCGAGCTTGACAAGTTGGCTTCTGGCATACCAAATGCCATCGCCAGCCATTTTTGATCCAAAGCGGCGGAGTATCCTCGGCTTTATGCCACTCCGCTTCGTCGCATGGAACAGACCGCGGTGAATGGCAGGCATCACGGGCAGCCGCAACATGCATTGCAAAGAACGAACTTTGCAAAGAACGAACCAGGTCAAGGGAGAAGCCTCATGTCCAATTCCAAAGACGCCGTCCGCAAGGTCCTTGACCAGGTCAAGGCGGACAACCGCACCAGCCTGACGGCGCCGGAAGGCAAGCTGGTCTGCGACGCCTACGGCATTCCGGTTCCGAAGGAAGGCGTCGCCAAGTCGGCGGGCGAGGCCGGCAAGATGGCGTCCTCGATGGGCTTCCCGGTGGTGATGAAGATCGTCTCGCCGGACATTCTCCACAAGACCGAAGCCGGCGGTGTCATCGTCGGCCTCAAGACGGCCGAGGATGCCGAGAAGGCCTACGAGACCATTCTCTCCAACGCCAAGAAGTATAAGTCCGACGCCAAGATCGAGGGCGTCCAGGTGCAGCAGATGCTGGCCGGCGGCACCGAGGTCATCGTCGGCTCGATCACCGACGGCTCGTTCGGCAAGCTGGTCGCCTTCGGCCTCGGCGGCGTGCTGGTCGAAGTCCTGAAGGACATCACCTTCCGCCTCGCGCCCGCGACCAAGGAAGACGCGCTCTCGATGCTCGACGGCATCCAGGCGCATGAGATCCTGAAGGGCGTTCGCGGCGGCGAGCCGGTGAACCGTACGGCGCTCGCCGACGTCATCGTCAAGGTCTCGCAGCTCGTCACCGATTTCCCGGAGATCGTCGAACTCGACCTCAACCCGGTGTTCGCCACCGCGAAGAGCGCGATCGCCGCCGACGTCCGCATCGTCGTCGACTTCGCCTATGTGCCGAAGCCCAAGCCGCGCCCGACCGAAGAGATCGTCGCGGCCATGAACCGCATCATGCAGCCGAAGGCGGTCGCCGTGGTCGGCGCCTCCGCCGAGGACGGCAAGATCGGAAACTCCGTGATGAAGAACCTCATCAACGGCGGCTACAAGGGCGACATCTATCCGATCCACCCCAAGGCCGCCGAGATCCTCGGCTACAAGGCCTATAAGAGCGTCAAGGACGTTCCGGGTGTGATCGACACTGCGGTGTTCGCGATCCCCGCCAAGTTCGTCGCGGCCGCGCTGACCGAATGCGGCGAGAAGAAAATCCCGGGCGCGGTGCTGATCCCGTCGGGCTTCGCCGAAGCCGGCGCGCCCGAGCTGCAGGCCGAGATCGTCGAGGTCGGCAAGAAGTACGACATCCGCCTGATGGGGCCGAACATCTACGGCTTCTATTACACGCCCGCCAATCTCTGCGCGACCTTCTGCACCGCCTATGACGTCAAGGGCCACGCGGCGCTGTCGTCGCAGTCGGGCGGCATCGGCATGGCCATCATCGGCTTCTCGCGCTCGGCCAAGATGGGCGTCTCCGCGATCGTCGGTCTCGGCAACAAGTCCGACATCGACGAGGACGATCTGCTCGCCTTCTTCGAGCAGGATCCGAACACCAACCTGATCGCGCAGCACTGCGAAGACCTCAAGGATGGCCGCGCCTTCGCGGAAGCCGCCAAGCGCGTCTCCAAGAAAAAGCCGGTCATCGTGCTCAAGGCCGGCCGCACCTCGGCCGGCGCCAAGGCGGCCTCGTCGCACACCGGCGCGCTCGCCGGCAACGACAAGATCTACGAGGACGTGCTGGCGCAGTCGGGCGTGATCCGCGCCCGCAGCCTGCGGCAGCTGCTCGAATTCGCGCGCGGCGTGCCGGTGCTGCCGACGCCGAAGGGCGAGAACGTGCTGATCATCACCGGTGCGGGTGGCTCGGGCGTGCTGCTGTCGGACTCCTGTGTCGACAACGGGTTGTCGCTGATGTCGATGCCGCCGGATCTCGATGCGGCCTTCCGCAAGTTCATCCCGCCGTTCGGCGCGGCCGGAAATCCTGTCGATATCACCGGCGGCGAGCCTCCGATCACCTACGTCAACACGGTGAAGCTCGGCCTGACGGACGAGCGCATCCACTCGCTGATCCTCGGCTACTGGCACACCATCGTCACGCCGCCGATGGTGTTCGCCCGCAACATGGTCGAGGTGAAGAAGGAGATGGAGGCCAAGGGCTTCGTGAAACCGATCGTCGCTTCGCTCGCGGGCGACGTCGAGGTCGAGGAAGCCGCCGAATATCTCTACCAGAATGGCATCCCGGCCTACGCCTACTCGACCGAGCTCCCGGTCGAGGTGCTCGGCGCCAAGTACAAGTGGGCGCGCGGGGCAGGGCTGCTCTGAAACTGTGTGTTCGCCTCTCCCCGCTCGCGGGGAGAGGCCGAATTCGATCGCAGATCGAATTCGGGTGAGGGGGACTCTCCGCGAGTCTGATTGTCACCGTCCCCGCGGAGACTCCCCCTCACCCTGACCCTCTCGGCGCGAGCGAAGCTCGTCGCTGCCCCGCAAGCGGGGAGAGGGGAATAAGCACGAATGCAGGTCGCGATGAGCAAGAACGTGATCCGGCGCAAATCGCTCGAGCCCCGATCGCCATCGGAGGCCGAGCCAGAAGCACGTGACGGCGGCGTGCAGTCAGTCGACCGCGCGCTGTCGATTCTGGAAACGCTCGCTGAAGACGACGAAGGCTATCGCCTCAGCGATCTCGCGGTCCGCACCGGACTGTCGGCTTCGACCGTGCACCGCCTGCTGGCGACGCTGGAGAGCCGTCGCTTCGTGCAGTTCGACCGCGCCGAATCCAAATGGCATGTCGGCGTGCGCGGCTTCACGGTCGGCGCGAGCTTCGCGCGGCGGCGCAATTTTTCCACGCAGGCCATTCCATATCTTCGCAAGCTGCGCGATCTCACACGCGAGACCGCCAACCTCGCCGTGGTCGACGACGAGTTCATCATCGTGCTGACGCGTATGGAGAGCCGCGAGATCATGCGTTCGCTGACGCAGGTCGGCGGACGCGTCGCCATGGTAACGTCAGGAGTCGGCAAGGCGGTGCTTGCGACCTATTCCGACGAAGAGGTCGGCGCCGTCATCCGCCACCACGGCATGCCCCGCCTGACCGAGAAGTCGATCGTGCGGCCGAGCGATCTGTTCAAGGAGCTCGAAAGGATCCGCAAGCAAGGCTACGCGCTCGATGACGAAGAGGCCTGCATGGGCCTGCGTTGTATTGCCGCAGTCGTCTATAACGACCGTGCCGAGCCGCTCGCCGCGATCTCCGTCTCCGGCATGACAAGCCGCTTGACCGACGAGAGATTGCCGGAAATCGGCCAGATCGTGCGCGAAGTCGCGGGCGAACTGACACTCGCGCTTGGCGGGGTAATGCCGAAATCCGCCTGACCAGGACCGGGCTCCGTCGCTGGACAGCATCGGCCGTTTTGGCTGATATGCGACCAAACGACACAATGCGGCAAACGATACACACGTCCGCATGAGCCCGGAGAATGCCCCGATGTTTCGATTTCCCGCGCGCCTTGCCGGCGCAGCCATCGCGCTGACCCTTGCGGCGGCGACGCCTGCTTTTGCCCAGCAGCTCGAGCTCAAGCTGATGGCGCCGGCGGCCCCGGGCGGTGGCTGGGACCAGACCGCGCGCTCGATGCAACAGGCGTTGGTTGCCTCCGGCGTCGCGCGCAGCGTGCAGGTCACCAACGTCCCCGGCGCGGGCGGCAGTGTCGGCATCGCGCAGTTCGTCAACGGCGCCAAGGGCGACGGCAACCAGCTGATGGTCAACGGCTTCGTCATGGTGGGTGCGCTCGCCATGAACAAGTCGCCCGTCACACTCGAGCAGGTGACGCCGATCGCGCGCCTCACCGAGGAAATCCAGGTGATCGTGGTGCCGGCGAATTCGCCGATCAAGACCGCGCAGGATCTGGCTGCGGCGGTGAAGGCCGATATCGCCAAGGTGACGTTTGCGGGTGGCTCGGCCGGCGGCGTCGACCATGTGATGGCGGCGTTGTTCGCCGGTGCCGTCGGCGCCGATGCGAAGAAGATCAACTACATCCCGTTCTCCGGCGGCGGCGAGTCATTGGCCGCGATCCTCGGTGGCAAGGTCACCGCAGGCATTTCGGGGCTCAGCGAATATGAAGGGCAGATCAAGTCCGGCAAGCTGCGCGCGATCGGCGTGACCTCGGAGAAGCGCATCGCCGGCAGCGACATCCCGACGTTCAAGGAACAGGGCATCGATCTCGTGATCGCCAACTGGCGCTCGGTCGTCGCGCCTCCCGGGATCACGCCGGAGCAGAAGAAGACGCTGAGCGATGCGGTCGAGAAGATGGTGAAGTCCGACGCCTGGAAGGAAATCCTGAAGCAGAAGGGCTGGGACGATGCCTATCTCGGCGGCGACGCCTTCGCCGATTTCCTTAAGAAGGAAACCGTGCGCGTCACCGACGTGCTGAAATCGGTCGGCCTCGTCAAGTCATGAGCCAAGAGAACGCGTCTGGCGATCCCGCCCAGCCGCCGCGGCGCGTCGATCGCGCTGGCATCATCATCGCCGCATTGCTCGCGGCGATCGCCGCGGTGCTGGTCTGGGACGCGCGCGGCCTGCAATCGACCGCGATGTACGGCATGGGGCCGGAGGCGATGCCGGTCGTGATCGCCTGCGGCCTCGCGCTGCTCGCGATTGGCAATTTCGTCGACGCGCTGCGCGGCAATCTGCCGGCGCGCGAGAGCGCCGATCCGGTGCCGGTGTTGCTGATCCTGGTCGGCCTTTCGCTGCTGATCGCCATCATCGGCTTCGGCGGCGGCTTCATCCTGGCGACCGCGGCGCTGTTCGTCACGACGTCGGCGGCGTTCGGCCGCCGCGCCATTCTCGTCGACTGCATCATCGCGCTCGTGATGTCGACCCTCATCTATCTCGCGTTCGACCGGCTGTTGACGCTGAGCCTTCCGACCGGCCCGTTGGAGCGACTGCTGTGATGGACACTTTTGCGGCGCTGGCCCACGGCATGGCGGTCGCCGTCCAGCCGATGAACCTGCTTTATGCGCTGATTGGCGTGTTCCTCGGCACGGCCGTCGGCGTGCTGCCCGGCATCGGCCCGGCGCTGACGGTCGCGCTGCTGCTGCCGGTGACCTACAAGCTCGATCCCGGCGGCTCGCTGATCATGTTCGCCGGCATCTACTATGGCGGCATGTATGGCGGCTCGACCACCGCGATCTTGATCAACACGCCCGGCGAGAGCGCCTCGATGGCGACGGCGCTCGAGGGCAACAAGATGGCCAAGGCCGGCCGCGGCGGACCGGCGCTCGCGACCTCCGCGATCGGCTCCTTCGTCGCGGGCACCATCGCAACCATCGGCCTGGCTTTCCTCGCGCCCTGGCTGGTCGATTTCGCCGTGCGTTTCGGCCCCGAGGATTACTTCGCACTGATGTGCGTCGCCTTCGTCACGGTGTCGGCGACGTTCGGTGATTCACCGGTGCGCGGCCTGACTAGCCTGTTCATCGGCCTGACGCTTGGTCTTGTCGGTATCGACAAGCTGACGGGGCAGGCGCGGCTTGCCTTCGGGGTGCCCGAGCTGCTCGACGGCGTGGAGGTGACGACACTCGCGGTCGGCCTGTTTGCGGTGGGCGAGGCGCTTTACGTTGCATCGCGCCGCCACCACACCGAGGAAAAGCTCGAGCCGGTGCGCGGTTCGCTGTGGATGACGAAAGAAGACTAGAAGCGATCGTGGAAGCCGTGGCTGCGCGGCACCATGTTCGGCTTCCCGATCGGCGCGCTTCCGGCGGGCGGCGCCGAGATCCCGACCTTCCTGTCCTATTCGACCGAGAAGCGTCTCACCAAGCATCCGGAAGAATTCGGCAAGGGCGCCATCGAGGGCGTGGCCGGACCTGAGGCCGCCAACAACGCCTCAGCCGCGGGCACGCTGGTGCCGCTGCTGACGCTCGGGCTGCCGACCTCGGCAACCGCTGCGATGATGCTGGCGGGCTTCCAGCAATACGGTCTCAACCCGGGGCCGCTGCTGTTCGCCGAGCGGCCCGATTTGGTCTGGGGCCTGATCGCGAGCCTCTTCATCGCCAACTGCATGCTGCTGGTGCTCAACCTGCCGCTGGTCGGCCTGTGGGTGCGGCTGCTGGCAATCCCGCAGCCCTGGCTTTACGCGGGCATTCTCGTGTTCGCCACCATGGGCACCATCGCCGCCAAGCCGTCGGTGGTCGAATTGTCGATGCTGGCTGGTTTCGGCGTGCTCGGCTTCCTGATGCGCCGGTTCGATTTCCCGATCGCGCCAGTTGTCGTCGGCCTGATCCTCGGCCCGATCGCCGAGAGCCAGTTGCGACGCGCACTCGCGATCAGCCTCGGCGATCCCATGACGCTGCTGCAGAGCCCGATCTCGGCGATACTCCTGACGTTCGCGCTGCTTGCGCTGCTGGCCCCATTCGTGCTGAAGGGGATGGGACGCTTCAAGGCGAACGAGGACTAGCCGTCCCGGCGCGCGTCCATCTGGTCGAGGAAACGCCATGCCGTCGGAACTTCGCTCGCCACGTCTTGCCGTCCTGATCGATGCCGATAATGCCTCCGCGAAAATAGCGGACGGCCTGTTCGAGGAGATTGCCAAGATCGGCGAGGCCAGCGTTCGCCGCATCTACGGCGATTTCTCCAACGCGCGATCCAGGGCCTGGGCCGACATCCTGTCGAAACACGCGATCATCCCGCAGCAGCAGTTTGCGTACACGACGGGAAAGAATGCGTCCGACATAACCCTGGTCATTGACGCTATGGACCTGCTTCACAGCGGCCGTTTCGATGGCTTCTGCCTGGTGTCGTCCGACAGTGACTTTACCCGTCTGGCCGCCCGCATCCGGGAGCAGGGCGTCGACGTCTTCGGGTTCGGCGAGCACAAGACGCCGGAAAGCTTCCGGCAGGCTTGCCGAAGGTTCGTTTACACCGAGAACCTGCTTGCCATCCCGGCGACCACGCAGGACGCGGTTTCGAAGTCGCCGCTGCTTCAACCCCCTGACGCAGCCATCCCGATGATCAAGAAGGTCATCGCTCAGATGGAAAGCGAAGATGGATGGGTTTCTCTCGGGGAGGTCGGAAAAGGGCTTACCAATCTCGCCCCTGATTTCGATTCCAGAACTTACGGCTCACGCAAGCTGAGCGATCTCGTGCGCAAGACGAATGCGTTCGAGATCGATGAAGCGAACGGCCGCTTGATACGGATTCGGGTCAAGCCTACTGCCGCACCGCCGCCGAGAAGGAGGAACCCACGCAGGCCTGCAAGATCGGCTGCGGGAGGTTCGGCGCCTAAGGCGTAAGCAGGGTGTCGCCATATTTGCGCTTGCCCGGTCCGGCGGAGGGCGTAACCATCGCGTGGTCGTAACGCTGCGCGAGGGTCCCTATGACCAGACTTACCCGCTTCTCCGTCGCACCGCTGCATACGATGACCCGGCGTCTGGCTGATGTCGCCTCCGGGCGGACTGAGCCCGATCTCGTCATCACCGGCGGGCGGGTGCTCTCGACCTATTCGGAGCGCATCCATCCGGGGCGCGAGGTCTGGATCACTGGCGGCCGCATCGCCGCAGTGAAGCCGGCCGGCGCAGCGAAGAAGGTCTGGAGCGATGTGCCGCTTTACGACGCGGCCGAAGGCATCATCGCGCCGGGCCTGGTCGATCCGCATATCCACATTGAATCCTCGATGGTGACGGCCTGCGCCTATGCGGAGGCCGCGCTGCTTAACGGGACGACCACGATCTTTTGCGACAGCCACGAGATCGGCAACGTCATGGATGTCGCCGGCGTCGAGGCGATGCTGGAGGACGCGCGCGAGGCGCCGCTCTCGATCTTTCTGACGGTGCCGAGCACGGTCCCCGCGACGTCGGCCGCACTGGAGACCGCCGGCGGCGATCTCACGCCGGACAAGATTGCGGATCTGTTCGACCGCTGGCCTGAAGCCGTAGCGCTTGGCGAGAAGATGGATTTCGTGCCCGTCGCGATGGGCGATGAGCGTAGCCACGCGATCCTCGCGGCTGCGCTCAAGCGCGGACGGCCGGTGTCCGGTCATGTCTACGGCCGCGAGTTCGTCGCGGCCTATGCCGCGAGCGGCGTCACCGATACCCATGAGGCCATCGACCGAGACATCGCCGACGATCTGCTCGACGCGGGCGTCTGGGTGTTTTTGCGCGGTGGTCCGCCGACCACGCCCTGGCATTCGCTGCCGCAAGCGATCCGCACGGTCACGGAGCTCGGCGCCTCGCACAAGCGCACGGCCGTCTGCACGGACGACCGCGACGCTGATGATCTCTTGCTGTTCGGTCTGGACTGGGTGGTGCGCGAAGCCGTGAAGGCAGGAATGTCGCCGGAGCAGGCCTGGTCGATGGGCTCGCTGCATGGCGCCACGCGCTTCGGCATGGACGGCGATATCGGCGGGCTCGGCGGCGGCCGCCGCGCCGATCTCGTGCTGATGGACGATCAGCTCAAGCCGCAATGCACCTGGTATGGCGGCGAGTTGGTCGTCGAGCGAGGCAAGATCACGCCGCGTCTCGATCAGGCATTGTCGCAGCGCTACCAATATCCCAAGGCAGCTTATGCAACGGTCAAGCTGCCGGAGACCACGAAGCTGACGCCGGAGCTTCCGGCGAAGGCCTGCACCGTAAACGCGATCAAGACCGCGCTCCCTGGCATCACTCTGATCCATGAGAGGGTCAGGATCGAGCCGGCCAAGGACTGGCCGTCGCTGTTCGCGCGCTACGGCCTGTGCTTCGTCGCGGTGGTCGAGCGCCACGGCAAGTCGGCCGGCAACGTCGCCCATGGCCTGCTCAAAGATTTCGGTCTCAAGCGCGGCGCGGTCGCGTCCAGCGTCGGGCATGACAGCCACAACATCATCGTTGCCGGAACCAATGAGCCGGATATGCAGGTCGCGATATCGGCGATCAAGGAAAAGCAAGGCGGTGTCTGCGTCGTTGCGGACGGCAAGGTGAGGGCGCTGGTTCCGCTCCCGATCGCAGGCCTCTTGTCGGACAAGCGGGTCACCGAGGTGGCGAACGAAGTCAAGGCGCTGAAGAAGGAGTGGGCCGAGGCCGGCTGCACCATTCCCTACATGGGCTTCAATTTGATTCCGCTATCGGTCATTCCGGAAATTCGCATCACCGACAAGGGTCTTGTGCTGGTGCCGCAGATGGAGCTGGCGCCGCTGTTCGAGTGAGCGGCTTTCACGGATTTCCTGGCCTAATCGGTTGAAACAGCCGAGTTTTTTCCACGGTTGCCGCATCGTGGAAAATAAAATCGATCTCGTTGAGATCGCATCTCGCGCAACCGATGATCTCGCTCACTGACTGAAACCAAGCGAGGTCCGATATGGCGAAGATGCGAGCTGTCGATGCAGCCGTGCGTATCCTGGAGAAGGAAGGCATCTCGACGGCCTTCGGCGTTCCCGGGGCTGCGATCAATCCGCTTTATTCGGCGCTGAAGAAGCGCGGCTCGATCCAGCACATCCTCGCGCGCCACGTCGAGGGCGCCTCGCACATGGCGGAGGGGTATACGCGCGCCAAGGCCGGCAATATCGGCGTATGCATCGGCACCTCGGGACCCGCCGGCACCGACATGATCACCGGGCTGTACTCGGCGATCGCCGATTCCATTCCGATCCTCTGCATCACGGGACAGGCGCCGCGCGCGCGGCTCTACAAGGAGGACTTCCAGGCCGTCGACATCGAGTCGATCGCAAAGCCCGTGACCAAATGGGCGGTGACCGTGCGCGAGCCGGCGCTGGTGCCGCGCGTGTTCAGCCAGGCATTCCATGTCATGCGTTCGGGCCGGCCGGGGCCGGTGCTGATCGACATGCCGCTCGATGTGCAGCTCGCCGAGATCGAGTTCGACGACGAGACCTATGAGCCGCTGCCGGTCTACAAGCCGGCCGCGACCCGCAAGCAGGTCGAGAAGGCGCTGGAGATGCTCAATGCCGCCGAGCGGCCGCTGATCGTGGCGGGCGGCGGGATCATCAATGCCGATGCCTCCGATCTGCTGGTCGAGTTCGCCGAGATCGCCAATGTTCCGGTTGTCCCGACCTTGATGGGATGGGGCGCGATCCCCGACGATCACGTGCTGATGGCCGGCATGGTCGGCCTCCAGACCAGCCACCGCTACGGCAATGCGACGATGCTCGAATCCGACTTTGTGCTCGGCATCGGCAATCGCTGGGCCAACCGCCACACCGGCTCGGTCGAGACCTACACCAAGGGCCGCACCTTCGTGCATGTCGACATCGAGCCGACCCAGATCGGGCGTGTTTTCAATCCCGACCTCGGAATCGTCTCGGACGCGAAGGCCGCGCTCGAACTCTTTGTTGCCGTCGCCAGGGAGTGGCGGCGGTCGGGCAGGCTCCGCGAGCGCCAGGCGTGGCCCGCGGCCTGCCGAGATCGCAAGAAGACGATGCTGCGCAAGAGCCATTTCGACAACGTCCCGATCAAGCCGCAGCGTGTCTATGAGGAGATGAACAAGGCGTTCGGCCGCGATACGACCTATGTCACGGTGATCGGCCTGTCGCAGATTGCCGGCGCGCAATTCCTCGGCGTCTACAAGCCCCGCAACTGGATCAACGCCGGGCAGGCGGGTCCGCTCGGCTGGACGCTGCCGGCGGCGCTCGGTGTCCGCGCGGCGTGTCCGGATCGCGAGATCGTCGCGCTGTCGGGCGACTACGACTTCCAGTTCCTGATCGAGGAGCTCGCGGTCGGCGCGCAGTTCAATCTGCCCTACATCCACGTCGTCGTGAACAATTCCTATCTTGGCCTGATCCGCCAGGCGCAGCGCGGCTTCGAGATGGACTATCACGTCCAGCTCTCCTTCGAGAATATCAACTCGCCGGAGATCGGTGCTTACGGCGTCGACCATGTCGCGGTCGCCGAAGGCCTCGGCTGCAAGGCGATCCGTGTCACCGATCCGAAGGACACGCAGACCGCGTTCGCCACCGCGCGAGAGTTGATGGCGAAGCACCGCGTGCCCGTGGTGGTCGAATTCATCCTCGAACGCGTCACCAACATCGCGATGGGCACGGAGATCGACAACATTGTCGAGTTCGAGGAGGTGCTGGACCTGCCGCTCGACGAAGTTGGGACCAGGAAGCCCGGCGTGCTGCAGCCGGCGGAATAGGGGAGCGCATCATGCCGAAATTCGCCGCCAACCTCACCATGCTCTTCAACGAGATGCCGTTCCTCGACCGCTTTGCCGCGGCGAAGTCGGCAGGCTTTGCCGGGGTCGAATATCTCTTCCCCTATGATTTCGACAAGGCGCACCTGCGCGAGCAACTTGAATCCCATGGGCTTACGCAGGTGCTGCATAATCTGCCCGCAGGCAACTGGGCCGGCGGCGAGCGCGGCATCGCGATCCTGCCCGATCGCACCGCCGAATTCCGCGATGGTGTGTTCCGCGCCATCGACTATGCCAAGGCGCTCGATTGCGACCAGCTCAACTGCCTCGTCGGCATTGCGCCCGCCGACGCCGATCCGCGCGAGCTTCAGGAGACGCTGGTCGGCAATCTGCGCTTCGCAGCCTCGACACTCGCGCGCGAGAACATCAAGCTGCTGGTCGAGCCGATCAACACGCTCGATATTCCCGGCTTCTTCCTCAACGGCACCGAGCAGGCGGTGCAGCTGATCTCCGAGGTCCGGTCGAACAACCTGTTCGTTCAGTACGACATCTACCACATGCAGATCATGGAGGGCGATCTCGCCCGCACCATGCAGGAATATCTCCTGCAAATTGCACACGTCCAGCTCGCCGACAATCCCGGCCGCAACGAGCCCGGCACCGGCGAGATCAACTATCCGTTCCTGTTCCGTCATCTCGACGCGATCGGCTATCGCGGCTGGATCGGCTGCGAATACAAGCCGCGCACCACGACGCTGGAAGGCCTGTCCTGGCACGCAGCGCAAACCTTCGAGACCTGAGGAAACGACTGACATGATCGACATCGGCTTCATCGGACTTGGCACCATGGGACGGCCGATGGCCGGCCATCTCCTGGCCGCGGGCCATAGCGTTCTCCTGCATGACGTCGCACCGGTCGCACCGGAGCTGATCGCGGCGGGCGGCGTCGCCTGCAAGTCGGCGAGGGAGGTGGCGGAAGAAGCGGATGCCGTCATCATCATGGTGCCGGATACGCCGCATGTGGAAGCCGTGCTGTTCGGTCAGGACGGTGTCGCGAGCGGCATTTCCAAGGGCAAGATCGTCGTCGACATGAGTTCGATCTCGCCGCTGGCGACGAAGGAATTCGCCAGGAAGATCGAGGCACTGGGCGCGGATTATCTCGATGCGCCTGTGTCGGGCGGCGAGGTCGGCGCCAAGGCTGCCAGCCTCACCATCATGGTCGGCGGTCCCGAAAGGGCCTTCAACACCATGAAGCCGGTGTTCGACAGGATGGGCAAGAACGTCACCCGTGTCGGCGGCAACGGGGACGGGCAGACCACCAAGGTCGCCAACCAGATCATCGTCGCGCTGACGATCGGCGCGGTGAGCGAGGCGCTGCTGTTCGCGTCGAAAGCCGGCGCTGATCCCGCGCTGGTGCGGCAGGCGCTGATGGGCGGCTTCGCGTCGTCACGGATTCTCGAGGTACATGGCGAGCGCATGGTGAAGCGCAATTTCGATCCCGGCTTCCGCATCGAGCTGCACCAGAAGGATCTCAACCTCGCGCTCGAAGGTGCGCGTTCGCTGGGCTTGTCGTTGCCGAACACGGCGGTGGCGCAGCAATTGTTCTCGGCCTGCACCGCGCATGGCGGCAAGGCCTGGGATCATTCGGCGATGGTGCGCGCGCTGGAACTGATGGCGGGTCACGAGATCGCCGCGGCCTGAACTGTTACGCGGTAACACTCTCCGGATGTGATGCATTTTTCGTCGCGGCGGAACTGGAACAATGCTTCCGCCCCGTGGTTGAAGGCGCATCAATCAACACTGGAGAGTGTGGACATGAAGACCCGTTTTGCGATTTCGTTGGCTGCCGTGTCGCTGCTGGCGTCGAGTGCAGCCTTTGCCCAGTCGACGACCGAACAGGGCGCCCGGGACGGCGCGCGCGCGGGCGGCGACATCGGCGGACCGATCGGCGCGATGGTCGGCGGCACCGTCGGTGCGGCCGTCGGCGCCGGTCTCGAAATCCCGAATGCGGTGCTGGGCGGAATTCCGCGCAGCGACTCCGTCGTCGTCGAGGAGCGTGTCGTGGTCGGCGAACCGCTGCCCCCGGCCGTGGTGTTGCGCCCGGTGCCGAACTACACCGAGTATCGCTATGCGGTCGTGAATGATCGCCGCGTGATCGTGGAGCCGCGCACGCGCCGCGTCGTCAAGATCATCGACTGATCGGGGAACGTCGGCTTTGAAGGTTTTGGCCCTGCGGAGTCTTGCTCCGCGGGGCCTTAATTCGTGATGGCGGCGTTGGCACGCAAGCGCGTCACGACCCAATCGGCGAAGGCGGCGATCGCAAAGCCGAGACACGCGGTGCCGGCGTCGACCAGAAAATCTTCCATCCGCGCATGCCGGCCGGGCGCCAGGAATTGCATCAGCTCGAGGATCCCGATCAGCACGACGGAGACAGCCGCGACGGCCCAACGCTGATTGCGGTAGGCGAGGCCGAAGGCCAATCCCACCAGGATGAAGGCGAGCGCATGCTCGCCATCCTGGCCGAGATTGGAATGGGGCCGCAGGCCGGGCGGGCCGATGGTCGCGAAAGTGACGGCGGCTGCCAGCAGCCAGGCAATCAATCGGGCGAAAATGGACATTCAGTCCAGTTAGCACGGATTTGCCGCGGCCCGTCATCGGACCGCGGTCAGATCGTCGTGTAGTTAATGACGAAACGTTAAAGTGGCTCGCGCACGCCGAGGCCGTGCATGAAGCGTTCCCTGATCTGGACAGGGTCCCGGCGGGTCGTGCCGACGCCCGGCTTGTCGTCGATGCGAACCGCGATCAGGCTTGGTTCCGAAGCGGACATCGCCGCGTCGACCAGCCGCTCGAAATCCTCCTCGTCCGCGGCCCAGGCACTGTTGGCGAGCCCGGAGGCGGTGGCGATGCCGACGATATCGGCCACGCTCGAGGCGGGCGTCGGTTGTGCGCCGGTGATCTGGTAGATGCCGTTGTCCATCACGATCATGATCAGGTTCTTCGGCTTCAGCGTCGCGATCGTCGAGAGCGCGCCGAGTTGCATCAGCAGCGAGCCGTCGCCTTCGAGCGCGAAGATGCGGCGATCGGGCTGTGCCAGCGCCACCCCGAGCGCGATCGGGAAGGCGAGACCCATGCTGCCGAGCATGTAGAAATTCTGTGGCCGGTGGCCGGCGGCCCAGAGATCGAAATTGGTGTTGCCGATGCCGCCGATCACCGCTTCCTCGTCCTGGAGCTTTGCGATCAGGCGCGAGGTGACATCGAAGCGGTTCATGACCTTGGTATTGCGATTGTCCATGGCCCGCCTCACTTGTCGAAGGTCTTGCCGCCGGTGAGCAGCGGGTTGAGGATCAGCGCCACCGGCGCCTGCGTGGTGACGGCCTGCTTGATCGAGCGGTCGGCGATGAATTCGAGCTCGTCGAGCCGGGTGATGGTGTGATGCTCGAGCGCGAGCGAATCCAGCACCGGGCGCATGGTGCGGCAGACCAGCGACTGGCCGTAGTTGAATTCACCGAGCGTGCCGCGCTCGGACACGAACATGATCAGCGGGATCTGGTAGGGCACCGCGAGCGAGGCAAGCACGTTGGCGAGCGTGGCAAAGCCGGAAGTCTGCATCAGCACCGCGCCGCGCCGTCCGCCCATCCAGGCACCGGAGACGATGCCGACGGCCTCTTCCTCGCGGGCGGTCGCGAAGGTGGTGAAGAAGGGATCGGCGTGCAAACTCTTGATCAGCGGCGTCAGCACACGGTCGGGCACATAGGGAATGAGGCTGATCTCATTCCGCTTCAGGGTCCGCAGGACGATGCCATGCCAACTCCTGTCGCCGGCTGCCTGTCCTGCCGAGGCCTGCTGTTCCGCAGTCGCCATTGCGTTCTCCCTTGAGCCGCGCATGCTTCTTGGTTCTGGCCGTCGCGGCGGTTTGCCGAACTTGACGCAGGCGGCGGGATTGTCAACATGTCCCGGCCGGCACCGTGATCTGCGCCAGACGGCCTGCCGTGGCCGGCACCGCCATGTCATAAGCGGCGACAACGAGAAAACGGGAGGGACGCATGGACGGAGCGCGGGTTGCGCTGGCCTTGCGGGTCTCCATGAGAGAGCCGGAAGGGTCCTGATGTCCGTCAACAGCAAGCGCGTCTTCTACGTCAAATATCTGGCCAATCCGATCTATATCGACATCTTGAAGACGCGGTCCGACGTCCGGCTCGACCGCATCGAGAACGAGAGCCCCGAGGAGTTTTACGCGCCGATCCTGAGCGCGGCCCATGTCTATCAGATCGGTGCGGCCCGCGACGAGCTGGCGCCGCATTTCCACGTCGATGCCGCCTTCCTGAAGCGCACGCCGAATCTGCTACTGGTCTCCAGCAACGGCGCAGGCTTCGACCCCGTTGACGTCGAGGCCTGCACGGACGCGGGCGTGCTGGTCGTCAACCAGTCCGGCGGCAACGCCCATTCCGTTGCCGAGCACGCGCTGGCGATGATGCTGACGCTGTCCAAGCGCATCATCCAGTCCGACCGCACGCTGCGCCGGGAATCCAACGTCAACCGCAACGAACTCGTCGGCAACGAGATCGAGCACAAGACCGTCGGCATCATCGGCCTCGGCAATGTCGGCCGCCGCATTGCCGCACTGTGCAAGGGTCTGTTCGGCATGAAGGTGCTGGCCTACGATCCGAATTTGTCGGCCGAGGTGATGGCCGAGCGGGGCGGGGAGAAGGTCGAGCTTGACGAACTGCTGCGCCGTGCCGACTTCGTCTCGATCTCCTGCCCGCTCGACAAACGCAGCCGCAAGATGATCAGCACGCGCGAGTTCGCGCTGATGCAGCCGCATGCATACTTCATCACGACCGCGCGCGGCTTCATCCACGACGAGGATGCGCTGCTCCAGGCATTGCGCGACAAGCGCATCGCCGGCGCCGGCCTCGACGTCTGGTCCAAGGAGCCGCCGCCGCCGGAGCACCCCCTGCTTCAGTTCGACAACGTGCTGGCGAGCCCGCACACGGCCGGCGTCACCACCGAAGCGCGCCAGAACATGGGCCGCATCGCCGCCGAGCAGGTGCTGGACACGCTCGACGGCAAGCGCCCGCCGCGCATCATCAATCCCGAGGTCTGGCCGCGCTATGCCGAGCGCTTCAAGCAGGCGTTCGGCAAGATGCCGGGGTAGGGCGTCTACCCCAGCTTAGCGCCGAGCTGCTGGAACACAGCCTCGCAGGTCATGAGGTCGAGATGGCCGCCGCCCGCATTCTTGAAGAAGGTGATGTCGGACGGTGAGGTGCGCCCCTCAACGCGGCCGCCGGCGAGATCGTAGAGGTCGCCGAGAACATCCTTTTCGCTGATCGCGCCGCTGGCGATCGGCTGGAGGATATCGCCGACGCCGTGGAAGGCGGATTCCCGCCGGTCCACGAACACACGCGACAGCCTCGCTGCCTCGTCGTCGGCCTCGCGTGTTTGTGGCGTGTAGCCGCCGACCAGATCGAGATGTGTACCCGGTCGCAGGTTGGCGCCCTTGATCAGCGGCTGATGCGCGCGGGTGCAGGTGGTGATGACATCGGCTTCGCGCGTCGCCGCGTCGAGATCCGTGACTGTCTCGGCCCTGATGCCGTCCTTGGCCAGACGCCGAGCGAGATCTGCCGCCCGGTCCGCGCTCCGATTCCAGACCAGCACGCGTTGCAGCGACGGCCGCACGGTGCGATGTCCCCGGATCAGCCATTCGGACATCTCACCGGCGCCGACGCAGAGCAGCGTCTGTGGATCGGGCGGAGCCAACAGTTTCGTGCCCAGCGCGGAATCGGCCGCCGTGCGCCAATGCGTGATCTCGGTCCCGTCCATCGCCGCCAGCGGCTTGCCGTTGGTACCGTCGAACAGCACGCACACGGCCTGCACCGCCGGCATCTTTTCTTCCGCCAGATTGGCCGGAAAGCTCGTGAACATCTTGCTCGCCATGTAGCGGCCGGGATCGACCGCACTGCGGATCACGTATTGCGCCCCTTCGCCGCCAAGGAAGGCGTCGAGGACCTCCATCTTCGGCCGGCGGTGGGCTTCTTCCAAAGCTGCGATGAGGATTGGAAAGGTCAGGGCGCTCGTCACTTCGGCGTCGGAGACAAACTGCAAGGCGAAATCCTCATCGGGGCGGTCGGCATTCGGACTTAGCCTCGGGCGGCAGGTTCCGCAATGGATTGTCCGCGGCGCCTTGATCCGCGTCAAAAACTCCTTCCCCGGTTCAGCCTAAATGGGATTAGAGTACCCGCCGGGGCAACAGGAGGTCCCATGTCCATCTATGTCGTCAAGTTCATGAAGGACGTGCTTGGCGAGTACGGCCGGCAGAGCGAGGTTTGTCAGGGTACGCTCGAGATCGACGCCACCGACGAGCATGAAGCCACCGAGCGGGCGAAGGCGAAGTTCTGCAAGGACCAGGCGTTGCATCACTGGTCGCTGCATGCCGACCGCATCCATGTGAGGCCGGCCGATTTTCCGTCCTAGGTCAGTTCTTTAAGCATGGCCTCCGCGCAAACGCGTTCCGCGTTTGTCGCGAGCGAAAACCGCTGCACACTTTTCCGGACCATGCTCTAGCGTCCAGGCGCCGTGACCGGCGGGGGTGCCGTCGTCCCCGCGCCAAGCGAACGCTGTACCATGACGGTGTCGGACCAGCGGCCGTGGCGATAGGCAACGCCGCGGAGCAGGCCGGCACGCGCAAAGCCGAATTTCTCGTGCAGCGCCAGCGAGGGCGCATTGTCGGCATCGATGTAGCCGATCATCTGGCGGAAGCCCGCCGCCGCGCAGGCATCGATCATCTCCTGGAGCAGAAGCCGTCCGACACCGCGACCGAGATGCTCGTGGTGGACGTAGATCGAGTGCTTGGCCGTGTAGCGATAGGCCGGGCGCTTCCGGAACAGCACCGCATAGGAATAGCCGACAACCTCGCCATGCCAGGTCGCGACCAGATGCGGCAGCCGGGTCTGCTTCAGATTCTTGCGGCGGTCGCGCAGATCATCCGGCTCGGGCGCACCGGTTCCCTCGACATCGCGCGACACGCCGTTGCGGACGTGATGGCGGTAGATCGCCAGCATCGCCTCGACGTCGCTTTCGCGTGAGGGTCTGACCAGGACAGGTTCGTCGCTTGCGCGCGCAGCTGTTTCGTTCATCGGCACCTACTCGGAGACGACGTAAGTGTAGAGCCCGACGCGGCCCTGTGCATCGATCTCCTTGTAAACGCCCTGGATTTCCACATCGAAGCCGGGGAACGTGTTGAAGCAGGTCTCGAACATCCTGAGGTAATCCACCATGGGCTTGGCCCGTTCCGTCAACCTCTCGCCTGGGACGATGGTGGCAATGCCTGGCGGGTAGACCACGAAGGGCGTGGTGGCGATGCGGCCGGCGATCGCCTCGATCGGCAGATAGTCGACGTCATTCTTGAACAAATAGCGCGCGGCGTCGCGGGGGGACATCGCGATCTCGGGCATGTGCTCGGGCATGAACTGCCGTGCCTGCAGCGCACTGACATCGGCGGCGCGGAAGAAGCGGTGCATGTCGCCGCAGAGGTCGCGTAACCGCACACCGGCGTAGCGCGCCTGTCGCCGCTGGTAGAACTCGGGGATCACGTCGGCCAGCAGCGCATTGTCGTCATGCAGTTTCTTGAAGGCAACCAGACCCGAGATTAGCGTGCCGGCCTTGCTCGCCTCGACGCCGGGCGTGAGCAGGAAGAGCAGGGAGTTGAGGTCGTTCTTCTCGGGGACGATGCGGTTCTCGCGCAAATATTGCGCGACGACCGGGGCGGGGATGCCGTGCTCCGCATAGGCGCCGGTGGATCGGTCGAAGCCGGGAGTGAGCAGTGTCAGCTTGTTTGGATCTGTCATGGCAAAGCCCTCGGCCATGCCGGGGAAGCCGTGCCAGGTGCTGTCGGGGCCGAGTTGCCACAGCGCGGGATTGGTGGCGAGCTCGTCGGTCGAGAGCGTCTCCCAGGCGACGTTATGCGCGCCACCGGGACGGCTGACGTCGGGAATGGTGACGCGATCCGGCACGAAAGGTTCGAAGAACCAGCGTCGGTCCGGATTCTGCTCCTTTTCCTCGAACTCCCGTCGCATCGCGCGGATCTTCTTGCGCAGCTCGATGCCGAGGCGGATCGTGTCGTCCCACAGCACCTCGCCGGAGCGGCCCTTCATCATCTGCGCACCGACGTCGAGCGAGGCGAACAGTGGATAGAACGGCGATGTCGAGGCGTGCTGCATGAAGCTTTCGTTGAACCGGCGGTGCTCGACCCGGCGCTTCTGGCCGCGGATGTGGCGATCCTTGATGTGGATCTGGGAGGCTTGCGAGAAGCTCGCGAGCTGCTTGTGGGTGGACTGCGTCGCGATGATGCCAGGCGCCTCGGGGGGAAGGTTCGCCAGCCCCATGGCGAAGCGGCCGGCATAAAGCGGATGGAATTTCATGAAGCCCGCCCAGGCCTCGTCGAACAGGATGTATTCGCAGAGATGGCCGAGGCGCTTCAGGATCATCTCGGCATTGTGGATCGTGCCGTCATAAGTGCACTGCTCGATCACGGCGACGCGGAATGGCCGTTCCTTGCGCCAGGCGTCCTTGTCGGTCACCAGCGGATGGCTGCGGATCGCATCGCGCAAGCTCTTCTCGTCGAGCATGTCCCATCGCATCGGGCCTATCAGGCCCCAGGAATTGCGGATGGTCGGTACATAGACGGGAATGCCGCCGCCGATCATCAGCGCGCCGTGATGCGCGGCCTTGTGGTTGTTGCGGTCGAACAGCACGAGATCGCCGTCGGTCACGAGCGCGCCCAGCGCCACCTTGTTCGAGGTCGAGGTGCCGTTGAGCACGAAATAGGTTTTCTCCGCGCCGAAGATCTGCGCGGCTTCCTTCTGCGCCCTCAGGGCCGGACCTTCGTGAGTGAGGAGGTCGCCGAGGTCGAGCACGGAATTATCGAGGTCGTCGCGGAACACGGACTCGCCGAGATGCTCGACGAAGACCCGGCCGATCGGGCTGCGGTTGTAGAACACGCCACCATTGTGGCCCGGGCAGGTCCAGAGCTGGTTGCCTTCCTCGGCATAGTCGACCAGAGCGCCGAAGAACGGCGTCTTCAGGGTTTCGGCATATTGCTTGAGGCGGCTAATCAGATTCTTGGCGATGAAGGTCGGGGTCTCCTCGGAGAGGAAGACGTAGCCGTCGATGAAATCGAGCACCTCGACCGGCAGATCCTCGAACCGTTTGCGCCGGATCAGGAGGATGATCGGGAAGTCGAGGCCGCGGCGCCGCATCAGATTGATCAGCGCCGAGGTCTTGCCTTCCAGGCCCTTCTTGCCCCAGTCCACCACCATGCAGCCGATCGCGGCATCGGTCTGCACCGCGATCTCCGCGTCTTCCAGCTTGCGGGCCCGGACCACCTCGAAGCCCGAACGCTGGATCTCCTCGACGATCTGGTTGAAGCGGATACCCTCGAGATCGTCGGCATCAAACACGGGGGCGGCGAACAGGAAGTTGAAGCGCTTGAAATAGTCCATGGCGTATCCCGAATGTGCAGAGACTGACAGGTCTCTGCACATTCGATGACAGCTATATGACAGCGGTCGCGGGAGAGGGACTGCTCAGCCGGCGCTCGCAATGACCATGCGCTTGCGGCCGAAATTCGCCACCGCGGACTCCGGAACCCCGAAATTGTTCGCGAGCAGGTGACGCGGCGCCTTCGCCAGCCAGTCGCTGAGGCTGCTTTCGTGATAGGCGCCGCTGTCGAGCACACCGACAACTTCAGCATCGTCCTTGCCGATGTTCTGGATGGAGTGACCGCAATTGCTGGGGATGTAGGCGCATTCGCCCGCCGAGAGCTCCGCAACCGCAACGCGCTTGTCGAACGCGAACAGGGTCACACGTGTGCGCCCCTTAAGGACGTAGTGCCACTCGTTGGCGTCGGTGTGCCAATGCGGCTCGTGCATCGCGCCGGATTTCAGCTTCAACACCGTACCGGTCATGTTGCTCGAGACCGGAAACTCCTTGGCGGAGGCGACGTAGAGCTGGCCGCCCGCGGTGCTGACCCTCGGCTTCTGCGACATCAGCGGGAAGCGATGGCTGCGGTCGCGGTCCAGCGCGCGGGCGACTTTCGCCTGCGGACCATCGAGCGCCAGGACCTCGCCCTGCATGATGTAGGTCTCGGCCTTCGGATCGGCGCCGAAAATGTCGGCGGAGACGCCCAGCGCCTGCGACAGGGTGGGGGCGTCGTAGCGGCTCATCCAGTCGCTGATCCCGAAGGTGCCGTGCTCGGAATAGAGGCCGTCGTCGAAAGCGAGGATGGCGTGGCAGGGTGCGGTCCCCAGCGTCTGGATCGCGTGGCTGTGTCCCTTTGGAAAAAACCAGAGATCGCCGGGCCCAAGATTGACGATTTCGAGCTGGCCTTCGGGATCGACCACGGTCACCTGGCAATGGCCGTCGATGACGTAGGCCCACTCGGCTGAATTGTGCCAGTGCATTTCCCGCGCGCCGCCGGCGTTGACGAAGAGATGCGCGCCGGCAATGCCGGTCGCGAGCGGCAGGGTGCGGGTCGTGACCTCGCGCGCCCAGCCGCCGGACGTGGCCTTGATCGGCCCCTTGTCGAGCGACGCCGTGAACACGACGGGATCGCCCGACTTGCGCGGGACCGTCTTCAGGAATTCGGATGCTGGAGCAACGTCGTAGCCCGCGGCATGCCCATCGGGTGCCGCGATTGCGGATTGAGAGGCGCCCAGGACGCCGGCGCCGAGGGCAACAGACTGAATGAAGATACGGCGGTTGGATTTGAACATCGAAGACCCCGAATATCATCTGGTTGTACGAGGGGCTGCGAAACTTACCCCTCTCTTTGGGTCTGACGAGCGCGCCCATTGCGCATCAACCGATGGGTTGAGACGGTCACAAATTTCCTTGATGATGAAACGAAAGGCACTGTGAAGTGACGCGCTTGACAGCGCGTTCCGTTGTGACGGATGGCGGGCGCTCCACCTACTTGCGATGGCGGCTGCCGAGCGCGACCTCGATCGTCTCGGGCTTTTCGATGCGCTCGATCAGCATGTCGATGCGGTCGCCGCCCCAGAACAGCTCGCCATTGAACACCATGGTCGGCACGCCGAACACGCCGAGCGCCTCGGCCTCGTCGATAATGCGGTCATGCTCGGCGCGGGCAGGGCCGGCGACATAGGCTTCGAATGCGTCGGCTGAGCCGCCGCATGCGGTGATGACATCTGTGATTGCGGCGATATCGTCGAGCTCCAGTTCATGGCTCCAGAACTTGCGGAACACCGTGTCGTGGTACGGACCGAAGAAGCCGTGCCGTTGCGCAAACAGCATCCCGACGCTGGAATAGAACGCGTCGTAGATCCGCCGCGGCCCTTTCATGACAAGGCCCTGTGCATTGGCATAGCGTCGCGCGTCCATATAGGCGTAGCGCACCTTGCGCCAGAAATGCGGCGAGCGCTCTTCGACCGTACCCATGAATTCGGGGATCCGCAGCGTGTAAGGCAGCCATTCGAGCTGGACGCCGTGAGTCTCTTCCAACGCGAACAGGCGCTGGTTCGCCACGAACGCGTAGGGGCTCTTGTAGTCGGTATAGATACGGACGATCGGCTTGGGCATTGGCGGCTTCCCCCTGGGCGTACGGCGCTCCCTGTTGTGCGAGAGGTTAGCCTACGAGTTTCGTCATTGCGAGCGCAGCGAAGCAATCCAGAGTGTCTCCGCGGAAAGATTCTGGATTGCTTCGCTGCGCTCGCAATGACGGCGAGGTGAGAGCCTACGCCTTCGTCAGTCTATACTGCCCCAGATCCGGGTCATGCGTCATGCGCCAGTAATCCACGAAGCGCCAGGGCATCGCTGAAAAAACGCGGCCGCTGGCGTTGCGATAGTAAGTGCTCATGCCCGGATGGGTCCAGATCATGGCCTCATGCTCGGCATCGACCTTGCGGACGTAGTCGTCGAGCACGTCCTGGCGGACGTCGATCGCGGCAATTTCGCGCTCGATCATGTCGGCAAGGCAGGCGGAGATGTAGCGGCTCTGGCATTCCGACTGGAAGATGACGCTGCCGCCGTGGGCGGGCCCGGAGTTGGGGCCCAGCATGCAGAAAAAATTGGGAAAATCGGGCACGGTCATGCCGAGGAACGCGGTCGGGTTGTCGTTGGCCCAGGCCTCGCGCAAATCCTTGCCGCCGCGGCCGCTGATGTTGAGGCGCGCCGCCATCTCGGTGACTTTGAAGCCGGTGGCGACGACGACGACGTCTGCAGGACGATGCTTGCCGTCCGCGGTGACGATGCCGCTCTCGTCGAAACGGTCGATCGTGTCGGTGACGAGCTCGACATTGTCTCGCCTCAGCGTCTTGAACCAGTTGTTGTCGAGCAGGATGCGCTTGCCGTAGGGCGGATAGGTCGGCACGCATTTCTCGATCAGGTCCGGCCGGCCCTGCAGTTCGGACAGGATGAAGTCGGTCAGCTCCTGGCGGTGCCGATCGTTGCCCTTGTTGACCGAGCGCTCCGAATGCGGCCAGGCCGGATCCTTGCGCAGAAACGGCAGGAGGCCGTCGCCGTAACGCCAGAACATGTTGAAGCGGTACCACTGCACATAGAACGGCAGATGCGCGAGCAGCCAGCGCGCGCCCTCGGTGATGGGGTCGGCATAGCCCTTCACCGGCCGCGCCCATTGGGCGCTGCGCTGATAGACCGTGACGGAGGCGACGCGGCCGGCGATCGACGGCACCAGCTGCATTGACGTCGCGCCGGTACCGATCACGGCGACATGCTTGCCGTCGAGATCGATATCGCCGGACCACAGTGCCGAGTGCAGGATCGTGCCCTCGAACTTTTCTTCGTCCTTGAAACGCGCGCGGGCGGGATCGTTGAGCTGGCCGATGGCGGACACCAGGGCGGTGGACTCAATGGTCTCCTCACCGTCTCTGGTCTTGAGCGTGGAGATCCAGCGCTTCTTGCCTTCGTCCCAGCGGGATGATGTCAGTTCGGTGTTGACGCGCAGATGCTTGCGGATGCCGTATTCGTCCGCGACCTTGAGCAAATAGCCGAGCAACTCCTCGCGCTGGCAGAAATAACGCGTCCAGGCATTGCCTGTGCCGAACGAGTAGGAATAGGAGTGGTTCGGCGTATCGACGCCGCAGCCGGGGTAGCGGTTGATCCACCAGGTGCCGCCGAGCTCGTCGTTCTTCTCGACGATGGTGTAGGGGATGCCGAGATGGCCGAGCGCCACGCCCAGCGCGATCGCGCAGACGCCGGCGCCGACGATCAGGACATGCTGGTCGGCGAGCTTGTCGTCGGTGGGACGTTTGGTCCAGCGCGCCTCGCGCGGCACAAACCCCATCTCCTCGCGCATCAGAGGCGCGTACTCCGGCGCGACGTTCTCGCCGAGGCAGGCGCGCATCATCCTCAGCAGCAGCTCTTCGCCGGGGTCGGTGATCACTGGCGTGGGCGTGCCATCGGCAAACAGCTTGACCACCGCGGCGCGGATCTCGTCCTGGATATCGCGGGGGACGCCGGCCTCGGGATCGGGGATGAGGCGGATGTCGCGCTTCGGCAGATAGGGCGGCTCGAGCCAGCGCTCCTCGCCGGTCATGTGCACCAGCACCATCAGCAGGCAGCGGATGTCGGCTTCCGCGATCGCGGAGGCGAGGTCGAGCGGCTTTTGTGGAGATGCGATGTTCATGATTGTTCCTGATCTCCGGATGGGCTGAAGAGGCCCCGCGTCATCAGCTTGCGATAGGCGGAGATGACGTGGTCGGGCACGGCGGTGACGCCCTCGGCCGAGTAGGAGTAGCGGCGGCTGAGATAACCGCGCGAGCCCATCAGCATATGGACGATGGCCTCGAACTCCTCGTCGCTGTAATCCAGAATCGCGCCTGCGCCTCTCGCACGCTTGAGAATGCGGACATACGCGACGGAGATGTTGTCGAGATGTTTTTGGTAACCGGTGGGTGCGAAGAATTCGGCTTCGTTGAGGATGCGCAAAAATTCCGGCACCTCGCGGATGAAATCGAAGAACGCGGAGAAGCGCGATATCTCCTGTCGTGCGGCATCGGCGTTGCCGGTGCGGGCGCGGATGAACTCGACCATGTCGAGGCCGATCTTCGGCAGCAACTGGTCGAGCAGTTCCTGGCGGTTCTCGAAATGATTGTAGAAGGTGCCTTGGGCGACGCCGGCTTCCTCGGTGATGCGGGCAACCGACGCCTCGGCATAACCGTGCTTGCCGACGACCTTGGTGGCGGCCTCGAAAATCTTCTGCTTGGTCCAGGCATTACGCTCGACGCGGTTGAGCTTGGTGATTTTTGCGTTCGCTTGCGTCATTCGGACGTCTCCAGCTCGGCGCGCAGCACGCGCTTGAGAATCTTGCCGGACGGATTGCGCGGCAGGCTGTCGCGGATCACAAGCTCCTTCGGCACCTTGAAGCTCGCCAGCCGCGTGCGGCAATGCTCGGTGAGGGCAGGCAGTTCGAGGCTTGCGCCTTCCGCCAGCACGACGATAGCCACGGGCCGCTCGCCCCAGCGCGCGTCGCGCAGGCCGATCACGGCGACCTCGCGCACCTCAGGCAGATCGTAGATGACCCGCTCGACCTCGGAAGAGGCGATGTTCTCGCCGCCGGAAATGATCATGTCCTTCTTGCGGTCGGTCAGATACAGAAAGCCCTCGTCGTCGAGGTAGCCGACATCGCCGCTGCGGAACCAGTCGCCGAAGAAGGCGTATGCTGTCTTCTCGGGATCCTTCCAGTATCCGCGCGTGATTTTCGGACCGCGCAGGCAGATCTCGCCGTCGACGTTCGGCGGCAGCGCCTTGCCGTCTTCGTCGCGGATCTCGATCTCGACATGGGCGATGCCACGCCCGGTCGAACCGATCTTCTCGATCTCGCGGCCGGCTTCCATGAAGGTGTCGCCGCCGACGGTCTCGGTGAGGCCATAGGCGTCGATGTAGCGTGCGTTGCGGAAATGGTCGGAGAAGGCGCGGATGCGCACTTCGGGCGTCTTCTCGCCGCCGCCGATCGCCCACCTCAAACTGGAGACGTCGTAGCGATCACGTGTGGTGCAGGTGGGCATCGCCGTGGTCATGACGGGCGCGAACCAGGCGGCGTTGAGCTTGTTCTCGGCAATCGCGGCCAGCGCCGTCTCCGGCTCGAAATTGCGTTCGATGTGGATGAAGCCGCCGTGCCAGAGCACGGCGATGCCGGGCAGGTCGAGTGCGCCGACATGATAGAGCGGACCGACGACGAGGAGGCGTGTGTCCGCGCCGAGGCCAAGCGCGATGGTCTGGTCGGCGGACTTCCAGTAGAAATTATCGTAAGTGAGCATCACGCCCTTGGGGCGATCGGTCGTTCCCGAGGTGTACATCAGCCGCATCAGGTCGGATGGCTGACGAACATGCGCCGGGGCGGGGGCCCCGTCGCCGGCAAGGCGTGCAACGCTCTGCTGCGCGGCGTCGTCCAGGACGACGATCTTCGCACCCGACGCGTTCGCGGCCAGTTCTTCATCGACGATCAGCAGCCGCGCACCGGCATTGCCGGCGATGTAGCCGACCTCGTCGTGCGAGAGGCGGAAGTTGATCGGCAAGAACACCGCGCCGAGATGGCTGGTCGCAAACACCAGCTCCAGGAATGCCGCGCTGTTCTTCATGAGCACGGCAACAACATCGCCAGCGCCGATGCCCTGCGATGCGAGCCAGCCGGCGACTTTTCCAATGCGCGCGTCGAAGGTCACATAGGAGATCTCCTCGCCGCGATATTTCAGCGCAGCGCGGTCGGGCGTGCGCTTGGCGTGGAAGGCGATGAAGCTCGACAGGTTGATCATTGTGCGGTTTTCGAGCCGGTTGAGGGCGATGTTTTGCCTCAGATGAATGCTGACTCATAGTTCATGTTTGGCTTGACGTCACCCCCTGCCTCTGAAATCCTTGGGAACACGGAGACGACACGATCTCCGACAGGGATTGGAAACGCCGACCCGACAGAGGGAGGGGAAAATGACGAGAACCCGCACGCCGGGCATCAGCCGCCGTTCAACGCTGGCGCTGATGGGCGCCGGTGCGATGAGTGTTGCCGCGCCATGGGTGGCGCGTGCGCAAGCCAAGACTCTCAAGGTCGGCATGCCGACCATTCTGTCGGGCCGCGTCGCGCAGCTCGGCACGTCGTCGCGCAACGCGGTGATGCTCGAGATCGACAAGGTCAATGCCGCCGGTGGTCTCGCCGGCCGGCAGGTCGAGATGGTGATCCGCGACTCCAAGGGTCAGCCGCAGGAAGCCGCCCGTGTCGCGCGCGAGCTCGTCAACACCGACGGCTGCGAATGGCTGATCGACGGTGAGGCGTCGTCCGGCTCGTTCGCGGTTCACGAAGTGGCGCGCGATCTCGGCGTGCTCTGCGTCCACACCTGCTCGGAAGCATCCTCGCTCACAGCCGATCCGAAGCAGCATATCCCGAATGCATTCCGCTGTGTGCGCCAGGGCATCCACGATTCCATCGTCGGCGGCAGCTATGCGGCTTCGATCGCCAAGGCCAAGGGGCTGAAGAAGTGGGCGACCTGCTCGCCCGACTACGCCTACGGCCGCGATACCACCGGCGAGTTCACGCTGTACCTGAAGCGCTTTGCACCCGACGTCGAAGTCATCAGCGAGTCCTGGCCGAAGCTGTTCCAGCCCGACTACACCGAGGTGGTGACCAAGATCCTGCAGGCCAAGCCGCAGGCGCTGTATTCTTGCCTCTGGGGTGGCGATCTCACCTCTTATATCGATCAGGCCAACATCTACGCGATGTTCAGCCAGATGGAGGTGTTCGCGGTCAACATGGCCGACTACACCGCGCTCACGGTGGTGAAGAACCTGCCGAAGGGCATCCATTCCGGCAACCGCTACATCAAGACGTTCCCGACCACGCCGGAGAACGCCGCCTGGGGCGATGCCTACAAGGCCAAGTACAACGAGTACCCGACCAATTGGTCATGGCAGAACGCGACCGCGGTGATGTTCCTCGCCGAGGCGGCGAAGAAGGCCAACTCCACAGACGGCAAGAAGATCGCCGAGGTCCTGAAGGGTCTCACCATCAAGTGCCCGTTCGGCGCCGACGGCACCGTGACGATGCGCGGCGACGACCATACGCTGGTCGGCTACGCCATCGGCTGGGGCACCACGATCCCGCAGGAGCCCTATGTGCCCGAGGTCAAGGCCGGCGACTGGAAGACCATCTTCGAGCTCGAGGCCGAGTGGAAGAAGAGCAAGGGTTACACCTGATCGCGCGCAAGGCGGGGACGCGCAATCGTCTCCGCCTTCGTTTCGTTCTCCGCGCCGCCTCAGGCGCACGGCAATGAAAGTGCTTCCGTGGATCTCGACGCGCTCACCGGCTGCCTCTCCAGTTCTGCCTGCCTGGTGACGCAGACCACCAGCGGGGTCATCATCGGCATGCTCCTGTTTCTGGTTGCAGTCGGGCTGACGCTGATCTTCGGCGTGCTGAAGATCGTCAACTTCAGTCACGGCGCCTTCTACATGTTCGGCGCCTATTTCGCGATGACGACCTATCATCTCACCGAGAGCTTTGCGCTGGCGATGCTGGTCGGTGCGGCGGGCACGGCCATTCTCGGCCTGATCTTCGAGCGCGTCTTCATGAGCCGCGTCTACGGCGCCGACGTGCTGATGCAGCTGCTGGTCTGCTACGCTTTCGTGCTGATCTTCGACGACGTCGTGCGGATCATCTGGGGGCCTGAATTCAAGTCGATGGGGATGCCGTCCGCCTTCCAGGTGATGCCGCTGTTCATCGCCGGCGGCGTGGTGCCGCCTTATTATCTGCTGCTGATCGGCGTCGCACTTGTTGCAGCCATCGTGCTCGGCATCGGGCTCTCCCGCAGCCGGATCGGCAAGGTGATCCGCGCCGCCGCACACAATCCCGGCATGGTCTCCGCGCTCGGCATCAACACCGGCTTGATCTATGGCGGCGTGTTCGCGCTTGGCGGCATGCTGGCGGGACTCGCCGGCGCGCTCGCAGCACCAGTGCGGTCCTTGACGCCGGGCATGGGCTTCTCGGTGCTGATCGAGTCCTTCATCGTCACCGTGATCGGCGGCATGGGCTCGATCCTGGGCGCGCTGATCGGCGCGCTGCTGCTCGGCTTGATCCGCTCGTTCGGGTCGCTCGGCTTTCCCCTGTTCACCGAAGGCTTGATGTACCTGTTCATGGTGATCGTGCTGGTCTCGAAGCCCACCGGCCTGTTCGGCAAGGAGGCGGCATGACCGAGCTCGAAGCCGGACGTGCCGAGACGCTGGTGCCGGCGCGAAGCGCCGCGGCATTCGCGCGCTACCGCGACGTGCTGATTGCGGTCATCGCTTTCGCTGTGCTGGCGAGCCTGCCGCTGCTCACGGAGAGCAAGGCGCTGCTCGATTTCGTCATCCGCTGCTCGGCCTATGGCCTGTTCGCGACCTCGCTCAACCTGCTTGTCGGCTACACCGGGCTGACCTCGTTCGGTCACGGCATGTTCTTCGGCCTAGGGGCCTACAGCTTCGGCCTGATCATGCAGAAGCTGGGCGTGCCCATTCCGGTGGCCTTCGTGGCGACGCTGGCGATCACGGCGGTGATAGCCGTCGTGATCGGCGCGATCTGCGTGCGGTTGAAGGAGATCTACTTCGCCTTCGTCACGCTGGCGTTCCAGATGCTGATCCACTCGACGATCCTGTCCTGGGCCTCCTTCACCGGCGGCGACCAGGGCTTGCGCGGCGGCATCCCGCGCCCGGCATTTTTCGGGATCAATCTCGCCAACCATGTCCATCTCTACATCGCGAGCTGTGCGCTGCTGATCCTCGGCCTGCTCGCGATGCGCCAGATCGCGCAGTCTCCGTTCGGCTACACGCTGCGCATGATCCGCGACAACGCCGCGCGCGCGAGCTTTCTCGGCATCGACGTCTGGCGTGCGAAGCTGACCGTATTTGTCCTGGCCGCACTGTTCGCCTCCATGGGCGGCATGGTGATGGCGCTGTTCGTGTCCGGCGCCTATCCGGAGTTCGCCTACTGGACGATTTCGGGCGAGGGCATCTTCATCAACATGCTTGGTGGCGTCTCGACATTCCTGGGGCCGATGGTCGGCACCGTGCTGCTGCTGTTGCTCAATGACACCGTGACGCGTTTTACCGAATACCACGGCATCGTGCTCGGCGTGGTCATCCTGTTCTTCGCGCTGGGCTTGCGCAAGGGCCTGCTCGATTTCGTCGCCGAATGGTTCGCGCACCGCCGCGATGCGGGCGAGGGGCGCTAGCCATGCTCGAGATCCGCAACCTCGCAAAATCATTCGGCGGCGTGAAGGCGACCAATGACGTCTCGCTGGAGTTTCCCGACGGCTCGCTTACGGCGGTGATCGGACCGAACGGCGCCGGCAAGAGCACGTTCTTCAATCTGATCACCGGCGCGTTGAGGCCGGATTCCGGCCAGGTTCTGCTCGACGGCGTCGACCTCGCAGGTCGCTCCCCGCCGGAGATCGTGCGTCACGGCATCGGCCGCGCCTTCCAGGTCGCCAGCATCTTCAAATCGCTGACGGTGCAGGAGACGATGCTTGCCGCCGTCAGCGCCGATCAGCGCTCGTCGGCGGTGCTGCACAAGCGCTTTCCCTTGCCGGAGACGCGCGACCGCGCCGAGCACGTGATGGAGCTGCTGGGCCTCGCCGGCAAACGCAATCGCACCGCCGCGACCTTGTCGCATGGCGACCAGAAGCTGCTCGACATCGCGCTGGCTCTGGTGCTTGAGCCCAAGGTGCTGCTGCTGGACGAGCCCACCGCGGGCATGGGCCCGGAGGAGCGCTGGCGCATGATCGACAAGGTACGCGAGCTCTGGGAGGCCCAGAAGATCACCGTCGTCTTCATCGAGCACGACATGGACATCGTGTTCAAGATCGCGCCAAAAATCGTCGTGCTCTGCTACGGCCGCATCCTGGCCACCGGTACACCGGACGAAATCCGCAACAACAGTGCGGTGATCGACGCCTATCTCGGCACCGAGCATGCGGGAGCTGCCGCATGAGCACGGTCGTCATCGAAGTCGCCGATCTCGACGTCTTCTACGGCACGAGCCAGATCCTGTTCGGCGTCGGCCTCTCGGTGCGGCAGGGCGAGACCATGGCACTGCTTGGGCGCAACGGCGCCGGCAAGTCGACGACCATGAAGGCGATCATGGGCCTGGCGCCGCCGCGGCGAGGCAAAGTGAGCCTGCACGGTGAAGTGATCTCCGGCAAGAAGCCGCACACGATCGCGCGAGCCGGTCTCGGCTTCGTGCCGGAGGATCGTCAGATCTTTCCCGAGCACACCGTCGAGGACAATCTCGTGATCGGGAAGAAGAAGGGCCCGGGTGGACAGGACGAGTGGTCCATCAAGCGCATCTACGAGGTCTTCCCGCTGCTGGAGCCATTGCGCCATCGCATTGCCGGGCGCCTGTCCGGCGGCGAGCAGCAGATGCTCGCGATCGCGCGCACGCTGATGGGCAATCCCGCGCTGCTGCTGCTTGACGAGCCGAGCGAGGGCCTCGCGCCGATCATCGTGCAGCGGATCGGCGAACTGCTGCGGCAACTTCGCCAGCTGGGATCAACCGTGTTGATCGCCGAGCAGAACATGCATTTCTGCCTCGGACTGGCGAGCCACGCCACGGTGATCGACAAGGGGCAGATCGTCTACGCGGCCGGTATTGACGAACTCAAAGCCAACGACACCATCCGCCGCCGCTATCTGGCCCTGTAGCCGGGGGCTCCGGTGCCCAAATAGGGCGGAAGAAGAAAACTATTGCCCCCGGATCGTCCGGCGGAAAGAGTTTCCCCCGCGAGGGACAAAAAAGCCAATCGCTTCCATTGCCGTTTTGGGCCGAAACGACGACATTTCCTTCAGAAATTGATGGATTGAAGGCCATGGAACGCAACCGATTTGAGCCTTTTGGCGAGCAACTGGTGTCCGCGACGGACACCCAGCCGCGGTCACGCGCGTCGAAAATGCTGCTGCGGGCCGGCACGGGTATCTTCTGGTCGCTGGTCGCGGGGATCGTGCTGGCGCGGGCGGCCTATTTCGAGCCGGGCATCTATGACGGCTTCAGCCGCGTGGCCTCGCTCGCCAAGAACCTCATCTTCTGAGGCTGACTATTCCGGGTCGAGGATAGAACTTCTCTCGGCCCTGATATGCTGAAAGCTTATTCCCCAACAGCGTCCTCGTGCGTATAAATCTTTCCCCTCAGGGAGAGGTTTGTGTCGCAGAATCAAGCATCCAGCCCGGCCAACGCCAAGCCGACAACTGCCGTTGGCCGTACCGTCTCACTGATTCCCGGCATCCTCCTCTGTATCGCCGTGGCTGGCGTTTCGGCCGTTCTCGAGCACCTGGAACTGGGCGTCTTCGAGCATCCCTATGTCGAGGCGCTGGTGATGGCGATTCTGCTCGGCATGGCGCTGCGCAGCTTCTGGAAGCCGTCGCCGCGCTGGCAGGCCGGTATTGCCTTCAGCGCCAAGCAGCTCCTCGAAGTCGCGGTCATGCTGCTCGGCGCGTCCATCAGCTTCGCGGCCATCGCGGCCTCAGGCATTGCGCTGCTGGCCTCGATCGCCGCGGTCGTGGTGATCGCGCTTTGTGTCTCGTTCGGCCTTGGCCGGATGCTCGGCCTGTCGACGCGGCTCTCGATTCTGATTGCCTGCGGCAACTCGATCTGCGGCAACTCCGCGATCGCGGCCGTTGCACCGATCATTGGCGCCAACAGCGACGAGATCGCATCCTCGATCTCCTTCACCGCGATCCTCGGCGTGATGATGGTGCTGGGCCTGCCGCTGCTGATCCCGCTGCTGCAATTGTCGGCCACCCAATACGGCATCCTCGCGGGTCTCACCGTCTATGCAGTACCGCAGGTGCTCGCCGCGACCGTACCCGCCGGGCTGATCTCGACCCAGATCGGCACGCTGGTGAAACTGATGCGTGTGCTGATGCTCGGGCCCGTCGTCGTCGGCCTCTCGCTGGTCGCCTCGCGCTGGCAGGCGGGCGCCAAGAAATCCAATGTCGGCTTCTTCCGCCTGGTGCCGTGGTTCATCCTGGGTTTCCTGGCGCTGGCGACGCTGCGCTCGCTGGAGATCGTGCCGGGCACGGTGGTCGCGCCGATCACCAAGATCACGGGCTTTCTGACGGTGGTGTCGATGGCCGCGCTGGGTCTCGGCGTCGACGTGCGCGTGCTCGCCAATGTCGGGGGCAGGGTGACAGCCGCCGTGACGCTGTCGCTGATGCTGTTGCTCGGCATTAGCATCGCGCTGGTGCACTGGTTCAAGTGAGGCGGCTCGCGCTCGGCGCTTGTCAAGCCGCGCGAACTAGGCCTTTGACAGCGCGGTTAAACCTCTTGGAGTGCGCGTGTCGGCTGGCTTCGTCGCCTGTCAGTTCCGACTTCAACGTCTGATTAGCGGGCGAAATACCGCATCAGCTTGCCCTTTTTATGACTGACATACCCGTCTTGCCAGTCGTCGTCCGTTTCCAGAAAGCCTGACCATCCCTTCTTGCCCTTGCGCTTGCGTTCGGTTTCGATAGCCCGAAAGCGGTAATGGTCGTAGACGTCGAGGATGTGAACTGCATAAGCCTCGGCCAGCGCGCGATCGCCGCTGACAATCAGCATGTTTTCGTCGTTCGAGTACGAAGCCTTGAAGCCCAGATTATGGCTGCCGAGGATGACGTGACAATCATCCCGCCGGGGATCGATGACGACAAGCTTGTCATGAATGATGGCGCCAATCGCCCCTCTTGCCGCTAGTTGTTCAGCGCCAAAGTCGCCTAGTAGATTGTGGTCGTCGATTCGCGATGCACGGACGATCGAGACATTGTTTTCGTCGAATGTCGCAGGCGATTCGCCTTCTTCCACCACTTCACCATCTTCGTCTTTCTTCTTGCCGACGTAGTTCGGCATTGCCATCGAGCTCGAGACTGCGCCGCTGATCAACAGCGAACGATCGTGCAATCCTATGTTGATGACCTCTCCGATGATGCAGTCCTTGCCTTTTTGCCCAGGGTAAAAGGCAAGGAAGAGGATGGCCTCCTTGGCGCTGCGCATTAATCTATAGGCGTCAGTGAGGTCAGGCGGGGTCGGCGCCGGCTTGGTCTTGGACGCTGGTTTCTTGCGTTGCGTCATGTTGGGAGAAAACCAGACGCGAATCGTCGTGCCGTTTCCGGCATCCATCTCTTCGGGGGTGGCATTGTCCTCCCGGAATTTCTCGCCCTGCTGGTTGTCTTTCATCGCCTTGCCGAAGGGCTTCGGTACCTTCAATGCATCCTTTTTCATGCGCTTCCAGTAGTTCAAATAGCTCTCGGCGATGCCGTCATCCTCGATCAGCAGAGCGTTATTGGTCTGGCCGGCGACCCCTGTGGAAGTCCAGTTGGTGCTTCCGGTCAACACCGAACGGCTTCCACCCTCAGGCGGGACATGCACAACGAATTTGTTGTGGCCGATGTGAATGGAGTTGTTGAACATACGGTGTTGGATATCGACTCCGGCGTCGATGAGACGTTTGCGCGCTGGCCTGTTGCGCTCGTCCCATTTCTTGTCCTTGCCTGCGGAGGTGTTCGACAGGATCACGTGGATGCGTGACTTGTTCGCGATGAGGATATCTTCGAGTTCGCGGTCCTCCAGTTCGTACAGGCTGAGATAAAATTGCCCTTCACGCCCGAAAAGTTCGTGGATCAGCGGGACCACGTCGCCTGCGAGATACTTGCGATGCGGATCGTTGGGATTTTCGAGCTTCTCGATCAGTTCGTTTGGTTCGATGACGCCGTCCTCGAGCAGGACGTTGCGCAACCACTGCGCCGCCAGGATGCCATTGGTGAAGGTTGATCGGAAAGGACCCCGCCGTGTCGTGATGGAGATGTCGTTTGATATTACGGCGGGCGCGAGATAGCCGAGGGGACGCTTTGGTCCTTCATATGCCCTGACACGTAATTTCACATGTTTGCCGTCCGGACCGACGATTGGCCGACCCTTCTTGTCCCGCTTGACGATATCGGCAAAGTCAATTCCGTTTGATGGGACCGGCTGGAGGCCGGGGCGTAAGTCGCCAACCGGCCTGATTTCGTAACGTACGCGAACCTCGTCGGGCCGGCGCGTCGCGCCGTCGCGCCTCTTGCGAAGTGTGAGGTCGCGCCAAGCCAGCTTTTGGACCGGCCAAACGCTGGTATCTTGTGGAATCCAGTTGGGGTTGCTCTGCCCCTTGAAGGAGACCCAAGCCGCGCATTTCACCCGATCTTCCTTGCCGTCGGCGCGCCGCTTTACGGCGCCGCCTTCGTCGATATAGACACGGGTGACCTCAAAGCCGAGGCAGCCTTTTATTTTGCCGTCAATATCCCAAGCGACGTAAGCAACTTCATTGTTCGCGTAACCGCGAACGGAAATGATCTTACCCATGAACAATTTCCCCGGTCTACAGCAGGCGGGCAATGACTAGCCACATTAACCTGTGGTTGTGTCGTCTCTTGAGAAAAACCGTTGGGATTCGTGCGGCAAATTGCCACTTTACTGTCGCAGGTGACGTCGCTGCTCACCCTGTGTCCGACTTCGACAATTATCTGGGTGAGGCGCGCCGAGATACTCCGCCCCGAGACCGGGCAGCGTCGGGGCTTTGCTGTGTGACTAAGAGGGGCGCCTAAATCACATCCGCCAGCGAGTGCCCATGCAGCTCAATGTTGAGCCCCTGCATGCCCATGTCGTTGATCTCGCCGCCCATCGCCTTCAGGCTTTCCTCGCGGATCAGCGACATCAGGCCACGGCGCAGCGCGAGAAATTCCGACGACATCATCATCGATTGCTGGCGCGGCCGCTCCAGCGGGATCGGGATTTCCGCCTTGATCGAGCCGGGGCGGGCGGTCATGCAGTAGACGCGGTCGGAGAGGAAGATCGCCTCGTCGATATCGTGGGTGACGAACAGCACCGAGATCTTCAGCCGCTGCCACATATTGGTGAGGATCTGCTGCATGATGACACGGGTTTGCGCGTCGAGTGCGCCGAACGGCTCGTCGAGCAGCAGCACCTTTGGTCCCGTAGCCAGCGCGCGGACAATGCCGACGCGCTGCTTCATGCCGCCTGAGAGCTTTTCCGGATAATGCTTCTCGAAGGCCTCGAGACCGGCAAGGCCGAGCAGGGTGCGCGCGGCGCGCTCACGCTGCGAGCGCGGCATGCCGCGCATCTTCAGCCCAAACTCGACGTTCTCCCGCACCGTCTTCCAGGGAAAGAGAGAGTATTGCTGGAACACCATGCCGCGTTCGGCGCTGGGGCCGTTCACGCGCTCGCCGTCGACGGTGACGATGCCCGTGGTGGGCTTGAGGAAGCCAGCGACCGCATTGAGCAGCGTCGACTTTCCGCAACCGGACGGGCCGACGATCGAGACGAACTCGCCGGGCTTCACGTGGATCTGCGTATCGGTGACGGCCTGGACCGGTCCCTCGATGCTGTCATAGCTGAGGGAGAAGTTTCTGACCTCGATATGACCCTGCGGTTCCTTGGTGGCGATCTCGCTCATCTTGCTCTCCACGGCATAACCAATTGTCCCGCCCCCCTGATCAGCAGGCTCGAACCGAGACCGAGCACGCCGATCGCGATCATCCCGAGCGCGATGTCGGCATACTGGACCAGCGAATAGGCTTCCCAGGTGAAGTAGCCGATGCCGTACTGGCCCGAGATCATCTCGGCGGCGATCAGCGATACCCACGCGACCCCCATGCCGACGGTGAGGCCGGTGAAGATGTGCGGCAGCGAGGCAGGGAAATATACCTCCCGGAAGATTGAGCGCTCGCGCGCACCGAGGCACTGCGAGGCGCGTACCAGTACTGGATCGACCAGCGTCATGCCGTGCAGCGTATTGACCAAAATCGGGAAGAACGAGCCAAGGAAGGTGATGAACACGATGCTCTGCTCGTTGGTCGGCCACAGCATGATCGCCATCGGCACCCAGGCGATCGCCGGGATCGGCCGCAGCACCTCGGCCACCGGGAAGATGATCTCATGCACCAGCTTGAAGCGGCCCATGATCAGGCCGAGCGGTACGCCGATGACGGCCGCAAGCGAGAAACCGATCAGGATGCGCCGGCAGCTCAGCACGATGTGCATCAGGAACTTGGGGTCGTGGATCGCCTTGACGAAGCTCGCATAGACCGCGAGCGGCGAAGGCACGTTGGTAAAGCGCACGAAGAACACGACGCGGTACGTCGTGAGCAGGTGCCAGACCAGCAGGAACGCGAGAAGCGAGACGATGCCGATCGCGGTTGCGCGCAGGGCGCCGCGGTTGAGCCTGTACCAGCGCAGCGCGAGGGTGCCAAACGAGGGCGGCGCTGCGGGTGGCGTGACGGCGGGCGCTGGGCCCGCCTCTGCAAGTGCTGTTGCCGGCATGCTGTCCTCGGGATGTCTGACGAGGGCGGGACTGCTCACGTCTTGCCTCCGCCGACGGCCGCCTTCACCGCGTCGTCGAAGCCGAGCACCTTGCCGCTGATCTTGGCGGCATAGGCTTCCGCGTCCTTCTTCAGCAGGAACGGCGCGACCTCACCATTGCCGACCGCGAAGAAGGCCTGGTCGGCAAACAGCTTGATGCCGCGCGTGGTGTCGAAGACATAGGCGACGTTGATTTTCTTGCCCTTGGCCTTGAAGTCGGCATAAGCGCCCAGCGTGCAGCTCGCCGACGAGAACGGCATGATGCCGGCGTCATCGACCCAGACCTCGCCGGCCTTGCGGGGATCCGCAATCGGCTTCTTGCAGAAGGCATCTTCGCCCGAGATCTCATAGTTCTTGGTGCTGGCGAGCTGCGCATCGTAGTCGAGCTTCATCTCGGCATAGGCCTTGCGGATGTAGCTGTCGTCGACCCATTTCTTCGGATCGAACTCCTTCATGCGGCCGAGGTTCTGCAGCACCTTGACGTCGGTCGCAGCCGCATCGATCAGCGCCGGCTTGATCGTGGGATCGGTCGTCATGTTGCCGCTGGGGCCGAGGAAGATGTAGACGACTTCCTTGTTGATGCCCGTCCATTCCTGGATCTTTTCCGCGGCAAGCTTCGGATCGTCGCGCAGCCACTGGTTCGCGGCGATCAGCGCCTTGAAGTAGGCGACGACGACCTCCGGATATTTTTCCGCGAAGTCGGTGCGGACGACGATGCCGTGGAAGGTCGGCAGGTTGGTCTCGACGCCGTCGAAGATCTTCCGTGCGAAGCCGCGGAACGGCAGCAGCTCGGCGAACGGAACGAAGTCGGCGTGCGCGTCGATCTTCTTTTCCTGGAGATTGGTCGAGCCGACCTCGGGGCTCTGGCTGACGAGCTGAAAGAAGTCTGCGGGATAGCCGCGGTCCTGCATCGCCTTCAGCACCATGCCGTGCGCGGCGGAGCCGAACGGCACGCTGACGAGCTTGCCCTTGAGATCGGCAAGATCGTAGTAGGGCGAATCCTTATGCACGACGAGGCCGTTGCCGGAGCCGGACAGGCTGTAGGCGGCGATTCCCATTAGCCGGCTCTTGCTTTCCGGATTACTCTCGAAAGTGAAGCCGTTCACGATCAGCGGATAGTCGCCCATCATGCCGATCTGCAGCTTGTTCGCCATCATCGCGTTGGTGACGGGCGGACCGGACGTAAAATTCTGCCACTCCAGCTCGAACTTGATGTTGGCGTACTTGCCGTCCTTCGGCAGGTATTTTTCAAGGAGATGGAGCTGGCGGATGACGACACCGGCGGTCACCGTGTTGGTCGTCGTATCCTGCGTTCCGATACCGAGGGTAACTGTTTCCGCCGAGGCTGGCTGCGCGAGGAGTAGCGCAAGCGACGTCACCGACATCGCGATCGAGAGCGTGGGAAGATGGCGGACCATTCTCATCCTCATTCGGTTGGATGTGCTGTGGTTGCCATGATTGGGTGAGGGCACCGGCAGGGCAAATCCGGAATGGTGACCCCAGTCGATTAGTTGCCGGGAAAAGCTGATTGCATACTCCTTAAGCAGTCCTGCACTATAAAGCCGCTTGCCTGTGCACGGGCCTTGGTCGCACATATGCCTAGTCGGATGCGTGACCGCGCATCTCCTCGAGGACGTCGGTCCGGCAGACCACGATCTGCGACCGCTTGGTCAGAACGATTCCCTTTTCCTGCATCCGCTTCAGGCTGATCGTCACCCATTGCCGGGTCGCGCCGACCATGTGTGCGATGTCGGCGTGGGTGAAGGCCGCCGCGATCACCCGTCCGTCGGCATCCTCGACGCCGTAGAGCTCGACGAGATGCAGCAAGAGATGCGCGAGCCGCTGCGTTATCGATCGCGTTCCCAGCATCTGAGCCAACGCGGAATAGCATTTGCCCTTGAAGGTCAGGCCTTCGATCAGGCCGATCGCGAGGTTCGGAATCTCCGCGGCAAGCGACCGCAGTTCCTTTCCGGGTAGATGGACGACGCTGCAATTGCTGGACGCGACGCCGGACCATTGGTGCGCGGTGCCCTCAAACACTTCGGGACCGCCGACGAAGTTTCCGACATGCCAGTAGGCCAGCGTGATCTCGCGGCCGAGCGGCGAGGTATAGAACACGCGGATGCGGCCGCTCTCGATCAGCCAGATGCCGTCATGCCTGCCGCCCTGGCTGAACAGTGTCTGGCCGCGGTTAAGCACCTTGCGCCGGCCTTGCTTCAGCACCAATTCGCGCTCGCGCTGCGAGAGTTTGTCCATCAATGGTGGCGGACCGCCGATCCACTGCTGGTTCTCGGTGAGCAGCAGCGAGGAACCGCCGGCGGGCCGCGCCGCCGGGGGAACAGTCCCGCGAACCACATTCGCCGCCTGCAACATGAGCCGCCTCCGGAACGTTGAAACCGTTCTAAAGAGGAGCAATGTCCGTGCCAGATGGCGAGCGCGACGGTTAAACAGTCGTCATGCCCGGGCTTGTCCCGGGCATCCACGTTCTTGGTGCGGCAGGAAGATCGTGGATCGGCGAGACAAGCCCGGCCATGACGCTGGTTGCGAAACCGTGCGCGCAGGATGCAGGGTCGTCAGCGCCCGGCGAGGCTCAACAGATACGGCTTCGGGTAGATTCCGCGATTGTGCCCATCCGAAAACGCGATGTTCAGCCCGTAGCCGAGATCCCCGATTTCGGTGATGGCAATACCCGGAAGCGCATCGGGGAAGCGGCCGTCGAAGCGGGCGCGGGTGCAGTGGGCGCATTTGCAGGAGAGTCTGAGTGTTTCAGCGGGCACGCTCAGCGTGTCCTCCTGCGCGGTGCGCACTAGGAGCGTCGCGAGATCAGCGCTGACCTCGTATTCGGCCACGGTCGGCGCCACCAATGTTATGGTCATGACGAACCTCCTGCGTCCTTCTACGCCTGCAGCGGCGAGCGCGGATAGCAACTAATTGCCAGCGGCGGCGAGCACGCGTTGCCTGCCGTTCGATCACCGCCCGCGAAATGTGAAACTAATCGACCGGGATTTTCAGTTCCGCGTTGCCGGAATCCCGGCTCTCCGAGACGTTGCGCTCAACCGCAGGCATGGAGAGACGACGGATGAGCGCATTTCAGAAGGAAACGGTTTTGTCGGTCCGCCACTGGACCGAGTCCCTGTTCAGCTTCACCGCGACGCGCGATCCCGGCTTCCGTTTCCAGAACGGCCAGTTCGCGATGATCGGCCTCGAGGTCGAGGGCAAGCCGTTGATGCGGGCCTACAGCATGGCGAGCGCCAATCACGAGGAAGCGCTCGAGTTCTTCTCGATCAAAGTGCAGGACGGCCCGCTGACCTCGCGGCTCCAGAAGATCAGGGAAGGCGACATCATCCTGGTCGGCCGCAAGGCGACGGGCACGCTGATCACCGGCAATCTCATTCCGGGCAAGCGCCTGCTGCTGCTCTCGACCGGTACCGGCCTCGCGCCGTTCGCCAGCCTGATCAAGGATCCGGATGTCTACGAGAATTACGAGACCATCGTGCTCGCTCATGGCTGCCGTCAGGTCTCCGAACTCGCCTATGGCGAGCACCTCGTCGACGGGCTGCGCAATCACGAGTTCTTCGGGCCCCTGATCCGCGACAAGCTGGTTTATTACCCGACCGTGACCCGCGAGCCGTTCCGGAACCGCGGCCGCATCACCGACCTGATCGCCTCCAACCAGATGTTCGACGATATCGGGCAGCCCGGCCTCGATATCGAGACCGATCGCATCATGCTGTGCGGCAGCCCGGCGATGCTGGAGGAACTCCCCGCGATGTTCACCGCGCGCGGCTTCGTCGAGGGCAACCACAGCCAGCCCGGCCATTTCGTCATCGAGAAGGCCTTCGTCGAGCGCTGAGGCGCAAATCGCTTCCCGGCGACAACTAATTGCTATCGCCCGGAAGCCCCCTGAACAAATCTGATGCAGAGGCGCCGAACATGCGGCGAACCAGGAGCAAGCGATGTCACTAGATCAGATCGTCGACGGACTTTCGGAGGTTTCCTGCGATGTGCTGGTGATCGGCGGCGGCACGGCCGGCCCGATGGCGGCCCTCAAGGCGAAGCTGAAGAACCCGAAGGCCAATGTCGTCCTGCTCGAAAAGGCCAACGTCAAACGTTCCGGCGCGATCTCGATGGGCATGGACGGGCTGAACAACGCCGTCATTCCGGGCTATGCGACGCCGGAGCAGTACACCAAGGAAATCACCATCGCCAATGACGGCATCGTCGACCAGAAGGCGGTCTATAAATATGCGCAAAATTGCTACAAGATCATCGAGGAGCTCGACAGTTTCGGCATCCGTTTCCTGAAGAACGAGAACGGCGATTACGCCGTCAAGAAGGTGCACCACATCGGCACTTACGTTCTGCCGATGCCGAACGGCGAAACGGTGAAGAAGGCGCTCTATCGCCAGCTCCGCCGCGCCCGCATCCTGATCTCGAACCGCTACATGGCGACCCGGCTGCTCAAATCGTCCGACGGCCGCATCGCCGGTGCGATCTCCGTCAACACCCGCACCGCCGAGATCCTGGTGATCAAGGCCAAGGCTGTGATCCTTTGCATGGGCGCCGCGGGCCGGCTGGGCCTGCCGACCTCGGGCTATATGTTCGGCACCTACGAGAACGCCGCGAATTCCGGCGACGGCTACGCGATGGCCTACCACGCCGGCGCCGCACTCGCGAACCTCGAATGCTACCAGATCAACCCGCTGATCAAGGATTACAACGGTCCGGCCTGCGCCTATGTCGCGGGTCCCTTCGGCGCCTTCACGGCGAACAACGAAGGATCGCGCTTCATCGAATGCGACTACTGGTCCGGCCAGATGATGCTGGAGTTCTATAACGAGCTGCTGTCCGGCAAGGGCCCGGTCTTCCTCCAGCTCAAGCATCTCCACCCCGATACGATCTCGGAGATTGAATCCACGCTGCACAAGGTCGAGCGCCCGACCCGCGGCCTGTTCCAGCAGGGGCGTGGCGTCGACTACCGTAACGACTCCATCGAGATGCATATCTCCGAGATCGGATTTTGCTCCGGCCACAGCGCCTCCGGGGTGTTCGTCGACGACAACGCCCGTACGACCGTGCCCGGGCTCTATGCTGCTGGCGACATGGCGAGCGTGCCGCACAACTACATGCTGGGCGCCTTCACCAACGGCTCGGTTGCGGGCATCGATGCGATGGAATTCGCCGACAACCACGACTTCGCGGAGTTCGACGCCGCCGATGTCGCGATGGAGCGCGATCGCGTGCTGGCACCGACCAGGCGCGAGGACGGCATTCCGCCGAACCAGGTCGAATACAAGACCCGTCGCCTCGTCAACGACTATCTGCAGCCGCCGAAAGTCACTCGCAAATACGAGCTCGGCATGCGCCGCCTCGCCGAGACGCGCGAGGATATGCAGGAACACATGATCGCGCGCAATGCGCACGAACTGCTGCGCGCGCTCGAGGTGCAGTCGATCATGGACTGCGCTGACATGGCCGTGCATGCCTCGCTCTATCGCGAGGAGAGCCGCTGGGGGCTCTACCACTGGCGCACGGATTTCCCGGAGAAGGACAACGAGAACTGGTTCTGCCACACGCTGCTGTCCAAGCAGAACGGCAAGATGACCAGCGAGAAGCGGGCCGTCGAGCCTTACGTCGTTCCGATCGCGGACGACGAGAAGGACCTTTACGACAAGCAGCGCATCCGCGCCTCCGCCTGATCCACCGTACCACAGCAACAGGAGACATCACATGCCTCTCGCTTCCTATCAGACGTCGGTTCCGGTGGTCGTCGACGACGCCAAATGTATCGCCGACAAGGGCTGCACGGTCTGCGTCGACGTCTGCCCGCTCGACGTGCTCCGCATCAGCGACATGACCAACAAGGCCTACATGGCCTATGACGAGTGCTGGTACTGCATGCCCTGCGAGGCCGATTGCCCGACCGGCGCCGTCACCGTCAACATTCCCTATCTGTTGAGGTGATCATGTCGAGCCCGTTCGAATCCTACGACGATCTCGAAGACGCCGACGAGCGGCTGCAGGCGGCCGATCCCGCCGAGCGCCGCGTCGCCATCATCGCGCTCGGTCATTCCGGCGATCCCGCAGCCGTCGGCCATCTCGCCAACATGGTGTCGGATCCCGATGCCGGTGTGCGCCAGCAGGTCGCGATGGCGCTCGGCGAGTTCGACGGTCCGGAATCGGCCAGCGCGCTGGTGAAGCTGCTGGTCGATCCGGAGCGAATCGTCGCGGCGGCCGCGGCTGACAGCATGGCCGAGTTCAAGGACCCCGTCTGCGCCGACGTCATCCTGCCGCTGGTCAAGCATGCGCACGCCTTCGTGCGGATGGGAGCGCTGCGTGCGCTGAAGGAGCTGCGCCGCAAGGATACGCTGAAGCCGGCGCTGGAGGCGCTGCAGGATTCCGATGCGGCCGTTCGCGTGCAGGCGATCGGCGTGATCGGCTTCCTCAAGCTGGAGGAATCCATTCCCGCGCTGACCGCGCTGATCAACGATCCCGACGCGCACGTCCGGCGCGCTGCCGTGAGTGCACTGGCGTTCTCGCAGATGAAGCCCGCGGCGGAGACGATCACGCGGGCGCTGAAGGATTCCGACTGGATGGTCCGCGAGATGGTGGCGGAAACGCTCGGTCTCAACGTCAACGGCTCGCTCGCGGCAGACCAACTCGTCGGCGCACTCGCCGACGACTTCTGGCAGGTGCGGTTGAAGGCGATCCGCAGCCTCGGCAAGATGAAGATCGAACGCGCGGTTCGCCCGATCGGGAATTGCATCAACCACGACCAGGCCAACCTGCGGAAGGAAGCCGCCGCCGCACTCGGCGAAATCGCCCATCCCGACGGCGAAGCATTCCTGGCCGTGATTGCCGACGATGCCGACCCTGATGTCCGCAAGAACGCGCGCTGGGCGCTGCAGCAGATCGCGGCGCGCAAGGCGCGCGCAGGCGCATAAAGGCGCGGGCGGGGGGCATCATAGAGGGGCCGGCTGCCGCTCTGGACTTCCCCTGCCAGACGTTTATTGGTTCTCGCCAATGGAGCCGGTCGCTGCGAGGCGGCCGATCCCGATAAACAGCGAGGACGCCGGCCATGACGAGCTTGACGGTAAAGGACCTTCTCCCCGAGGATGGAACGAAGGGGACGCTGGTCGGCCGCGTCTGGCTGCCGCAGGCGAACGGCCCGGCCGTGGTCGCCGTGCGCGGCGACGGCGTGTTCGACGTCAGCACGAAATTTCCTACCGTCAGCGCGCTCTGCGAGGAGGACAATCCGGCCAAGGCGCTTGCCACGGTCAAGGGCGAGCGCATCGGCGATCTCGAAGCCATCGTCGCCAACACCGCGCCCGACGGCCGCGATCCCAAAAAGCCGTGGCTGCTGGCGCCGGTCGATCTCCAGACCCTGAAGGCGGCCGGCGTGACCTTCGCGATCTCGATGCTTGAGCGCGTGATCGAGGAGCGGGCCAAGGGCAATCCGGCCTCGGCCGAAGCGATCCGCAAAGAGGTGACGCGGCTGATCGGTGACGATCTGTCAAAGCTCAAGCCGGGCTCCGACCAGGCGATGCACCTCAAGCAGGTGCTGATCGATCAGAACGCCTGGAGTCAATATCTCGAGGTCGGCATCGGCCCGGATGCCGAGGTCTTCACCAAGGCACCGACCATGTCCTCGGTCGGCACCGGCATGGATGCCGGCCTGCATCCGAAATCGACCTGGAACAATCCCGAGCCGGAGCTCGTGGTGTTCGTCTCGAGCCGCGGCAAGATTGTCGGCGGCGCGCTCGGCAACGACGTCAATCTGCGCGACTTCGAGGGCCGTTCGGCGCTGCTGTTGTCGAAGGCCAAGGACAACAATGCCTCGTGCTCGATCGGCCCGCTGCTGCGCCTGTTCGACGACACCTTCACACTGGATGACGCGCGCAAGCTCGACATCAGCCTGAACGTGAAGGGCACGGACGGTTTTGTGCTCGACGGCCATTCCTCGATCAGCATGATCAGCCGCGATCCGACCGATCTGGTCGCGCAGACCATCGGCAAGGTGCACCAGTATCCAGACGGCTTCGTGCTGTTCCTCGGCACGATGTTCGCGCCGGTCAAGGATCGCGAGGCGCCGGGGCAGGGCTTTACGCACAAGCGCGACGACATCGTCACGATCGCAGCACCTCAGCTCGGCAAGCTCGTCAACCGCATGCGCACCAGCGACGAGTGCGAGCCGTGGACATTCGGCATCGGCGCGCTGATGAAGAACCTGGCGCAGCGCAAGCTGATCTAGCTCTTCGTTCCCGCGCGCCGATTTGGGCGATCAGCGCGGGCTGTGTCCTCCGTCATTGCGAGCGGAGCGAAGCAATCCGGAATCTTTCCGCGGCGGGGGTCTGGATTGCTTCGCTGCGCTCGCAATGACGAGGAGAGAGGGAGCTTTCATCTTTGCGTTGCGTGACCGGAACAAAATCTCGCTCAGCGTGTCTTGCTATGGACTCGGCCGCCGACCCCAGGTCGCTTATAAATAGTCAAATAATATGACTAGTCAGGCTTTCACTTCCATGATCTAGTGTGCGCAATCGCTCCGAATGGGGCGTGCGTGGGTGCCATTTTACCAAGATGGGCGCTCGCCAGCATCCGGGAGAGGCGCCTCATGACCTCGCGCATCGTGGTCATTCCGACCAAGCGAGCGCATTCCAACCACGCCGAAGTCGCGCGCTCGATCGGCGTCGACATCATCACCGGACGCCATGCGGAAGGGACGCGCCTTCCCGGTGATGCCGAGATGATCGCGACGTTCGGCGTGTCGCGGCCGGTGCTGCGCGAGAGCGTGAAGACGCTGGTCGCCAAGGGGCTGCTGACCACCAAGGCGCGTGTCGGCACCGTCGTGCGCGAGCGCGCCGCGTGGAACATGTTCGACGCCGACGTCCTGGCCTGGCATCTCGATGCCGGCATCGACAAGCGCTTCCTCAACGATCTCGCCGAAATCCGTCTCGCGGTCGAGCCGCGCGCGGCCGTGCTCGCGGCGGCGCAGCGGTCGGAGGAGGACCTCGCCGAACTTCGCCGCAGCATGGACCGCATGCGGTGTGAGGCCTCCGACTCCGCGGGCTTCGCCGACGCGGACCTCGCTCTCCACGTTGCAGTGGCGCGCGCGTCGGGCAATCTGTTCATGCGCTCGATCGGCCACGTCATCGAGGCCGCGTTGCGCGCCTCGTTCCTTCTCAGCGCCCCCATCGAAGCCGAGGATCGCGACGCCGTGTTGCTCTGGCACCAGAAGATCGTCGATGCCATCGCGGCCGGCGACGCGGACGCCGCATCCGACGCGATGGTCTATGTCATTCACAACGGCATGAGCCGCCACGAGGGCACGACGATCGATTCCGCTCCGATCGACCGGCTGCCGTCGGCAAAGACTGGAGCATGAGCGTGGCCGAACTTCGCATCGCCATCGTTGGCCTCGGCAAGATCGCGCGCGACAAGCACGTGGGCGCCATTGCGGCGACCCCCGGTGTGACGCTGGCCGCCATCGCCAGCCACGACGGCTCGCTGCCGGGCCTACCGTGTTTCAAGAGCATCGAAGAATTGCTGGAAAAGGGGCCGCCGATCGATGCGGTGGCGCTGTGCACGCCGCCGCAAGCGCGGCGCGCGGCGGCCGCGACGGCGCTCGCTGCCGGCAAGCATGTGCTGCTGGAGAAGCCGCCAGGCATGGGCGTCTCAGAGTTGGATCCGCTTGTGGCGATGGCGACGGACGCAAAGCGTACGCTGTTTGCGACCTGGCATTCGCGCTATGCGCCCGCGGTCGAGCCGGCGCGCGAATGGCTCGCCACCCGGCGGCTCAAATCGGTGCACATCAACTGGAATGAGGATGTCCGCGTCTGGCATCCCGGGCAGGCCTGGATCTGGCAGCCGGGCGGACTCGGTGTGTTCGATCCCGGGATCAACGCGCTGTCGATCCTGACCCACATCCTCCCGAGGCCCGTGTTCGTCACCGCGGCGGAGCTCGCCTTTCCGTCCAATTGCCAGGCGCCGATTGCCGCGAACCTGACGTTGACGGATATCGGTGGCCTGCCGATCACCGCCGAGTTCGATTTCCGTCAGACCGGGCCGCAGAGCTGGGATATCGTCGTCGAAACCGACGAGGGACAAATGACGCTGTCCCGCGGCGGCCGGATCATGGCGATCGACGGCAAAGTGGTTGCCGAGGCGCCCGACGCGGAATATCGCGAACTGTACCGGCGCTTCGTCAACCTCGCGGCAATAGGCGCCAGCGACGTCGATCTGGCGCCATTCCGTCTCGTCGCCGATGCCTTCCTGCTCGGCAGGCGCAACACTGTCGAACCATTTGTGGATTGAACATGGCCGGCTCGAAGAAAATCGAAAAAGACGTTTTTGGAACGCTGCCGGATGGCCGCAAGGTCGAGCGCATCGTGCTGCGCGGCGAGGGCGGCTTCGAGGCGCGCATCATCACCCACGGCGCGGTGATCCAGGCGCTGATCGCGCCGGACGCCAGGGGCAACTATGCTGATGTCGTGCTCGGCCACGATGCCTTTGACGGCTATCTTGCCGAGCGGAAGTTTCTCGGCGCCACTGTCGGCCGCTACGCGAACCGCATCGCCAAGGGACAGTTTTCGCTCGATGGCGAGACCTTCCAGCTTTCTGTCAACAACGGCCCGAACGCGCTGCATGGCGGCCTCGACGGTTTCGATCGCAAGCTCTGGGATATCGCCGAGATCGACGACGGTGCCGAACCCGCGGTGACGTTGAGCTATACCAGCCCGCACGGCGAGGAGAACTATCCAGGCAAACTGGACGTGCAGCTCACCTATCGCGTGACCGGTCCGGCCGAATTGTCGCTGATGATGGAGGCGCGAACCGACCGGCCGACCATCGTCAACCTCACCAACCACAGCTTCTTCAACCTCGAGGGCGCGATATCTGGCACGCCGATCCTCGATCACAGGCTGACGGTTGCCGCCGAGCATTTCCTTGCGATCGATCCCACCGCGATCCCTTTGCCTGGGCCGCCGCGTGCGGTCGCCGGCACGCCGTTCGATTTTCGCGACGCTCATGCTGTCGGCTCGCGCATCCGCGAGAGCCATGAGCAGCTGCGCAACGGTAGGGGTTATGACCACACCTATTGCCTTGGGCTCGATGGCAAGCTCGCGCTCGCGGCGCGGCTGGAGGCGCCGCGCTCAGGGCGCGTGATGGAGCTCCTCACCAATCAGCCTGGCCTGCAGGTCTATTCCGGCAACTATCTCGACGGCACGATGTCGGGGAAGGGCGGGAAGCTGATCCGGCAATCCGACGCCATGTGCCTGGAGCCGCACATGTGGCCCAATTCGCCGAACCGGCCGGACTTTCCGAGCCCGCGCCTCGATCCCGGCGGCGTCTATCGCCATCACACCGTCTATCGCTTCGTGGTGAGGTCATCATGACGGAGCAGGTCGCCACGACGGTTTTCTCGAACGATCCCTGTCATCTCGGCGAGGGGCCGACTTATGACGTCACCACCGACACCGCCTGGTGGTTCGACATCCGCGAGGGACGCCTGTTCGAGGCGCATCTCGGCAGCGGCAGCATTCGCGTCCACGCACTCGGCCGGATGGCGAGCGCGCTTGGGCGCATCGATGCCGGGCGGCAGTTGATCGTGGCGGAAGACGGTCTTTACATTCGCACACTCGCCGACGGCGCGATGACGCTGTTCTGTCCGCTCGAAGCCGACAACCCCGCGACGCGCTCCAATGATTGCCGGGTGCATCAATCCGGTACGTTCTGGATCGGCACGATGGGCCGCAAGGCCGAGCGCGGGGCAGGGGCGATCTACGCGTTCCACCGCGGCAAGATCTCGACGCTGTTTCCCGGCATCAGCATTCCGAACTCGATCTGCTTCTCGCCGGATGGTGGCACCGGCTACTTCACCGATACGGCGCGCGCGGTGCTCTATTCCGTGCCGCTCAATCCCGCGACCGGACTGCCGCGCGGCGAGCCGGAGGTACTGCTGCGCCATACCGGCGTCGGCGGTCTCGACGGCTCGGTGTGCGATGCTGACGGGCAGATATGGAACGCCTGCTGGGGCGCGAGCCGTATCGATGTTTACTCTCCGCACGGTGAGCGCCTGCGCTCGCTCAGTGTACCGGCGAAGCAATCGAGCTGTCCCGCGTTCGTCGGCCCCGATCTGTCGCGCCTGCTCGTGACATCCGCCTGGCAAGACATGGATGCCGCGGCGCGCGCCGCCGATCCACAGGCCGGATTCACCTTTCTGCTGGACGCATCCGCGCGTGGCCGCGCGGAGCCCGACGTCAAGCTCTCATAGGAGATCCGGTCTCGACGTCTAATTCCATTCGCGACGACACCAAGAAACAGTCTGACACCCAAGGGAGTGAAACATGTTGAAACTGAAGACCACCATCCTTGCACTGGCGTTTGCCGGCGCTGCGGCGATGGCGATAGGCGCCGCATCCGCGCAGGAGAAGGCGACGGTGGGCATCGCCATGCCGACCAAATCTTCGGCACGCTGGATCGACGACGGCAACAACATGGTCAAGGTGCTGAAGGAGCGCGGCTACAACACTGACCTGCAATATGCCGAGGACGACATTCCGAACCAGCTCTCGCAGGTCGAGAATATGGTGACCAAGGGCGCGAAGGCGCTGGTGATCGCCGCGATCGACGGTACTACGCTGTCCGACGTGCTCAAGCAGGCCAAGGCAAAAGGCATCACCGTGATCGCCTATGACCGCCTGATCCGCGGCACACCGAATGTCGACTATTACGCGACCTTCGACAATTTTCAGGTCGGCGTGCTGCAGGCCCAGTCGATCGAGCAGGGGCTTGGGCTGAAGGAGGGCAAGGGTCCCTTCAACATCGAACTGTTCGGCGGCTCGCCCGACGACAACAACGCCTACTTCTTCTACAACGGCGCGATGAGCGTGCTGAAGCCGTACATCGACAGCGGCAAGCTCGTCGTTGTCTCCGGCCAGATGGGCATGGACAAGGTCGCGACCCTGCGCTGGGACGGCGCCACTGCACAGGCGCGCATGGACAATCTGCTCAGCGCCTACTACGGCAACAAGAAAGTCAACGCCGTGCTGTCGCCTTATGACGGTCTTTCGATTGGCATCATCTCCTCGCTGAAGGGCGTCGGTTACGGCAGCGCCGGTCAGCCGATGCCTGTTATCTCCGGTCAGGACGCCGAGGTCCCCTCGATCAAGGCGATGCTGCGCGGCGACCAGTACTCGACCATCTTCAAGGACACCCGCGATCTCGCCAAGGTGACCGCCGACATGGTCGACGCAGCGCTCGCCGGCAAGCAGGTGACCGTCAACGACTCCAAGACTTACGAGAACGGCGTCAAGACCGTGCCGTCCTACCTGCTCAAGCCGGTCGTGGTGTACAAGGACAATTGGGAAAAGCTCCTGGTGGACAGCGGCTATTACAAGAAGTCGCAGTTCCAGTAAGACTCTCTCGTCTCCCTCGCCCCGCTCTTGCGGGGAGAGGGCGGGGTGAGGGGCTCTCTCCAAACGGGTAGCTGCCCTCGCGGAGACTCCCCCTCACCCGATCGCTTCGCGATCGACCTCTCCCCGCAAGCGGGGCGAGGTAAAGGAACGTAAGGGACACCGAAGATGACTGCCACGCTGGAGATGCGCAACGTCAGCAAGAGCTTTTCGGGCGTGCAGGCGCTGCGCGACGTGAACTTCTCGGTCGAGGCCGGGCAGATCCACGCTCTTGTCGGCGAGAACGGCGCCGGCAAGTCCACGCTGATGAAGGTGCTCAGCGGAGTCTATCCAGCCGGCAGCTACGAGGGCACCATCGTCTTCGAGGGCGAGGAGCGGCGTTTTCGCGACATCAACGATTCCGAGGCGCTCGGCATCATCATCATCCACCAGGAGCTGGCGCTGATCCCGTTGATGTCGATTGCGGAAAACATTTTCCTGTCGCGTCCGCCGTCGAAATTCGGGGTGATCGATCGCGATGAAGTCTACCGGCGCACGCGCGATCTGCTGGCGCAGGTCGGCCTCAGGGAATCCCCTGATACCCTGATTACCGACCTCGGCGTCGGCAAGCAGCAACTGGTCGAGATCGCCAAGGCGCTGTCAAAGCGGGTGCGGATGCTGATCCTGGACGAGCCGACCGCCAGCCTCAACGAGGCCGATAGCGCTGCACTGCTCGAGCGGCTGATGGCGTTCCGAGCGCAAGGCATCGGTTCGATCCTGATCTCGCACAAGCTCAACGAGGTCGCCAAGGTCGCCGACCATATCACCGTGCTGCGCGACGGCCGCACCGTCGACAGCATCGACTGTCATGCGGAGCCGATCCAGGAAGACCGCATCATCCGCAGCATGGTCAACCGGGATCTCGCGCATCGTTTTCCCGAGCGTCGTTCGAAAATCGGCGAGGCCGTGCTCGAGGTTTCGAAATGGTCGGTCTATCACCCCATTCATCCCGAGCGGCAGGTGATCAAGAACGTCGATTTCAGCGTCAAGCGCGGCGAGGTCGTCGGCATCGCGGGGCTGATGGGGGCGGGCCGTACCGAGTTCGCGATGAGTCTGTTCGGCCGGTCCTGGGGGACCAATATCAGCGGCCGGATCCAGCTCGAGGGCCATGAGATCTCGCTGCCGAGCGTCGCCGCTGCAATCGATGCAGGCCTTGCCTATGTCACCGAGGATCGCAAGCAGCTCGGGCTGATTCTCGCCGACGACGTCCGCAAGAACATTACGCTCGCAAGCCTCGACCAGGTCGCGCCGGGAAGGGTAATCGACGATATCGCCGAGCTGAAGGTCGCCACCGACTATCGCAACCGCATGCGCATCCGCTGCTCCGACGTCTACCAGGAGACCGGCCAGCTCTCCGGCGGCAACCAGCAGAAGGTCGTGTTGTCGAAATGGCTGATGACCGACCCCAAGGTTCTGATCCTGGACGAACCGACGCGGGGCATCGACGTCGGTGCCAAGTACGAGATTTACGGTATCATCAACGAGCTTGCCGAGGCCGGCCGCGGCGTCGTGGTGATCTCGTCGGAGATGCCCGAGTTGCTCGGGATCTGCGATCGCATCTGCGTCATGAACGACGGCGCCTTCGTCGGCGAGTTCAGGGGCGCCGAGGCGACGCAGGAAAAGATCATGCGCGCCATCATGCGCAACGACAGAAACTATGGTAACGGCGCGCCTGAGGCGGCGGAGATGGGAGGTGTGCGGCCATGACCGACAAGACGGTATCGCTGCCCGAAGAGCGCCGGCACGGCAGCTTCATCAAGAACAATTTGCGCAATTACGGCATGCTGATGTCGCTGATTGCGATCATGCTGTTCTTCCAGGTCATGACCGGCGGCACGCTGCTGCAGCCGCTCAACCTCACCAATCTGGTGCTGCAAAACAGCTACATCGTCATCATGGCGCTGGGCATGCTGCTGATCATCGTGACGGGACACATCGATCTCTCGGTCGGCTCCGTCGCGGGCTTCGTCGGTGCGGTGGCTGCGGTGCTGATGGTCACCTACAAGGTCGACTATACGCTCGCCTTCATCATCTGCCTCGCGGTCGGCGCGGCGATCGGTGCGGCGCAGGGCTATTGGGTCGCTTACTTCAAGATCCCGTCCTTCATCGTGACCCTGGCTGGGATGCTCGTATTCAAGGGCCTTGCGCTCGCGGTGTTGCAGGGCCAGTCGCTCGGGCCGTTCCCGCCGACCTTCCAGAAATTATCGTCGGGCTTCATTCCGGAATTGCTGCCGGAAGCCGGCACGCTGCATCCGACCTCGATGCTGATCGGCGCCGTGCTGGCGCTGGGTCTGGTCTATGCCAGCGCCAAGAGCCGCACGCGTGAGCTGTCGCACGGCATCGAGGTCGAGCCTTATGCATTCTTCCTCGGCAAGAGCATCGTGCTGGCCTGCGCCGTACTGTACTTCACCTATTTGATCGCAACCTATCGCGGCTTGCCGAACGTGCTCGTGATCATGAGCATCCTGATCGCGCTCTATGGTTTCGTGACCCGCCGCACGGTGATCGGCCGTCAGATCTATGCTGTCGGCGGCAATGCCAAGGCGGCGGGCCTGTCCGGCATCAAGACCGAGCGGCTGACGTTCCTCACCTTCGTCAACATGGGCGTCCTCGCCGCGCTCGCCGGCCTCGTCTTCGCCGCTCGCCTCAACACCGCGACTCCGAAGGCCGGTTTGGGTTTCGAGCTCGACGTCATCGCTGCCTGCTTCATCGGCGGCGCCTCGGCCTATGGCGGTGTCGGACGCGTCGGCGGCGCCGTGGTCGGCGCCATGATCATGGGTGTGATGAACAACGGCATGTCCATCCTGGGCATCGGCATCGATTATCAGCAGGTCATCAAGGGACTGGTGCTGCTCGGGGCAGTCTGTATCGACGTTTATAACCAGCGGCGGTAGGTCGCCTTCAATGAGGGCTGGAGCGGCGTTATCGATGTGGGTCATTGGACCAGCGCGTGCGGGCGCCGTTCTCTTCTGAGCTATTGCTCATCGAATGGGTATATGATCGAATGATCGGATGGATCAAAGCCGGCCGAAGCCCGATCTCATCATCTTTGATTGCGATGGCGTGCTCGTCGACAGCGAGTTGTTGAGCTGCCGGTGCCTTGCCGATGGACTGTCCGAATTGGGGATCGCGCTGACGGTTGCGCAGGCGCTCGAGCTGTTTCTCGGGCGAAGTACAAGCGCGGTCGCGCAGCACTATCGCGGGCTTGGCCAGGCGCTGCCTGCCGATTTTCCCGTCCGTTTGAAGTCGCGTGTACTCGGCCTTTTCAGGGAGGCGCTCCATCCGATTCAGGATGTCGACAGCGTCCTGTCCGATCTGCGGGTCCCGTCTTGCGTGGCATCGTCGAGCGATCTCGACAGGGTCGCGCTGTCGCTGCAGGTCACCGGTCTCGCACCGCATTTCGGCGACCGTCTCTACACCGCGCAAATGGTCCAGCACGGCAAGCCGGCGCCGGATCTCTTCCTCCATGCAGCCGCGAAGATGCGGGCCGACCCTGCGCGCACGTTGGTGGTCGAGGACAGCGTCAGCGGCGTGCAGGCGGGGAAGGCCGCCGGGATGATCGTCTGGGGATTTGTCGGCGGCAGCCATTACGACGGCCGCGATGGGCACGCTATATTGTCGGCCGCCGGCGCCGATCGGGTCTTCGCGCGCATGAACGATTTCTGGAAGGGGGCGTGACGGCTTGGCAGGCGAGAACGACAAGTCGAGGTTGGACGATGCCGCGCGGGCCGGCTGGCTCTATTTCATTGCCGGCCATACCCAGGACGAGATCGCCAAAATGCTCCAGGTCTCGCGCGCTTCGGCGCAGCGGCTGGTCTCGCTGTGCCTCGCCGAGCGTCTCATCACCTTTCGGCTCGAACACCCCATCGCCGCCTGCATGGAATTGGCCGCGCGGCTGAGAGAGCGTTTCGACCTCAACTATTGCGAGGTCGTGCCGGCCGATCCCGGGGCGCCGCAGGCCACGGCGGGTATCGCCGAACGTTGTGCCAATCTGCTGGATTCGACGTTGCGTTCGGAGAAGCCTGTGATCGTCGCGCTCGGAACGGGACGCGCGGTGCGCGCCGCAGTCGAGCGCGTCACGCCGATCGACCGGCCCAACCATCAGATCGTCTCGCTGGTCGGCAACATCTCGGCCGACGGTTCGGCAAGCTTCTACGACACCGTCGGCCGGCTCGCCGACCGCACCGGCGCGCGGCATTATCCGATGCCGCTGCCGTTCCTGATGTCGTCCGAGGACGAGCGCAACAAGATGGTGCGGATCGAGCCGATCGCGAAGGTCAAGGCGGTCGCGGCCAAGGCGGATCTTCGTCTGGTTGGTATCGGCCAGATGGACCAGAAGGCCCAGGTCCATGTCGACGGCTTCGTCACCCGCGATGAGTTGTTCGAGATGATGCGGCAAGGGGCGATCGGCGAGATCACGGGCTGGGCTTACGACTCCAAGGGCCGCCTGCTGAAGGCCGGCACCAACAAGCGCCTCACCAGCATTCCGCCGGAAGTGCCGGCGAAGACCGCCACGATCGCGGCCGCGGTCGGCGCGGCCAAGGTACCGGCGATCGCGGCGGCGTTGAACGGCGGCCTGATCAACGGATTGATCACGGACGAAGCGACGGCTCGGGCGATCCTCGAGCGGTCGTAGGGCGGCTCTAAAACGCAATTCGCGTGTCGCCCAAGTGTTTCCGAGTCGTCATGGCCGGGACAAGCCCGGGCTTGACGACATTCCTCAAGTTCTCATCCCTCCCGCACCGCAGCACTCATAAGTTGCGCAAACGCCCGCGCGCCTGCTTGACAACAGCTGCCCCTCATCCGAACATACGCTCAACGCGTGGGCATATGCTCAAAACGCGAGTTTGAGGGAGGTCACCGTGAAACACGTACTCGGCGCCGTCTGCGGCGCGTCCGTTCTGCTGGCTGTCCCCGCGATGGCCGAAACGACCCTGACGATCGCCACCGTGAACAATGGCGACATGATCCGCATGCAGGGGCTCACCAGCGAATTCACCAAGGCCAACCCGGACATTTCGGTGAAATGGGTGACCCTGGAGGAGAACGTGCTGCGCCAGCGCGTTACCACCGACATCGCCACCAAGGGCGGCCAGTTCGACGTGCTTACCATCGGCACCTACGAAGTGCCGATCTGGGCCAAGAAGGGCTGGCTGGTGCCGCTCGCCAATCTCGGTGCCGATTACGACGTCGCCGATCTCCTGCCCAAGATCAGGGATGCCGTGTCCGCCGACGGCAAGCTTTACGCCGCGCCGTTCTACGGCGAGAGCTCGATGGTGATGTACCGCACTGATCTGTTCGACAAGGCCGGCCTGAAGATGCCGGAAAAGCCGACCTGGGATTTCGTCACGGACGCCGCCAAGAAGCTCACCGACAAGAGCGCCGGTACCTACGGCATCTGCCTGCGCGGCAAGGCCGGCTGGGGCGAGAACATGGCGTTCCTCTCGGCCATGGCCAACTCCTACGGCGCGCGGTGGTTCGACGAAAAGTGGGAGCCGCAGTTCAACACGCCGGAATGGAAGACGACGCTCACGACCTATGTGAACCTCATGAAGGAAGCCGGCCCTCCCGGCGCAAGCTCCAACGGCTTCAACGAGAACCTCGCGCTGTTCAACGCCGGCAAGTGCGCGATGTGGATCGACGCGACGGTCGCGGCGTCATTCGTCACCAACCCGAAGGACTCCAAGGTCGCCGACAAGGTCGGCTTTGCCCTTGCGCCCAACACCGGGCTCGGCAAGAACGCCAACTGGCTGTGGGCCTGGAACCTCGCGATCCCCGCGGGCTCCAAGAAGACCGAAGCGGCCGAGAAGTTCATCGCCTGGGCGACGAGCAAGGATTACACGAAACTCGTGGCGTCGAAGGAGGGCTGGGCCAACGTGCCGCCGGGCACGCGCACCTCGCTCTACAAGAACGAAGACTATCTGAAAGTCGCGCCGTTCGCGAAACTGACTTTGGCCTCGATCGACGCCGCAGATCCGAACAAGCCGACGGTGAAGCCGGTGCCCTATGTCGGAGTGCAATACGCCGCGATCCCCGAATTCCAGGGCATCGGTACGCAGGTCGGACAGCAGTTTTCGGCCGCGCTCGCGGGATCGATGACGGTCGATGCGGCGCTCGCCGCCGCGCAATCCGCCACCGAGCGCGAGATGAAGCGCGCCGGCTACATCAAGTGAACCCGAGCTCTCCCTGAGCTCAAACTTGCGGCCGTCCATCACTCTGGATGGATGGCCGCCTTCTTCCCGAAGGCGGAGAAGTGAGGAATGGCAACCCGGCAGACACAGTTTCTGGCGCGCGCGCTCCTGGCGCCTGCGGTCGGGCTGCTCTTCATCTGGATGATCGTTCCGCTTGCGCTGACGATCTATTTCTCGACGCTGCATTACAGCCTGCTCGATCCCGGCTCGGAATCCTTCGTCGGGCTGGAAAACTTCCGCTACTTCCTCACCGATCCCGCCTTCCTCGCTTCGCTCCAGAACACGCTGGTTCTGGTCGGTTCGGTGCTGGCGCTGACGATCCTGCTCGGCATTCCCCTGGCGCTGCTGATGGACCAGCCGGTGATCGGGCGCAATTTCGTCCGGCTGATGGTGATCGCGCCGTTCTTCGTGATGCCGACGGTGAGTGCGCTGGTGTGGAAGAATTTGCTGATGCACCCGGTGTCGGGCCTGTTCGCCTGGATCGCCTCGCTGTTCGGGTTGACGCCGATCGACTGGTTCAACGACGTGCCGCTGTTTGCGGTGATCCTGATCGTGACGTGGCAGTGGCTGCCCTTCGCGACGCTGATCCTGCTGACCGCGCTGCAATCGCTCGACGAGGAGCAGAAGGAAGCGGCTGAGATGGACGGCGCGAGCGCCGTCTCGACCTTCATCTACATCACGCTGCCGCACCTGGCGCGGCCCATCACCGTGGTGATCCTGATCGAGACCATCTTCCTGCTGACGGTGTTCGCCGAGATATTCGTCACGACCGGGGGCGGGCCGGGCCTGCAGACCACCAACATCGCCTTCCTGATCTATTCGCAGGCCTTGATCCAGTTCGACGTCGGCAGCGCATCGGCGGGTGGTCTCGTCGCGGTCGTCATCGCCAACGTCGTCGCTTTCTTCCTCGTCCGCATCGTCGGCCGCAATCTGGAGGCATGACTCATGGCACGGACGGCGACGACAAGGCGGGTGGTGGTGTCGACGATCGGAGCGTGGTTCTTCGGTTTCCTGATCTTCTTCCCGATCCTCTGGATGGTGCTGGCGAGCTTCAAGACCGAGCTCGAGGCCTTTGCGATTCCGCCGTCCTTCCTGTTCTTCCACTGGACGACCGAGAACTACGCGACAGTGCAGGAGCGCAGCGACTATCTCCTTCATGCGATGAACTCGATCATCATCGCCGGCGGATCGACCTTGATTGCGCTGCTGATCGCAATCCCGGCAGCCTGGTCGATGGCGTTCTCGCCAACCAAGCGCACCAAGGACGTCCTGCTCTGGATGCTCTCGACCAAGATGATGCCGCCTGTCGGGGTGCTGGTGCCGATCTATCTCATCTACAAGACCTTCGGCTTGCTCGATTCCCGCATCGGCCTCGTCTTCATCCTCTGCCTCGGAAACTTGCCGATCGTGATCTGGATGCTGTTCACCTATTTCAAGGAGATCCCGCGCGACATCCTTGAAGCCGCGCGCATGGACGGCGCCACGATCGGCCGTGAACTCGTCTACGTGCTGACGCCGATGGCAATCCCGGGGCTCGCGTCGACGATGTTGCTCAATCTGATCCTGGCCTGGAACGAGGCGTTCTGGACGCTGAACCTGTCGACGTCGAACGCCGCGCCGCTCACCACGTTCATCGCGTCCTATTCCAGTCCGGAAGGGCTGTTCTGGGCCAAGCTGTCGGCGGCCTCGACGCTGGCGATCGCGCCCATTCTCGTCCTCGGTTGGTTCAGCCAGAAGCAGCTCGTGCGCGGGCTCACCTTTGGCGCGGTGAAGTAAAGGGGCTGCCGAATCATGGGTCAGATTACACTTCAGGGCGTACAGAAATCCTTCGGACCCGTGCACATCATCAAGGGGGCCGATCTCGACATCGCCGATGGCTCCTTCGTCGTGTTCGTGGGGCCATCGGGCTGCGGCAAGACCACGTTGCTGCGTCTCATCGCCGGCCTCGAGGACGTCAGCGGCGGCAGCATCCTGATCGACGGCAAGAATGTCGTCGACACGCCGCCGGCCAAGCGCGGCTTGTCGATGGTGTTCCAGTCCTACGCGCTCTATCCGCATATGAGCGTCCGCGGCAATATCGGCTTTGGTCTGAAGATGGCGGGACTGTCCAGGGATGAGACCAACCGCAAGGTCGAGGCGGCCGCCGCGACGCTGAACTTGACGCCTTATCTCGACCGGAAGCCGCGCGAGCTCTCCGGCGGCCAGCGCCAGCGCGTCGCGATCGGCCGGGCCATCGTCCGCGAGCCCAAGGCGTTCCTGTTCGACGAGCCGCTGTCCAACCTCGACGCCGCGCTGCGTGTGCAGATGCGCATCGAGGTGACGCGGCTGCAGAAGCAGCTCGGCACCACAGCGATCTACGTGACCCATGACCAGGTCGAGGCCATGACCATGGCCGACAAGATCGTCGTGCTTAACGGCGGCAAGATCGAACAATACGGTTCGCCGCTGGAACTCTACGAGCGTCCTGCCAACCTGTTCGTCGCCGGCTTCATTGGCTCGCCCAAGATGAATTTCGTGACCGGCGAGCTCGCTGCGCAGCAGGGCGCGACAACCATCGGAGTGCGGCCGGAGCACCTCCGGATCGAGCGCGATGCCGCCGGCGGCTGGACCGGCAAGATCGCGGTCGCCGAGCATCTCGGCAGTGACACCTTTCTTTATGTCGATGCAGGGCCGCTCGGAATGCTCACGGCCCGCCACGTCGGCGAATTGAGCCTTGGCGCTGGCGACCGCGTGTCGCTGGTGCCGGACCCCGCACGCATCCATCGCTTCGACGCAAGTGGCAACGCGATCAGGACCTGACAAGAAACGGGAATACGACCATGTACCTGGAAAAATTCAAACTGAACGGCAAGACCGCGTTCATCACCGGCGGCGGGCAGGGCATCGGCCTGGGCTGTGCTGAAGCGCTGGCCGAGGCCGGCGCAAAAGTGATCATCGGTGACCGCGACAGCAAGGTCGCGGCTGACGCGAAGGCCAGCCTGAAGGCAAAGGGCTACGACATCGAGACCGCGATCATGGATGTCACCGACACCAAGCGCGTGGCGGAGGTCGCGAACGATCTCGTCGCGCGCCACGGCAAGGTCGACATTCTCGTCAACAACGCCGGTATTGCGCGCAGCGAGACGCCGGCCGAGACGGTCACGGACGAGCATTGGCTCAACGTCATCGACGTCAACCTCAACGGTACCTTCTGGTGCTGCCGCGAGTTCGGCAAGCACATGCTGAAGGCCAAAAGCGGCGCCATCGTCAATGTCGGGTCGATGTCCGGCTTCATCGTCAACAAGCCGCAGGAGCAGTGCTTCTACAACGCCTCCAAGGCCGGGGTGCATCACCTGACCAAATCGCTCGCCGCCGAATGGGGTGCGCGCGGCATCCGCGTCAACGCGGTGGCGCCGACCTATATCGACACGCCGCTCAACGCCTTCGTGAAGAGCACGCCAAGAATGTACGACGCCTGGATCGGGGGAACCCCGATGGGGCGGATGGGACAGGTCGAGGAAATCGCCTCCGTCGTGTTGTTCCTGTCATCCGAGGCCGCGAGCCTGATGACCGGCAGCATCGTGCTGGTGGATGGCGGCTACACTTGCTGGTAGGCTTGCGTCAAAACTGACGAGAGCTTCCGGGAGCGACAATGCCGCGAGCGTATATCGGCGTCGATGTAGGAACCACGAGCACGCGTGCTGGGGTGTTTGACGAGGCCGGCACTTTGCTCGCCACAGCCAAACATCCGATCAGGATCTGGCACGAGGCCGGCGACATCGTCGAGCAGTCGTCCCAGGACATCTGGGAGGCCTGTGTCAAATCGGTTCGGGCGGCGATGGCGGAAGCTGCGATTGCGCCCGACAGCGTCTACGGCATCGGCTTCGATGCCACTTGTTCGCTGGTCGTGCTTGATCGCGGGGGCGAGCCTGTGACCGTCAGTTCGTCCGGTGACAGGCAGCGCAACATCATCGTCTGGATGGATCATCGCGCCACGGCTGAGGCTCGACTGATCAACGAGACCAAGGATTCCGTACTCCGCTATGTCGGCGGCTCGATCTCGCCCGAGATGGAGATGCCGAAGCTGTTGTGGCTGAAGCGGCACATGCGCGCCAGCTTCGATGCCGCCGGCCACTTCTTCGATCTGGCGGATTATCTGACCTGGCGGGCGACCGGCTCGCTGCAGCGCTCCACCTGCACGGTCACCTGCAAATGGAACTATCTCGCCCATGACGGCGGCGGCTGGAGCGCGCCGTTCTTCAAGCGCATCGGCCTGTCGGATTTCGTCGACGAGAGCTATGCTCGCATCGGCACCGATATCGTTGCGCCCGGTACGAGGCTCGGCGAAGGTCTCACGCGTGCAGCCGCGACTGAACTTGGCTTGTTGCCGGGCACGCCGGTCGGCGCTTCGTTGATCGACGCGCATGCGGGCGGTATCGGCGCGATCGGCGGACGTGACGGGACGGGTGGAGCGGCGGATGTCTGCGATCGTCTGGCATACATCATGGGGACTTCGGCCTGCATCATGGCAACCACGAAGGAGCCGTGTTTCGTGCCTGGTGTGTGGGGGCCCTATTACTCCGGCATGGTGCCAGATTTCTGGCTCAACGAAGGCGGCCAGTCGGCCGCGGGGGCTGCGATCGACCATCTCCTCAAGTCGCATCCCGGCCACGCCGAGGCGAGCGCGGCGGCGAAGAGCGAGGGCGTCGACCTCATCGAATTCCTCGAGCGGCGTATCATCGCGCACGCGGGCGACGCCAGCCGTGCCGCACTGCTCGCCCGCGACGTCCACGTGCTCCCTGAGTTCATCGGCAACCGTTCGCCTTACGCCGATCCCGACACCCGCGCGGTGATCGTCGGGCTCGATCTCGATACCAACGTCGCGTCGATGGAGCGCCTGTTCGTCGCCGGTCTTTGCGGGCTTGCCTACGGGCTCGCCGAGGTGATCGAAGCCTTTGCCGCACATGGCGTTCATGCAGGCATCATGGTCATGGGCGGCGGCGCCAGTCGCAGCCCGCTGGTACGGCAGATCATGGCCGATACGACCGGTCTCACGGTGGCGCTGCCGCAGACGAAGGAGCCGGTGCTGCTGGGCGCCGCGATGCTGGGGGCAGTGGCCGGCGGTGCCTATGCCTCGATCGGAGAGACCATGGCCAAGATGTCGGCGCTGGGCCGGAAGAGCGAGCCGACCTCGCCTGACATGGCCGCATTTCACGTCCGCAAGCGCGAAGTCTACAAGCTGCTGCGCGAGGTTGATCGTGGCAGCCGTGCCGCGATGCGCGATGACGCCAAGGGTTAGGACACATGCTGATTGCCTGCGGCGATGCGCTGATCGATTTCGTCCCAACGCGAAATGATGCGGGGCGCGAGGCGGTGATGCCGGCAGTCGGCGGTTCGTGCCTCAACGTGGCGATCGGCATGGCGCGGCTGGGCGCGCCGACCGGCTTTGTCGGCGGCATCTCGACCGATCTGTTCGGGCAGATGATCGCGGACCACGCTGGGGCGTCGCGTGTCGCGCTCGACTTCGCCACCCGCAGCGATCACCAGACCACGCTCGCTTTCGTGCGCATCCTTGCGGGCGAGTCGCATTACGCCTTCTATGACGCCGAGACCGCGACGCGGAACTGGACCTATCGACGTGGCTCAATTCTCTTTGCGAACATCGAGGCGATCCATGTCGGCTCTACCACGCTGGTCAACGACAATGGCGCTGCCGAGACCAAGGCGCTGATCTCGGACGCGCGGGCGTCATCGACGATCTCGTTCGATCCGAACTGCCGTCCCAACCTCGTCACGGACAAGGCAGCTTATCTCGCGCGCATGACGGAGTTTGCCACTGACGCCGATCTCATCAAGATGTCGGATGTCGACTTTGCCTATCTCTTCGGCGACGAACCTTATGCGCAACGCGCGAATGCGTTGCTAGAGCAGGGCACCAGCCTCGTCGTTATCACCCGCGGCGGCAACGGCGCGGCCGCCTGGCATGCGGGAGCAGGGCAGGTCGAAGTTCCTGCGCCCAAGGTCGAGGTCGCCGATACCATCGGTGCTGGCGACAGCTTTCAGGCGGCGCTGCTGTTCGCCCTGCACAAGCAGGGGCGGCTTGCACGGCAGCAACTGAAGGACGTCAGCGCCGACGAGCTTCGCCGCGCGCTGTCGTTTGCCGCCAACTGCGCCGGTCTCACCTGTACCCGTCCGGGCGCGGATCCGCCGTGGAGCCATGAAGTCTCCTGGAACTGGTAGGCCGGACAAGGACTTGCGTCACTGCCGAGATGTTCCGGCGGACTGCGGCCATGCGTTCGCCGAAATGGACAGTCCGCGCCCGCGCTGGCAAGGTCTGCGCGTCCCGACGCGAGCCTGTCCTGATGAGCAACGATCTCTGTTTCCTGTCCGCCACCGAGCTGCGTGAACGCATCGCCAGCAAAGCGGTCTCGCCTGTCGAGATCGTCAGCGCCGTGATCGCGCGCGCCAAAGCGCTTCAGCCCGAATTGAACTGCTTTATCACGCTGTGCGGGGACGAAGCGATGAATGCGGCGCGCGACGCCGAGCGCAAGGTGATGGCAGGCGAGCCGCTCGGTCTGCTTCACGGGCTTCCAGTCACGGTCAAGGACATCGTCAACACCAAAGGCGTGAAAACCACGTTCGGCGCCGTTCCCTACAAGGACAACGTTCCGGCCGAGGACGCCGTCGCGGTTGCAAAGCTCCGCGCCGAGGGCGCGATCCTGATCGGCAAGACCACGACGCCCGAATTCGGCAGCAAGTGCCTGACGGACTCGCCGCTGTTCGGCCGCACCCGCAATGCGTGGAGCGCTACGCGTTCGTCCGGTGGCTCCAGCGGCGGCGCAGCGGCGGCCGTGGCGAGCGGCATCGCGCCGCTGGCGATTGCGACCGACGGCGGCGGCTCGACGCGTATTCCTGCCGCATGCAATGGCGTCGTCGGCCTGAAGCAAAGTAATGGGGTGATCGCGCACAGCCAGGCCCTCGATGCCTTCGGCAACCAGACCTATGTCACGCCGACCACGCGCACCGTCGCTGATACCGCGCTGATGATGCAGGCGATGGCGGGCGAGGACGCCTGCGACCCCTGGTCGATCGGCGTGCCCGTGCCCGACTTCATCGGCACGGCCCTGCCGCGCGGCGATCTCCGGGGGCAGAAGATCCTGTTCTGCTCTTCGCCGCCCGGCCGCCCTGTATCCGCCGATGTCGCGGCCGCTTTCAAGGCGAGCCTCGAGCGGTTGGCGGGCCTAGGTGCGGAGCTCGAGGAGTTCTCCGGCGAAGGTTACGACGTCGAGCCGATCTGGCGCGCCATCAACCACACGGTCTGGCGCTCGCGGTTCTCGAAGCTGGTCGCCGAGCATGGCGACGCCCTCAGCGAAGCTTTCGTCAAGCAGATTGCGCTCGCAACCAATGTCAGCGGCGTCGACTATCAGGAGGCCATGTTCGCCCGCACCGCGCTGTTCCGTCGTGTGCAATCCTTGCTTGCGCGCGGCCACATGCTGGCGATGCCGACCATCACCCGCACGGCGCTGCCGATCGAGCAGGACCTGTTCGGCTCGATCGAGATCGACGGCAAGCATTTCGACAGCGTCCGGCCGCACTGGTTCCCGTGGACCATGCCGTTCAACATGACCGGCCATCCCGCGATCAGCCTTCCCTGCGGTTTCGGCAAGGACGGCCTGCCGATCGGCCTGCAACTCGTCGGCCGCTTCCGGGCCGATGCCGAGTTGCTGCGGATCAGCGCGTTGTTCGAGGCCTCCAGCGAGTTGCTGTCCCGCCGGCCGAATTGAGGTGGCCACCGCGCGGCAAAAGGCTTGCGTCGGGGGCCCGGACATGTTGATCGTGCCGCGGATGAGTCCTGACCCCGACCGCGCATGAGCGTATTTGTCCTTCGACGAGTCCTGACCTTGCTCGCGACGCTGGTCGGCGCATCCGTGATCATTTTCCTGGTGCTGGACGCGTTGCCGGGCAATGCGGCGCAGATGCTGATGGGCGCCGACGCCTCGGCCGACGCGGTGCGCGCGCTCACTGTCAAGCTCGGGCTCGATCAGCCGCTGGCGGTTCGCTATCTGCAATGGATCAGAGGGCTCCTGGTCGGCGATCTCGGCAATTCCTACGTCTACGGTACGCCCGTCGCCAGCCTGATCGCTGAACGGCTGGTGCTGACCATTCCGCTGGCGATCATGTCGATGCTGATTACGGTGACGCTGGCGCTCTCGGCCGGCATCTACACCGCCGCCAATCACAACAAGCTCGGCGATGTCGGCGTGATGTCGCTGACGCAGGTGGGTATTGCGCTGCCGAACTTCTGGTTCGCGATCCTGCTGGTGCTGTTGTTCTCGGTGCGGCTGCAATGGCTCTCGGCCGGCGGCTTTGCGGGCTGGGAGGACGGCATCTGGCCAGGCATCAAGTCGCTGCTCCTGCCGTCGATCTCGCTCGCCGTCGTACAGGCCGCGATCCTTGCGCGCGTCACGCGTTCGGCCGTCCTCGAGGTGCTGCGCGAGGACTTCGTCCGCACCGCGCGGGCGAAGGGACTCGGCAAGCGCGAGGTGCTATGGCGCCATGTGCTGCGCAACGCCATGATCCCTGTCATGACGGTGATGGGACTGCAATTCGCCAATCTGCTCGCCGGCACCATCGTGATCGAGAATGTTTTCTATCTGCCGGGCCTCGGCCGGCTGATCTTCCAGTCGATCGCCAACCGCGACCTGATCGTGGTGCGCAACTGCGTGATGCTGCTCGCCGCCATGGTCGTCATCGTCAATTTCGTGGTCGATGTGCTCTACGCCTTCATCGATCCCCGCATCAAGGTCCATGACCTGTGAGCGCGCCTTTGACCACATCGGTTGACGCGCCTGTCGCAAGACGCAGGTTGCCGGTCAGAACGTTTTGGGGCCGGGCGCTGCGGCATCGCAGTTTCGTGCTGGGCGGAGCGCTTAGCCTGCTGGTGCTGGCCTCTGCGCTGCTGTCGCTGGTGTGGACGCCGTGGTCGCCCTACGAGATCGACATCGCCTCGAAACTGCGGCCACCGTCGGCGGCACATTGGCTCGGCACAGATTCCTTCGGGCGCGACATCGTTTCGCTGCTGCTCGCCGGCGCGCGCTCGACCATTCTGGTCGGTGTCATCGCGGTGAGCATCGGTCTCACCTTCGGCGTCTGCCTCGGTTTGATTGCGTCGGCCAAGCGCGGCTGGACCGAAGAGATCATCATGCGCTTGTCCGATTTCACCTTCGCCTTTCCAGCGGTGCTGTCGGCGATCATGCTCGCGGCCGTCGTCGGGCCGGGCATGGTGACCTCGATCGTCGCGATCGGCATTTTCCAGATCCCGACCCTGACCCGGCTGACGCGCGGCTCGGCCAACGCGATCTGGGCGCGCGAATTCGTGCTCGCCGCTCGCGCGTCGGGAAAGGGCAAGTTCCGCATCACCGTCGAGCACGTGCTGCCGAACATCCTGTCGATCCTGATCGTGCAGGTGACGATCCAGTTCGCGCTCGCGATCCTCGCCGAGGCTGCGCTGTCCTATCTCGGGCTCGGCACACAGCCGCCGCAGCCATCCTGGGGGCGCATGCTCAATGACGCGCAGACGCTGCTATTCCAGTCGCCGATGCTCGCGGTGTATCCGGGGGCGGCGATTGCGATCGCGGTGCTCGGCCTCAACCTGCTCGGCGACGGTCTTCGCGATCTTCTCGATCCGCGACTGGCGCGGGAGCGATGATCGTGACGAGTCCCGCAACCGCACCACTGATCTTGGTCGAAAATCTCGGTGTGCGTCTCAACACCAGCCGCGGCCCGGCGCAAGCCGTGCGTGGCGTCAGCTTTACGCTGAAGCGCGGTGAGACGCTCGGTCTCGTCGGGGAGTCCGGCTGCGGCAAGTCGGTTACGGCGCTGTCGCTGATGGGGCTGTTGCCTGACAGCGCGGTCGTTACCGGGAGCATCAAGCTCGATGGCAGCGAACTCGCCGGCCTGCCGGATGCGGACTACTGCCGGCTGCGCGGCAACCGCATCAGCATGATTTTCCAGGAGCCGATGACAGCGCTGAACCCGATGCACACGATCGGGCATCAGGTTGCCGAGCCGCTGCGGCGGCACAAGAAGTATTCGGCCGCACAGGCGCGGCGCGAGGCGATCGCCTTGCTCGACCGCGTCGGGTTGCCTGATCCGGCAAAGCGCGTCGATGCTTATCCGCACCAATTCTCCGGCGGCCAGCGACAGCGCGTCACTATCGCGATGGCGCTGGCCTGCGAGCCGGACCTTCTGATCGCGGACGAGCCGACCACGGCGCTCGACGTCACCATCCAAGGGCAGATCCTCGACCTCATCGCCGATCTCGTCGAGGAGCGCGGCATGTCCATGATCCTAATCTCGCACGATCTCGGCGTCATCGCCGAGAACGTGCAGCGCATGATGGTGATGTATGGCGGCACCGTCGTCGAGAGCGGGCCGACCCACGACGTGTTCCGCCGCATGGGCCATCCCTACACGCAGGGCCTGTTCCGCGCGCGCCCGAAACTCGGTGCGCGCAAGGGAACGCGGCTGACGACGATTGCGGGCGTAGTGCCGGAGCTCGCTGATCTGCCGTCCGGCTGCACGTTCGGCGATCGTTGCCCGCTGGTCGAGGACAGATGCCGCGCGGCGCTGCCGCCGATGGTCGATGTCGGTCCCGTTCACGGCGTGCGCTGCGTGCGCACCGACGTGTCGATGGCCGCGAATGTCGGAGCGTTGCCCGCATGAGCGCCGCGTCGCTTCTCGACGTCAGGGATCTCGAGCAGCGCTACACGCTGCCGCGCGAAAGCCTGTTCAAGCCGCCGGGGCAGGTGCGCGCGCTCAACGGCGTCAGCGTGCAGGTCGCCGCCGGCAAGAGCATCGGCATCGTCGGCGAGTCCGGTTCGGGCAAGTCGACCTTCGCGCGCGTCGTGATGGCGCTGGAGCGGCCGACGTCGGGGCAGGTCGCGCTGCTCGGGCGCGATCTCAACCGCATCTCCGCGGACGAGCTTCGCCGCGCCCGTCGCGATTTTCAGATGGTGTTCCAGGACCCTTACGGATCGCTCGACCCGCGACAGACCATCGCGCGCATCGTCGCCGAGCCGCTCACCGTGCTGGAAGATTCCGACCGCAGCACGTTCCGCGCCCGCGTCGCTGCGGTGCTCAAGCAGGTGGGCTTGCGCGAAGCGGACATGGACAAATATCCGCACGAGTTCTCGGGCGGCCAGCGTCAGCGTATCGCGATCGCACGGGCGCTGATTACGCAGCCGAAGCTGATCGTGGCCGACGAGCCGGTCTCCGCGCTCGACGTCTCCGTGCAGGCGCAGGTGCTGAACCTGATGCAGGATCTGCAGGAGCAGTTCGGCCTCAGCTACGTCCTGATCAGCCACGACCTCGCCGTGGTCGACTATCTCTGCGACGAGGTTGCGGTGATGTATCTCGGGCGGATCGTTGAGCAGGGGCGGCCTGAAAACCTGTTCGAGCACTGTGCCCATCCCTACACGCGGGCCTTGTTGGAAGCCGTGCCGCGGGCGCGTGCGGGCGGAGGCCGGCGGCGGCGCGGGGCCCAGATGATCGCCTCGCAATCGGCGGCCGCGACCGGATGCCCTTATGTCGCGCGCTGCCCGCTCGCCGACCAGCATTGCCGCGAGGTTCCGCCCTTGCTACGCAAGGTCGGCGAAGGCCATCTCGCCGCCTGCCACAAGGCGGAGGCGGCGATGGCGTTGCCGCAGGTTGCCATCGAAGGTTAGTATCGCCGAAGCAATCGGCGAAGGCTTGAGAATAAAGAAGGCCGGGGAGTTACGCATGTTCAGGACATTATCGATCGTCGCTTTTGCTGCCGCGCTTGCTGCGGCACCGCTGCCGTCACTGGCACAGAGCAAGAAGGACAGCGTCGTGATGGCGATGGCGCTGGAGCCGCCGGGGCTCGATCCGACCGTCGCTGCTGCGGCTGCGATCGCCGAAGTCACGCTCTACAACATCTACGAGACCCTGACCAAGATCAACGAGGACGGCTCGGTCTCGCCGCTGCTGGCGGAGAGCTGGACGGCATCGCCAGACCTGAAGACCTACACGTTCAAGCTGCGCAAGGGCGTCAAGTTCCAGAATGGCGAGGCGTTCGATTCCGCCGCGGTGAAGTTCTCGTTCGAGCGCAACGCGATTCCGACCAGCACGAACAAGGACAAGAGCCTGTTCCAGGCGTTCGAGAAGGTCGAGACGCCCGACGCCGACACGGTCGTGATCTCGGTGAAATATTCCGAGCCGAACCTGCCGTTCCTGCTCGGGCAGGCGAGCGGCTCGATCGTCGAGCCGAAGAGCGCCGGCACCAACGGTACCCAGCCGGTCGGCACCGGTCCGTATCAGCTCGGGGCCTGGGCGAAGGGCTCGTCGCTCACGCTGAACAAATGGGCGGACTACCGCAACGCTTCTGCGATCAAGCTGTCGAAGGTGACGATCCGCTTCATCTCCGATCCGGCGGCGCAGACCGCGGCGCTGCTCTCAGGCGACGTCGATGCCTTCCCGCGTGTCGCTGCGGCGCGCGCCATCGGTCAGTTCAAGGCCGATCCGCGCTTCAACGTGATGGTCGGCGGCTCGCGCGCCAAGACCATCGTCGGCATCAACGAGCGCAAGAAGCCGCTCGACGACGTCCGCGTGCGCCGCGCCATCCTGGCCGCGATCGACCGCAAGGCGATGATCGACGGTGCGGCCGACGGCTTTGGCACGCCGATCGGCAGCTTCTACGTGCCGGGCGCGCTCGGCTATGTCGACACGACAGGCGTCAACCCTTACGACCCCGAGAAGGCGAAGAAGCTGCTGGCCGAGGCCGGCATCACCACGCCGCTCGAACTGTCGCTGAAGCTGCCGCCGCCGTCCTATGCACGGCAGGGCGGCGAGATCCTGGCGGCGCAGCTCGCCAAGGTCGGCATCATCGCCAAGATCGAGAACGTCGAATGGGCGCAGTGGCTGTCGCAGGTGTTCGCCGGCAATGGCCCGCACAATTTCGACCTTACCATCGTCAGCCATGTCGAGCCGATCGACCTCGTCAAGATCACCGAGCCCGACTATTATCTCGGCTACAACAACGAGGCCTTCAACGCGCTCTACAAGCAGATCGTGGCGACGCCGGATGAAGCCGGCCGCGCCAAGCTGCTCGGCGATGCCCAGCGCATGCTGGCCACCGACGCGGTCGCCGGCTTCCTCTACCAGCCGCAGCTGATCACCATCACCAACAAGAAGCTGAAGGGCGTCTGGAAGGACGTCCCGCAATACGAGAACGACTTTTCGACCTGGTCCTGGGAGTAGGGACCGCTCGATCAAGTCGAGCCTGTTGCTTTAGCGAAGGCCTCTCTCCGTTGGAGAGAGGCCTTTTTTACGAGCTTCAAAACAAAAGCTGAAAAGCAACCCCATGCACAGTAGACGGGGTCAGTCATTTCAATGGCTTGCGCGGGCCGTCGAGGGATTGTCGCTCAGAGGTGGTTCTGTTGACCCGTCTGGCAAAACAGTGGCATGATACGATCGTCGGAAAAACAGAAATTTTGCTTGGTCTGAGCAAGCGCCTCGTCCTTCGCGACGGCTGCTTCGCAGCCTCCTCAGGATGAGGCTCGGCAGCAGCTTGGCCTATCGGAGTGCAGCCACCTGCTGCGACCTCATCCCGAAGGCCCGCCGCGGGCGGGCGTCTCGAAGGATGGCTGCAGGCGAACTTCCGAAGGCGAGCTTCCGATTGCGTTTTGCTCAGATGCGATAGCTTCACTGAGAATGTCGGCCGATACCTGATCCTCGGCCACGGCCGACTTCACGATCAACTCACGTGTTCGTTTGCGCCGCCAAGCGGCCGTGCTCGGCTTACAGCCGTAACCATCACCACCCAGACAGACATCGTTCAGTAGCGCGCACCGCAGCATTTTTGGCGTGGCCAAGCATCCGTGGGGAGCCCGCATCGGGCTGCCGCGGATGGGTTGGACGAAGGCTTCACCAATGCGACGGAAGGGTTCTGTGATGTCGTCCTATAATTTCCTGCTGGCGTCGTGGGGTACCCTCGGGAATCTGAGTCCGATCCTGACTGCAGCGCGCAAGTTGCGCCGAAATGGACATCACGTCCGGGTGATGGCGGATCCGGCGATGCGTTCCGAAGTCGAAGACTCCGGCTTTGCGTTCGTCACGTGGCGTCGCGCTCCGACCGGAACGGCCGCGGATCCGGTCGATGTTTCGGACATGCACGATTTCATGCGCCGCGCCTTGTTCGATCCGGCGCCGCTCTATGCCGCCGATATGAAGGACGAGATCCGCCGTGTGCCGACGGATGCGGTTCTCGTGCTCGACGCGTTGTTCGGCGGCGCGCTCGGGGCGGAAGCATCGGGCGTCCCGTTCGCCCTGCTGTCGCCCCATGTCAGCCTTCGGCCTCTGCCGGGATTGCCGCCGGTCACCGGCAGTCTGACCCAGCCGAAGACGCCGGAGGAACGCGCCGAGGTCGATGCCGCCAACGCCAAGCTGAGCGAAATGGTCAATATTTTCCTGCCCAGCCTCAACCAGACACGTGCCGATCTCGGCCTTCCCGAACTGGCGGAGGTGTTCGATCAGTTCGACCGCGCCAACCGGCTTCTGCTCGCGACCAGCCAGGCCTTCGACTTTCAGGCCGACGCTTTGCCGGACAACATGCGTTACGTCGGGCCGCTGCTGGACGTGCCGAACTGGTCCAAGTCCCTGGCGACGGAGGCATGGCGGGCGCCCTGGCCGGCCGGGTCGGAACGTCCCCGCGCGCTGATCGCATGCAGCACGGGCGCGCAAGGTCAGCGCGAGCTGTTTCAGCGCATCCTCGACGCGATGGAAAGCTTGGAGGTCGATGCGATCGCGACGACGGGGCCCAACGTCGACGTCGCCGATCTCAAGGCGCCGAAGAACGTGCATCTGGTTCGCGGCGCGCCTCATGACCTGGTCATGAGGGACGTATCTCTGGTGATTTCGCAAGGCGGTCACGGCACCACCTTGCGTTCGCTCATCAACGGATTGCCGCTGCTCATTTTGCCGATGGGGCGGGACCAGACCGCCAACGCCGCGCGGATCGAGACGAAGGGCGCAGGGCTGCAATTGCCTTCGACGGCAACGGCCGCGGAGATCGCCGCGGCGGTGACGCGCCTGACGACGGAACGTCAGTTCAGGATGGCGGCGCGTCTGCTCGGCGAGGCCATCAACGTCGATATCGAGCGGTCCGGCCTCGTCGACGAGATGGAATCGATCGCCGCCATCGGCCGCGCCGCACGGCCGCAATCGAAGAAGCTGCTGTCGCTTCGAAAATCGGCCTGAGCTTTCAGAACGCGGATGTGTCTCCCTGATGCAGGGAGGCAATCGCGCGGTATGTTGCATGACCTGAGCGCGGGCCTCGTCCTTCGAGACGCGCGTTCCGCGCTCTTCAGGATGAGGCTAAGCGGCATGGCGCTCGCTGGAAAAGGGCCACACCCTCCGTTCTCATCCTGAGAGCCCCGCCAAGGGCGGGCGTCTCGAAGGGATGGCCACAAGCGACGCGTCCCGAGGCGTCTATCCGGGCCTTATGAGCAGTGAACGATTGGAACCCTCGTGCGTTAGGTTGACGCAGGATGGCCGCTCGCCGTGCGATCCGGCGCGAGGGTTTCTGGAGTTCAATTCTTGCTCAAGCTCTACAGGTGGCCGACCGATGACTGGCAGGGTATCGGGGCCGAAATGCCCGCCGAGATCATCTGGGCCGATCTGCTGAACGGGACCGACGAGGAGAAGCGCTTCGTCGAGAAACTGCTTGAGATTCGAATTCCGAACGAGGACTCGCTCAGCGAGATCGAGGCGTCGAGCCGGCTGATCTTCGACCACGGCACGCTTTATCTCAGTTCGCCCGCGGTCCGGCTCAACGACAACAACGAGGCCGAGATCACGTCGGTGGGGTTTGTCATCGGCCCGCATGTGCTGGTGACGGTGCGCTTTGCGGAGCTGCCGATCTTCGACCAGGTCAGCAAGCGCGTCGGCTCCGACGACAGCCTTGAAAACGGCATGTGCGTATTTACCAGCCTGCTCGAGGCCATGATCGACCGCGGCGCCGATGTGCTGGAGCATCTCGGCGCGCGGGTTGATACGCTCTCGCGCGGCGTCTTCAAGGGCGGGCTCGTGCGCTCGAAGCGGCCGGTCCGGTCCAGCCGCAGGATGCGCGAGGCGCTCGA
>Ga0207426_1000401_pt1 | contig 73412 bp, 57 predicted proteins | sample AraplaMF_Cvi_mMS_FD_184265 | JGI IMG/M metagenome (GOLD analysis project Ga0207426, IMG submission 184265) | Arabidopsis root microbial communities from the University of North Carolina, USA - plate scrape MF_Cvi_mMS (SPAdes) (version 2) | ecosystem: Host-associated > Plants > Roots > Endosphere...
TCGATAGCGAGACCTTATGTCCTTCCGGAATTTCTTTGCCGCCGCCCGCGCTTTTGCGCTCGTTTCGTTTTTCGTTCTGTCCGGCTTTGCGGGCGTTTCGACCCCCGCCTCGGCACTGACCGCCGCCGCGACCGTCCGCGACGGCAACTCGATCCAGCTTGGCGACGTCACCTACCGGCTCGACGGCGTCGACGCGCCCGAGCTGGACCAGGTCTGCATCGACGATCACGCCGATTCCTGGACCTGCGGCATCGAGGCCCGCGACCAGCTGGCGAAACTGATCAACAAGCGCTCGGTGCGTTGTGACGATGTCGGCCCGGAAAAGAGCTTCGGCAAACGCCACCGCGCCATCTGCACGGCCGAGGGCGACAAGACGACCTTGAACGAGCAACTGGTCAAGCTCGGCTATGCCATCGCACGCGAGCCGATCAAGGCGAACGTCAAGCCGGCGGCGACCGAGGCCAAGTCGGCGTCGGCCGGGATCTGGAAGGGCTGCTTTGTTGCACCGCAAGAATTCCGCAGCGGCAAGAAGGACGGCACGCTGCTGGGCGCCGCCTGCCGCTCCGACCGCGACAAGGAGATTCGCGCCGTGCTGTTTCCCGAGGAGCTGACGATGCCGCCGAGCTGCAGCATCAAGGCCAAGCTCGCGGTGCGCGCCCGCGTCACCGGCAATATCGGCATCTATCATCTGCGGGGCTGCCCCAGCTATCCGGCGACCACCAAGCCGGACCGCTGGTTCTGCTCGGAGGACGACGCCCAGGCTGCCGGCTTCCGCAAGGCCTACAATTGCCGCCGGCCAAAGTGAACAACTGGTTCACGCAGCCGTGAGTGGTAGTCCGAGACCGTATTGATCCGGAATTGAACTTCGGCGGGAGATGCCCCATTTCTATAGGTACGCTAGCGCCTTGCGCGAGCGTTCCTTGGCAGACGATCCTCATTGGATTGTCTTTGCTCGGGCGTTTCCTCCCTAGACTTGGGCCGCTTGTCATCCACAAGCGGCTCTTCTTTTTTGTGCGGTACTGCAAGCCAAGCCCGGCCATGACGACGTAGCGACGTCAGCTCATCACGCTCATCGGCGCGCGGCTACTGGCGCATCATGATCTGATCCATCGGCGGCATGTTGGCGTTCAGGTTCGACATGATCCACACGGTGCCGCCGACCACCAGGAACACCACCAGTAGGCCGAAGGCCAGTGCCAGCACGTTGTTGGTATTGTCCGGGCCCGTGGTGATGTGCAGGAAGAACACCAGGTGCACGCCCATCTGCGCGATCGCGAGCACGATCAGCGCGACCGGGATCGAAGGCTGCCAGACCAGATCGGTGCCGGCGATGAAGAACGATGTCGCGGTGAGCAGCAGCGCAAGGGCAAGACCGACGACGTAGCCCAGGATGCGCTCGCCGACACTGTGTTGCTCTTCCTCGCCCGGTGCGAGGTCGCGTTCGCCGTGAACATGCGCCTGATCGCTCATGCGGCACTCCCGAGCAGGTAGACGACGGAGAAGACTCCGACCCAGATGATGTCGAGCGCATGCCAGAACAGCGCAAAGCACATCATCCGGCGCAGGACATCGGCACGAAAGCCCTTTGCGAAGACCTGGGCCATCATGGTGAGCAGCCACAGCACGCCGGCCGACACATGCAGCCCATGGCAGCCGACCAGCGAGAAGAACGACGACAGGAAGGCGCTGCGCGTGGGGCCATAGCCGCGCGCGATGAGGTCGGCGAATTCCCTGAACTCGATGGCAAGAAAGATCAGCCCAAGCACGCAGGTCACGGTCATGCCGAGATAGAACCAGAACCGGTTGCGCACGTCGGCCGCGATACTGGCCATGCCGCAGGTGAAGCTCGACAGCAAGAGACAGACCGTCTCGATCGCGACGTTGCGCTGCTCGAAGATCTCCGCGCCGCGGGGGCCGCCGGCGGTCTGGCCGTGCAGCACCGCATAGGCCGCGAAGAAGCAGGAGAACATCACGATGTCGGAGAGCAGGAAGACCCAGAAGCCGTAGGCCGTCACGATCCGCTTCGATGCAGGCCCGGGATGTTCGACGACGACCCCGATGTGATGGGGATCGGCATGCGCGCGGCCGGCGGTTGCGGTCATCGACATCAGATTGCCCCCGCCATGCTGACGAGGCTGCGCCGCTCCTCGAGATTGACGCGGTCGATCCGGGCGACCTCGTCGGCCGGAATGACGTATTCGTCATGGTCGCGCCAGGCGAACACGACGAAGGTTGCGAACGCGCCGAGGCCGCCGAGGATGACCATCCACCAGATGTGCCAGATCAGCGCGAAGCCCATGATGGTGGCGAAGAACGCGCAGACGAAACCGGTCGGCGAGTTCCTGGGCATCTCGATGTCGTGATATTCGGGCTCCTCATGCTCCAGCGATTGCTGCTGCGCGCGGACCTTCATGTCCCAATAGGCGTCCTCGCCGCGAACATCGGGATGGAAGGCGAAGTTGAACACCGGCGGCGGCGACGAGGTCGCCCATTCCAGCGAGCGGCCGTCCCAGGGATCGCCGGTGCGGTCGCGCAGCGCCTCGCGGTTGCGGATGCTGACCACGAGCTGCATGATCTGGCAGATCACGCCGATCGACAGCACGGCCATGCCGATTACCGCGACGATCATCCAGGGCCGCCAGGCCGCGACGTCGTAATGCTGCAGGCGCCTGGTCATGCCGAGCATGCCGGCGATGTAGAGCGGCATGAAGGTGACCCAGAAGCCCGTGAAGGTGAACCAGAACGCGGCCTTGCCCCAGCGCTCGTCGAGGCGGAAGCCGAATGCCTTCGGGAACCAGTATTCGAAACCGGCAAAGGCGCCGAACAGCACGCCGCCGATGATGACGTTGTGGAAATGCGCCACCAGGAACATGCTGTTGTGAAGCATGAAGTCGGCCGGCGGCACCGCGACCAGGACACCGGTCAATCCGCCGATGATGAAGGTGACCATGAAGCCGACCGACCACAGCATCGGCGTCGCGAAGCGGATGCGGCCGCCATACATCGTGAACAGCCAGTTGTAGATCTTCACCCCGGTCGGTATCGCGATGATCATGCTGGCGATGCCAAAGATGGCGTTGACGTTCGGCCCTGCGCCCATCGTGAAGAAGTGGTGCAGCCAAACCATGAAGGAGACGACGCAGATCGCCATGGTCGCGAGCACCATCGAGCGGTAGCCGAACAGCGCCTTGCCGGAGAAGGTCGACACCACCTCGGAGAAGATGCCGAATGCCGGCAGCACGAGGATGTAGACCTCGGGGTGGCCCCAGGCCCAGATCAGGTTCATGAACATCATGACGTTGCCGCCGGCTTCGTTCGTGAAGAAGTGGAAGCCGAGATAGCGATCGAGCAGCAGCATCGCGAGCGTCGCGGTGAGGATCGGGAACGCGGCGACGATCAGGAGGTTCGAGGCCAGCGTGGTCCAGCAGAACATCGGCATGCGCAGGTAGTTCATGCCTTTGGTGCGCAGCTTCAGCACAGTGGTTACGAGATTTATGCCGGCCACCAGCGTGCCGACGCCGGAGATCTGCAGCGACCAGGCGTAATAGTCGACGCCGACGCCGGGCGAATAGGACAGCCCCGACAAAGGCGGAAAGGCGAGCCAGCCGGTGCGCGCGAACTCGCCGACCACCAGCGAGACATTGACCAGCAGCGCGCCGGTCGCGGTCAGCCAGAAGCCGACTGAATTGAGCGTCGGGAACGCGACGTCGCGGACACCGAGCTGGAGCGGCACGATGAGGTTCATCAGCCCGATCACGAACGGCATCGCCACGAAGAAGATCATGATGGTGCCGTGCGCCGAGAAGATCTGGTTGTAATGCTCGGGCGGCAGATAGCCTTGCGACTGGAAGGCGACCGCCTGCTGGATCCGCATCATGATGGCATCGCTGCCGCCGCGCAGCAGCATCACCGAGGCCAGCAGGATGTACATGACGCCAATGCGCTTGTGATCGACGCTGGTGATCCATTCATCCCAGAGATAGGGCAGATGCCCCTTCACGACGACCCAGATCAGCACCGCGAGGATTGCGACCAGCACCACTCCGCCCGCGGCGAGCGGAATCGGCTGGTCGAACGGAATGGCCGACCAGTCGAGCTTACCGAGCATCGTGGCCTCCACTGTGCGGCCGGCCGGCATCGGATAGCAGCTCCGGCCCGGGCCCCGGGGGAATGTGCTGGGTCGCGATCAGGTCGAACAGGCGCGGGTCTGCGAGACGAAAGGTCAGCCGGCCGCGTTCGATGCCCTGCTGCATCAGCTTCTTGTAGCTCTCCTCGTTCAGCACGGCATCGGACTTCGCCGTCGTCGCCACCCAATCCGGAAAGGCGAGCGGCGAGATCACGTTGACGTCGAACATCATGTCGGGAAAGCCGTCGCCCGAGAAATGCGCCGACAGGCCCTGCAGCTTGCCTTCGTTGTCGGCGCGCAGGTTCAGCCGCGTCACCATGCCGTTCATGGTGTAGATCATGCTGCCGAGCTGCGGGATGAAGAACGTGTTCATCACGCTCGACGAGGTGAGCTGAAAGTTCAGCTCGGCGCCGGCCGGCACCGTCAGCGTGTTGACGGTGGCGATGCGCTGGTCGGGATAGATGAAGAGCCATTTCCAGTCGAGCGAGACGGCCTGGATGCGGACCGGGCTGCCGGTGCCCGGCACGGGCGCTGCGGGATCGAGCTGGTGCGAGCCGATCCAGGCGACGCCGCCGAGCAGGATCACGGTCAGCGCGGGGATCGACCACACCACCATCTCGACCCGGCCGGAATAGACGAAGTCAGGCTGGTAGCGCGCTCTCGTGTTCGAGGCGCGAAACCAGAACGCAAAAGCCAGGATCGCGAAAATGGTCGGGACCACGATCACGAGCATGATGAAGACGGAATCGACCAAAATGGTGCTGTTGGCCGCAGCCACAGGGCCTTGTGGATCGAGCAGATTCATCGGCAAGCCACTGGCGGTTGGGAAGCCCCCGGGCGCAAGCGTAGAGCAAGAAGCGCCCCGCAACAAACGCAGTTGTATCAGGACGGTTCCGCCAACCGTCTTTCAGAACCGCCCGATCCCGCGCGGCGGCATGCAATTCCGCGCGATATCAATGACATCTGCGCTGGACCATCGGGCTTCTCTCGCCTCCACGGCGTTGCTATCGTCGGAAAAAACAGCGGGATGGAACGAGATGCGGGGGCCCGAGAATGATGCCGGCCTCGCCGGCAAGGTGGCGCTGATCAGCGGCGGTGGCGCTGCGGGCGACGGCATTGGCAACGGCCGCGCTGCAGCAATCCTGCTCGCCCGCGCCGGCGTGAAAGTGCTGGTGTCAGATCGCGACCTCAAGCTCGCCGAACGCACCGTGGAGATGATCGCCGCCGAGAGCGGGACCGCCGCAGCGCATGGCGGCGACGTCACCAGTGAAGCCGATTGCAAGGCGCTCGTCGAGGCCGCGCTCGACCGCTGGGGCCGGCTCGACTTGCTCGACAACAATGTCGGCATCGGCAGCCGTGGCAGCGATGTGGACGAGACGCCCGAGCAGTACCGCCGCGTCATGCAGGTCAATGTCGAGACCATGTTCCTGCTCTCGAAGCACGCGATCCCCGCCATGATCCGGACGGCCAAGGGCGGCGCGATCGTCAACATCTCCTCGATCTCGGCACTGCGGCCGCGCGGGCTGACGACCTACACGACCTCGAAAGCCGCGATCATCGGATTGACGCGCGCGATGGCGGTCGACCACGGCCGCGACAACATCCGCGTCAACTGCATCTGCCCGGGACCGATGTACACGCCGATGGTCTACGCCCGCGGCATGAGCGAGCAGGCCCGCGCCAATCGCGCGAAGGCTTCCCTGCTCGGGACCGAAGGCACCGGCTGGGACGTCGGTCACGCCGTCAAATTCCTGCTCAGCGATTTCGCCCGCTACATCACCGGCCAGGTGCTGGTGGTCGATGGCGGCGTGACGCTGCAGGCGCCGGAACGCGAGTCACAACAACACTAGAGGACACACAGAAATGGCACGCCTGCCCTATCTCGAGGCCGACCAGGTCGCGCCCGAATATCGCGACATGCTCAAGCGCAACACCAACCTGCACAAGCTGCTGGTCAACTCGCCGGAGATGACGCGCGCCTTCAACGGCATCGGCGGCTATATCCGCTTCAAGAGCAAGCTCGACCCGCGCCTGCGCGAGCTTGCGATCCTCCAGGTCGGCTGGCTGGAGAAGTCGGAATACGAGTTCACTCACCACGTCAAGATCGGCAAGGAGTTCGGCGTCACCGACGAGGACATCGCCGGCCTGATGTCGGAGACCGCAGGCAAGCCCTCGAAACTGGAGCCGCTCGCCAGGGCGATCCTGAAGGGCGCCCGCGAGATGGTGCGCGAGCTCGCGATGTCCGATGCGACCTTCGCCGAGATCAGGAAAGACCTCTCCGACGAGCACATGGTCGACCTCGTCCTCACCATCGCCTTCTATTGCTGCGTGGTCCGCGTGCTCGCCACCATGAAGATCGACAACGAGCCCTATTACAAAGAGGTACTGCAGCAGTACCCGATCCCGGGAGTGAACTGACATGCGCCTGAAGAACAAGGTTGCGATCGTCGTCGGCGCCGGCCAGAGCCCCGGCGAAGGCATGGGCAATGGCCGCGCCACCGCACTCACCTTCGCGCGCGAGGGCGCTAAGGTGCTGTGCGTCGATCATCATCTGGAGTCGGCGCAAGAGACCGTCGCAATGATCGCCGGGACAAGCGGCACCGCCGCAGCCTTCAAGGCCGACGTCACCAAGTCTGCCGACATCAAGGCGATGGTGGCGGACGCGCAATCGCGCTGGGGACGGATCGACGTGCTGCACAACAATGTCGGCGTCAGTCTCTCCGGCGGCGACGCCGAGCTGCTTCAGATCACCGAGGAAGCGTTCGACCGAATCGTCGCCATCAACCTGAAAAGCTGCGTTCTCGCGGCAAAAGAGGTGATCCCGATCATGCGCGCGCAAGGAAGCGGCGCCATCATCAACATCTCGTCCATGGCCGCGATCACGACTTACCCTTACGTCGCCTACAAGGCGACGAAGTCGGCGATGATCGCCTTCACCGAACAGCTCGCCTACCAGAACGCCGAATACGGCATCCGCGCCAACGTCATCCTGCCCGGCCTGATGAACACGCCGATGGCGGTCGACACCCGCGCCCGCGAATGGCACAAGACCCGCGCCGAGGTCGAGGCCGAGCGCGACAGCAAGGTGCCGCTGCGCAAGAAGATGGGTACCGGCTGGGACGTCGCGAACGCCGCGCTGTTCCTGGCGTCGGACGAGGCGAACTTCATCACGGGCGTGACGCTGCCGGTGGACGGCGGGGCGAGCGTAAGAAGGGGGTAGGTCCCTTTCTTCCTTCTCCCCTTGTGGGAGAAGGTGGCGCGAAGCGCCGGATGAGGGGTTCTATCGACGAACTCAGAGCGAGATGTACTCGCGGAGAGAGACCTCTCACCCGGCTTCGCTATCGCGAGCCACCCTCTCCCGCAAGGGGAGAGGGTGCACCATCACCGCGGCGCGCTTGTCACCCGCCAGATCGTTCCGTTGCCATCCTCCGACACCAGCAACGATCCATCCTTCGCCACGGCCACGCCCACCGGTCTTCCCCACACCTCGGTGTCGCTCACCACGAATCCCGTGACGAAATCCTCGTACTCGCCCGTCGCCTTGCCGTCCTTCATCTTGATGCGGATCACCTTGTAGCCGGTGCGCTTCGACCGGTTCCAGGAGCCGTGCTCGGCGGCGAAGGCGTCGCCCTGATACTCCGAAGGAAACTGCGAGCCTTGGTAGAAGGTCATGCCGAGCGAGGCCGAGTGCGGCTGGATCAGCACGTCGGGCGCGGTCACCTTGTCCTTGAGGTCAGGCCGCGCGCCGGCATGGCGCGGATCTTCGTTGCCGCCGATATAGAACCACGGCCAGCCATAGAACGCGCCCTCCTTCACGCTGGTCACATAGTCCGGCACGAGGTCGTCGCCGAGACCGTCACGTTCGTTGGTCGAGCACCAGGTCAGCGCGGTCTGCGGCTGAATTGCGAGACCGACGCAGTTGCGGATGCCGGTGGCGTAGATCTTCCGCTCCTTGCCATCGGGCGTGAAGGCCAGCACCGCGGCGCGCTCGAGCTCGCTGGCCCATGTCGCGCCGAGCGGCTGCGCCTTTGACCATGCCTCCAATCCGCCCGGCGGCGTGCCCATGCCCTCGGCGACGTTGCTGAGCGACCCGACCGAGACCAGCATGCGCTTGCCATCCGGTGTGAAGACGATGTCGCGCGTGGAATGGCCGCCGTCATGCGGCAGGCTGGCAACGACCGTCTCCGCCTTGCCGCGCGCCTTGAGATCGCCGGCCCGATAGGGAAAGCGGACGACGCTGTCGGTGTTGGCGACATAGACCCATTGCGGATTGTCGCCGTTCGGGAAGAAGGCGATTCCGAACGGCTGCCGCAAGCCGCTGGCATAGACCTCGTTGGTCGCGACCTTGCCGCCCTCCCCGGCACGCAGCACGCGAATGCTGCCCGCCCGCGTCTCCGCGACGAAGACGTCGCCATTCGGCGCTACGCGTATGATGCGCGGCGCGCGCAGGCCCTCGGCGAACAGCTCTATCTTGAAACCCGCCGGCACCTGCGGCGAGGCGTCCGGCGGCCGCGCCACCACGCGCGCCGAGCTCGCAACCGACCGCGTGGCGCCCGGTCGCACCAGGTCCTGCGGCCGGATCAATCTGACCGTGCCCGGCTTGTCCGTCTGCCAATCGCCGTAGGCGTCCTTGCCCTGCAGCACCGGCTCAGCCTGCGCAATAGCCGCACCCGCGACCAGTATCGCCACAGGTGACACAGCAGTCGACATCCTGTTTTTCACGTCGTCTTCCTTTCGGCCTGCCACGTCCACGGCATCAACGCGGACCGCCCGCAATTGGTCCGCGACAGGCAAGACACCTGCCGCGTCCCACATCAGCTCATGCCCGCATGATGTGCATGAGCCGCAGCCTATCGTACTGGAAAACAGCGCCGATAGGTGCGACACATTGCAAGGGAGCGGCCGCGATTGCGGTCATGAGAACTGCGGCGTCCATGTCGCACCTGATGGGGTGATCATGTGGGGATCCATCATATCGGAATGGGCCAGCCTGCTGCTCCGCTGGCTGCATGTCGTGGCGGCGATCGCCTGGATCGGAAGTTCCTTCTATTTCATCGCCCTCGACCTCAGCCTCAAGCCGAGGGGTGACCTGCCGGACGGCGTGCAGGGCGAGGCCTGGCAGGTCCATGGCGGCGGCTTCTACCGGATCATGAAATATCTGGTCGCCCCCAGCCAGATGCCGGACGAACTCACCTGGTTCAAATGGGAGGCCTACACCACCTGGCTCTCCGGCTTCGCGCTGATGGTGGTGGTGTATTATCTCGAGGCCGACCTGTTCCTGGTCGACAAGTCGATCCTCGATCTCACGCCGTTCCAGGCCGGACTGTTCAGCTTCGTCAGCCTCGCGCTGGCGTGGCTGCTCTACGAGGCCGCATGCCGCAGCGGGCTCGCACAGCGCGAGCTGCCCTTTGCCATCGGCGGCTATCTGTTCCTGGTCGCGCTGACCTATGCCTTCACCCACGTGCTGAGCGGCCGCGGCGCCTTCAACCAGATCGGCGCGATCATTGGCACCGTCATGGTCGCCAACGTCTTCACGCTGATCATCCCGAACCAGAAGAAGATCGTGGCAGCGCTGGTCGCAGGGAAAGCGCCAGACCCGAAGCTCGGCAAGGCCAGCAAGGAGCGCTCGGTCCACAACAACTACCTGACGCTGCCCGTGGTCGCGCTGATGATCAGCAACCACTATCCCCTGCTCTACGCCACGCGCTTCAACTGGGTCATCGTCGCGATCATCCTGGCGCTGGGGCCGGTGATCCGTCACTTCTTCAACGAGGGTCATGCGGGGCGGAAATCACCATGGTGGGTGTGGGGCGTGGCTGCGATCGGCGTGATCGCCATCCTCTTCCTCTCCGCCGCCGGCCCGCGCGAGGTGAAGACCGGCGCGCTGCCCGCGCCGGTCACGGTCGCCAATGTCGAGGAGATCGTGATGTCCCGCTGCAGCATGTGCCATGCCGCCGAACCGGTCTGGGCCGGCATCGTCACCGCGCCGAAGGGGATTCTGCTCGACGCGCCCGAGCACATCCATCGCAACATCCGCCTGATCGGCCGCGTCGCTGCCTGGTCCACCGCGATGCCGCCCGGCAACATCACGGAAATGACCAGCGAGGAGCGCGCCATCCTCGCCGCCTATATCGAGCAGGCACGCTGACTTCCGCCGCCTGTACAACATTTCGCGGAATGAAATTCCGCATCTCCCCCCGATTTGAAAATGACTTGACCGCCTATCCGGCGTAGACAGGAACGGCGGCCGCTGACGAAGCGGTTCAAGTCAGTTTGCATTCGGGGAAATCACAGTGGCTCTCAAGAACGTCATCGGAATCGACCACGCCGTGGTCATGGTGAAGGACCTCGACAAGGCCGCCGAGAATTATCGGCAGCTCGGCTTCACGATCTCGCCGCGCGGCACCCACAGCGCGCATATGGGCACCGGCAACTACACCATCATGTTCGACCCCGATTACATGGAGCTGCTCGGCGTGCTCGTGGCGACCGAGCACAACGCGCCCGCGCGCGCCTTCGTCGACAGGCATGGCGAAGGCATCGAACGCATCGCCTTCACCGCGGTCGATAGCGCGGCCGGTGCCGAGGAGATCCGTGCGCGCGGCCTGACGCCGGTCGGTCCCACCGATTTCGAGCGCCCCGTGACCCTGCCCGACGGCACGATCTCGGCGGCCAAATTCCGCACCTTCATGTGGCCGACCGCCGAGGCGCCGGGCGGCGTGCGCATCTTCGCCTGCCAGCACAAGACCCGGGAGACCGTGTGGATTCCCGAGCTGATGAAGCACGCCAACGCGGCCAGGCGCATCAAGCAGACGCTGATCGCAACGCCCGAGCCCGCGCAGGAAGCCGCGCATCTCGGCCGGCTGATCGACCGCGAGCCGAAGGCGGAAGCCGACGGCGCCGTGACCGTACCTTCCGGCGGCGAGCGCGCCGACTTCGTCTATCTGACGCTGGACCAACTCGGACAGCGCTATCCCGGCGTGCCGCCCGCGGGCCTCTCCGAGCGCGGCGGTGCGGCACTGGTGCTCGTCAGCGGCGATCTCGCGGCGACCGAGAAGGCGCTGGGTTCGGCCGCGGTGCGGAGCGGCGCGGCGATCTGCGTGCCGCCGGCCAAGGCCAACGGCACCCTGCTCGCCTTCGTTGCCGGCTGATTTTAACTAATTCTTTAACGTGTGTTTACCGGGCGGCTCTAGGGTTCCCTCTAGTCCAAGCCGTCCGGAACCAAGCGCATGTTCAAAGAGGGATCGCCGATCGCCTACGACGCGCCGGCCGAACTGAAGAAGTGGCCGTCGCTGAAGGGCGAGAGACAGAAGGACAGAGGTCCGCCCTATCTCGTCTACAACGGCACGCTCGCCGACTGCGTTCGCGAGCTCATGGACAAGCCGATCAAGGGCATCTCGCTCTACGACATCATGACGAGGCCGCAGGCCGCCTTCGACCAGACCGTGCTGTCGCCGGGCGATGCCGCCGAGATCGCGATGCGCAAGGATTTTCCGAAGGCGTAAGCGCCGCCGGTTTTGCCTGCAATATCGTTCGTCGCGCCGCAGCCCCGTAGATCCGCGGACCGACGCGCTCGTTCTTGCTGCGGGAACACCGTACTAACACCGCCCGCCCCTGCGGAATCGCAGCTTCGCCGCAATTACGGTTAATGAAGTCCTCGTCACCGGCCGGCGCCGGTCGTTCCCCCACAGTTCGAGGACTCTTCCCGAGATGCGATTTCTCGTCGCGGCTTGCGCTGCGTTCCTGATTCTGATGTGCGACGTCGGCTCGACGACGTCCCACCACGCAGAAAACATCGACGTTCCCCTTCCGAAGGCCGATCGCGGGCCTTCTCTGGTTCCCCTCGTCGAACTCTTCCTCGCAAGCGTGCAGGCCATCGAACTCGCGAACGCGCGCGCGGCCTACGAGGAGACGATCGAGCCGCCGCGCGCGGTCGAGATCATCTTGCAGGCTCCGGCTTCTCCGACCGAGAAATTCTGCTACGCGCTGCGGGAAGCCGCCGAGGCCAGCGGCATTCCCGTGCCGTTCTTCGCGCGCCTGTTGTGGCAGGAGAGCCGCTTCCGCTCCAACGAGGTCAGCCCTGCCGGCGCGCAGGGCGTCGCGCAATTCATGCCGGGGACGGCCGCCGAAGTCGGCCTCGATGATCCCTTCGATGCCATGAAGGCGTTGCCGGCATCGGCAAAGTTCTTGCGCAAGCTGCGCGACGATTTCGGCAATCTCGGTCTCGCCGCGGCCGCCTACAATGCAGGTCCCGGCCGCATCCAGAAATGGCTGGCCAGGGAGAGCGAGCTGCCGCGCGAGACGCGCGACTATGTCCGCATCATCACCGGCACCAAGGCCGAGGACTGGACCGAGCGTTCGGAAGCTCTCGCAATCAGGATCGACCTGCCACGCGAAGCGCCGTGCGAAGGCATCGGAAGCCTGTCGAAATCGAAGGACGTCGCCTGGGTTCCGGTGAACCTGACGCCCTCGGTCGTCACCATCATACGCAAGGCCGAGCAGCTTGCGGCACGGCTGTCGGCCAACCGCGCACGCAAGCGGTTTGCGTCCCTGCTGCGCAAGAGTGCTTCAGGCCATGGTTCGGCACATGGCAAGGCGCGCAGCATGATTGCGGCGCGCGCGACAAAGGGCGCGAAGATGCGCGCCATCCGCGTGGCGTCGCGCGAGCGGTCCTCGAGTTAGCTCACACCGGCTTGTCGTCGTCCGTCACCGGCGAGGTCACGACCAGGAACACGAGGTCGGTCAGGCCGGAGTTCGAGATCGCATGCTCGACGCCCGGCGGCAGGAAGATCACGTCGTGCTTGCGTACGACATGGTTCTTGCCTGCGATCTCCATCTGCCCTTCGCCGTCGAGCACGTGATAGACCTGCTCCTGCACCTTGTGATGATGGCGCGCGACATAGGCCATCGGCTGGTACATCGAGATGCGGTAGTCGATGCGGCGCGAACCCGCCGTCTCCGGCATTACCAGTGGTTTCGACAGCGCCCCGCCGAAATGATTGGGGAATTCGCGCCACGGCACCTCGGCGATGTTGCGGATGAAGGCGCCATTGCTCTCCTCGGCCATGATCGTGCTCCCTAGTTCACCAGCGCGCCGCCGTCGACATAGACGATCGAACCCGTGGCAAAGCCGTTGCTCATGAAGCTTCCGATCTGCCGCGCGATGTCCTCGGCCATGCCGACGCGGCCGACCGGCAGGGCCGCCGCCGTCTTCGCCAGCATCTCCTTGCGCGCTGCCTCCGGCATCGCCGCCCGGATCGGCGTATCGATCACGCCCGGCGACACCGCGTTGACGCGCACCGGCGCAAGCTCGAGCGCGAGCGCACGGGCGAGCGACTCCAGCGCGCCATTGGCCGCGCTGATGATCGCCGAGTTCGGCCGCGGCCGCACGCTGAGGAAGCCGGTGACCAGCGTGAGCGAGCCGCCCGGCCGGATCTCCGCTTCGCGCGCCACACGCCAGGCGCCCCAGAACTTGCCTTCCATCGTCGCGCGCACGTCGTCCATCGGCACCGTCTTGAACGGTCCGGTGCGAAGCTGCGCGGCCGTCAGCACGACGTGATCCACCGGGCCGGTGCGACGAAACAGACCAGCGACGCTCTCGTCGCTGGTGACGTCGGTGGGGATCGCCGTCACCTTGAGCCGCTCGGCAACGGGATCGAGCTTGGCCGCGCTGCGCGAAGCAATGATCACGTCCGCGCCTTCCTTCTTCGCAAGCTCCGCCGTGGCAAGGCCGATGCCTGAGGAGCCGCCGATCACGACGACCTTCTTGCCTGCGAGCGTCATTTCCATCTCCCCGATATGTTTCTTGATTGATGAATCCGGGATCAGCCCGGCTGAAAGCGCGTGCCGATGCCCGCCTTGCTCTGGCCGAGGCCGGGCAATTCCCAAACGCCTGCACCGGCTGGATTGACGTCGGCAGCGATGTCGACGTCGATCAGGTAAGGCCTGTTGGCAGCGATGCCCTTGCGGATCGCCTCGCCGAGGTCCCCGGCGCGATCGACCCGAACCCCTTCGACGCCACACGAACGCGCCATCGCAGCGAAATCGGGATTGTAGCGTTCGCCCGTCTCGGGATGCTTGAAGTCGGTGGCAAGCTCGCGCCCTCCGAGATAACCGCGCTGTAGCCCTCGGATCGAGGCATAGGCGTAATTGTTCCAGACGACCCAGACCACGGGCAGATTGTATTCGACCGCCGTGCCCAGCACGTTGGCATGCATGAAGAAGGCGCCGTCACCGCACACGGACACACATGGGCGATCGGGCGCGGCGAACTTCGCACCCATTACGCCGGCAACACCAAAACCCATCGGGCCGAACCCCATCGAACCGATCAGCGAATCCGGCCGCTTCGGCTTGCAGAAGCCGAGCAGCCAGTTGTGGTGCACGCCGATGTCGGAAACCAGGATCGCATCCTCCGGCAGCGCCTTGTCGATCTCGGCGGCGGCGCGCTGCGGATTGATCGGCGTGGTGTCATCGGAGAAGCCGGGCGCAACGAACTTGTCCCACTCCTTGCGATAGCCGTCGATCTGAGCCAACCACTTCTTGCGCGCGTCGGACTTCCTAGAGAGGTTGTCGCGGCGGTCAAGCTCGGCATGCACCTGGCGCAGGAAGGTGCGGACATCGGCCATCAGGCCCAGCGCAACGGGATAGTTGCGGCCGATCTCCTCGGGGTCGATGTCGACATGGATCAGCCTCGTCGGCGGGATTGTGAAGGAATAGCCGGGAATCCAGGAGCTCGAGGTGCGGTCGTCGAAACGGACGCCGAGCGCGAGCAACACGTCGGCCTGACGCGTCGCATGATTGGCCTGGTAGTGCCCGGCGCGCGCCACGAGGCCGAGCGCGAGCGGATGATTGACGTCGAGTGCGCCAAGGCCGCTCGCCGATGCGGCCACCGGAATCTGAAGCCGCTCGGCAAGCTTGCGCAGTTCGTCCGCTGCGCCGCCATAGCGCACACCCTGCCCGACCAGCATCACGGGACGTTCTGCCGAGAGCAGCATGTCGACGGCTTTCTCCACGCCCTCCGGATCAGCTCCGCAGCGGCTGGAGATGTTCGCGTTCCACTCGATTGCCTTCGGCGCCTCTTCGGCCGCGGACTCCATGAAGACGTCGAAGGGCACGTCGACCACGACCGGCCCCGGCCGTCCCGTCACCATCGTCTTCCACGCCTGCCGCACCGCGAGCGGCACCATCTCGCCGCGCGTCGGCTGAAACACCTTCTTGCAGATCGTGCGCACCGTGGAGGGAAAGTCGGCCTGATGATGCCGGTACATCTCCTGGAATGCGCCGCGGTTGAACTGGCTGGTCGGCACATTGCCGGTGATCGCCATGAACGGCACGGAATCGAGGAAGGCATTCGCCAGCGAGATCGGCAAATTCGCCGAGCCCGGCCCGCAGGAGGTGAAGGTCGCGGTCGGCCGGCCGGAGACGCGGTAATAGACGTCGGCCATGAAGCCGGCGACACTCTCGTGGTGCACGGAGATCGTCTTGATCTCCTGGGAACGCTCGTACAGCGCGTCGATGAACTGGATGTTGCCGTGGCCGCAGAGGCCGAACACCTGCGGCACCTTCTCCTGGATCAGATAATCGACAATGACCTGCGCGCCGTTGAGCATGTTCTTCGACATCAAAGCCGTCTCCCTCTCGGCCCACGACTTCTTGTGGACCGATGCGGAGGAACGCGGCCGGTCATCGCTGGGCCGTGGGCACCGTATTTCTCATAATGCTGTACGTCAATTTATATTGTGATAGCCTGCCGATCGAGGAATGCCGGGCTCCGTGCCCACGGCGCCGCCCGTTGCGTGCTAGTCTCGCAATGACGGAGATTCACGAGAAGGGGGCCTTGTCCTTGAAATCGCGCAGCAAGCCAACGACCGGCGAAAAGCCCGCGAGCCCGCGCAAGGCCGCGGTTGCCAAACTGGTCCCTGCTCCGCGCGCCGAGGGCGACGTCGAGGCCGACGACAAGCAGCGCGGCGGCGGCGTGCAGTCGCTCGGCCGTGCCTTCTCGATCCTTGAGGAGGTCGCGCGCCATCGCGACGGGATCGGGCTTGCCGAGCTCAGCAAGCTGGTCGGCCTGCACAACTCCACGACGTTTCATCTGGCAAAGACGCTGGTCTCGCTCGGCTACCTCCGCCAGGAGAGGGACAGCAAGCGCTACCGCATCGGCCGTCCGCTGTTCGCGCTCGCCGCAAGCGCGCTCGACGAGATCGAGATGGTCAATGTCGCAACGCCGGTGCTGGAGGAGTTGTCGCGCCAGACCAGCGAAAGCAGCCATTTTGCCGTACGAATGGGCGATGCCGTGGTCGTCATCGCGCGCACCAGCGGCCCCGGCGCGTTCCAGCTCACCGACCGCGTCGGCGTGGTGCGCCCGGCCCATTGCACCGCGCTCGGCAAGATCATTCTGGCTTCGCTCCGCCCCGAGCAGCTCAAGCGCTTCCTCGATCGCGCGGAGCTGAAACCGTCGACGCCGAAATCCATCACCGATGCGGGCGTGCTGATGCGCGAGATCGCGGAAGTGCAGCGGACCGGCGTCGCCTTCGACGACGGCGAGTTCAATCCGGAGGTGCGCTGCGTTGCCGTGCCCGTCACCGATTTCACCGGACAGGTGATCGGCGCGCTCGGTATTTCCGGTCCGATCTGGCGGCTCTCCAACCAGGCGCTGCACGCCGGAGCCCAGGTCGTGCAGGCCGCCGCCGACCGCCTGTCGGCCGAGTTCGGTGCCAAGGACCGGGCACACAAGGCGTTCGCGCAGAAAGTCTGAACCTCCCCACAGGCGGCGATTTTGCCGGTTGACACCGGCAATGGCGTTCGGGATTATCCTCCAGCATTAGAAAAACATCTCTCACATTATCGGATACCCGGTTTTGAAGAGAGGCACGATGCACCCGGGAGGAGACAGACATGATCCGCTACCCGCGACGGACGGTGTTACGGGCAGGCGCCGCCCTCGTCGGCGCGTCCGCACTTGGGTTTCCGGCAATCGTGAGGGCGCAGGCCGAAAGGATCCGGATCGGGCACCTGACGCCGCTCACCGGCTTTCTCGGCGTGATCGGCAGCTACGCGCAGCTCGGCGTCAAGCTCGCGGCGGAAGAGATCAACGCCTCGGGCGGCATTCTGGGCAAGCAGGTCGACCTGCTCTCCGAAGATTCGATCAACCCCGCGACCGCCGCGACCAAGGCGCAGCGCATGCTGGAGCAGGACGGCGCGGTGGTGCTGCTCGGCGAGATCTCCTCGGCGTCCTCGCTGACCATCATGCAGGTCGCCGAGCGCAACAAGAAGGTGTTCTTCTCGACCGGCGCGCGATCGGACGCGCTGCGCGGCAAGAACTGCAACAAATACTCCTTCCACTGCGACATCCCGAACACGGTGATGGTCAACGCGGTCGGCACCGCGCTGTCGCAGAAGGGCATGGTGAAGGGCAAGAAGTTCTTCACGCTCACAGCCGACTACATCTTCGGCCACGACCTGCTGAAGGCCGCGAAAGCCTTCTTCGGCACGCATGATGCGAACCTGATCGGCGACGAGCTGATCGCGACCGACGCGACCGATTTCAGCCCGTATCTGCTGAAAGTGCGCCAGGCCAAGCCCGACGTGGTCTGCTGCAACCTCGCCGGCAACCAGGTGACCAATCTCGTCAAGCAATATGCCGAGTTCGGCCTGCCCTATTCCCTGGTCGGCTTCAATCTCAACACCGGCGATGCCTGGGCCGCGGGCGCGGGCAATCTCAGCGGCACCTGGCCGACGGTCTGGTATCACACGCTGGCCAACCCGGCGTCCCAGGCCTTCGTCGCCGCGTTCAGCAAGAAATACGGCAAGCCGCCGGAGAACCACGCCTGGATCGACTACATCACGCTGAAGCTGCTCGCGGAGGCGATCAACACCACGAAGTCGACCGCGAGCGATGAGCTGATCGCCTATTTCGAGAAGCAGTCGCAGTTCGACATCATGAAAGCGCGAAAGGCCTATTTCCGCGCCTGGGATCACCAGCTGGTGCAGGAGGCCTATCCGTTCACGGTCAAGCCGAAGGACCAGATGAAGGACCAGTGGGACATGCTGGTGCTGGGCGATGCGGTGCCGCTGGCAAGCGATCCGCTCGAGACGATCTATCCGACCAGGGAGCAGAACCCCTGCGAGATGAAGGCCTGACGAACGGGCCCAACCGATAGACGTCTACGGCGCCGGCCCAACCGGCGCCGTTCTTCATCAAAGGCAATGGACGCAACATGCAGTTCGAGTTCTTGCTGGAACAGGTGGTGAATGGCCTCGTGCTCGGCGGCTATTACCTGCTCATCGCGCTCGGGCTCTCGCTGATCTTCTCGGTCGGCGGCATCGTCAACCTTGCCCATGGCGCCTTCTATGCGCTCGGCGCCTATGTCTGCGTCGAGCTGACCAAACGCCTCGGCTTCGGGGCCTCCGTGGTGATCTCGCCGTTCGCGGTCGCCCTGCTCGGCATCCTCTTTGAACGCTTCATCCTGCGCCGTTTCTACACGGCCGATCCGATCCTGAGCCTGCTCGTAACCTTTGGCCTCGCGATGGTCGCAGAGCAGGCGATCCGCATGATCTGGGGCGCAGCGCCGGTATCGACCGAGATCCCGCAAAACTTTCGCGGCTCGGTCATCGTCGGCGACTTCCTGTTTTCGCGCTATCGCCTGCTGATCCTCGCCGTGGTCGCGGCGATCCTGCTCGGCGTCTGGCTGCTGCTGCAAAAGACTTCGTTCGGACGCGTGGTGCGCGCCGGCATCCAGCGGCCGGACATGGTCGCCGCGCTCGGCATCCGGCTGCAGCCCTACATGACCGCGATCGTCATGCTCGGCGTCGGCATGGCCGCGCTCGGCGGCGCCTTCTTTGCGCCGATCACGACGGTGCATCCGGCCATGGGCGCCGAGATCATGACCATCGCCTTCGTCGTGGTCGTGATCGGAGGTCTCGGCAGCTTCTGGGGCGTGGTCATCTCGGCCCTGCTCGTCGGCGTGGTCCGCGGTATCGCCATTCACTTCGAGCCGGCGGCCGGCGAAGCCTCGGTCTACATCCTGATGTTCCTGGTGCTGCTGGTGCGCCCGCGCGGCCTGCTCGGCGAGCGCATCGAGAAGTTCGAATGAGCTCCGCCTCCACACAAGCGAGACTGAAGCCGCTGCTGATCGCTACGGTCGCCGTGATCGCGCTGCCGTTCCTGTTGAAGGCATTCGGCCTGTCGCTGAACACTGGCACTTGGATCGTCGGCCTCGCGATCGCGACCATGGGGCTGAACCTCTGCATCGGCTATACCGGCCTCGTCTCGTTCGGCCACAGCGCCTGGTTCGGCATCGGCGCCTATGCCGCCGGCCTGATCCAGCTGCGCTTCTTTCCCGGCCAGATCGTTATGCCGCTGCTGGGATCGATGATCGTCGTCGCCATCGCATCCACCGCGATCGGGATGCTGATCCTGCGCCGGCGCGGCGTCTATTTCTCGCTGCTGACGCTGGCGCTGGCCGCGCTGGTCTACACCACCGCGTTCCGGTGGACGAGCCTCACCGGCGGCGAGGACGGGCTCGGCGGACTGAAGCGCGGCGGCATCGGCCCCATCAGCTTCGACAGCGCGCTCAACTACTACATCGTCGTCGCGGTGATCGGGCTTGCCGTGCTCTACGTATTGATGCGGCTGGTGCGCTCACCCTTTGGGCATGTGTTGGTGGCGATCCGCGAGAACCAGTTACGCGCCAGTTTCCAGGGTTATCCGGTCGAGCGCTACAAACTCGCGGTGTTCGTGATCTCCGCCGTCGTCACTGGGCTAGCCGGCGCGCTAATCGGATTCCTGAACTATCTGGTTTCAGCCGAGGCCGTCTCGGTGCCGTTCGCGGGTGAGCTGCTGGCGATGGTCGTCATCGGCGGCATGCGCAGCCTTTTGGGGCCTGCGCTCGGGGCGCTGTTCTTCATCCTGTTCCGCGAGCTGTTCTCGATCTGGACGTCCGACTGGCTGTTCTGGTTCGGCCTCACCTTCGTGGCCTTCGTGATGTATTCGCCCGGCGGTCTCGTCGGCATCGGCGCGCTCGTCATGCGGCGCCTGCGTCCGCCGGCCGAAGAGTCGGCCGCGATGAGCCGGCGCAAGATCTATGACGGCCTGCCGCTGCCGGACTTCCTGCGGCCGCAAGCCTTGCGCGGCACCGTGCTCGAGGTCAGTGGCGTCTCGCGAAAATTCGGCGGCATCCGCGCCGTCGAGAATGCCAGCCTCTCTGTTGCTGCGGGCGAGATCCATGCGCTGATCGGGCCGAACGGCGCCGGCAAGACCACGCTGTTCAATCTGGTCTCCGGCCTCTACGCGCCGGACCAGGGCACGATCCGCCTGCAGGGGCGCGACATCGCGGGCGTGCCGGCGAACCTGATCTGCCATCAGGGGCTGGCGCGATCGTTCCAGATCACCAACCTGTTTCGCGGCCTCTCGATCTACGAGAACCTTCGCCTGTCGCTGCAAGCGCGGCAACCGATGCGCTTCAACATCTGGAACGACATCGACGCGTACCAGGACATCCACGCCGAGACCGCGGCGCTGGTCAAATTCCTCGGCCTCGAAGGCATCGAGGAGATCGAGGGTGGCGAGCTCTCCTATGGCGGGCAGCGCCTGGTCGATCTCGGCATCGCGCTTGGCTCGAAGCCGCAGGTGCTGCTGCTCGACGAGCCGCTGGCCGGCCTCGCCGCCGCCGAGCGCGAGCGCGTCTCCAGCCTCGTCAAGAATATCGCGGCCAATATTCCCGTGCTGATCGTCGAGCACGACATCGACCGCGTGCTCGGCTTCTCCCAGGTGGTCACGGTGATGAACCAGGGCGAGGTGCTGATGTCCGACTGCCCCAGGGCGGTGCGGGCCGACCTGCGGGTGCAGGAGATCTACACCGGCAAGGGCATTCCTCCGGTCGAGCATCGCCGCAGCATGGAGGAATCCGGCGCGCACGAGACCGTGCTACGCCTCGAGGGCGTCAATACGTTCTACGGCAAGAGCCACATCCTGAGCGATGCCGCGCTCGACGTGCGCGAGGGCGAGATCGTCGCGCTGCTGGGCCGCAACGGCGCCGGCAAGTCGACGCTGCTCAAGACCATCGCCGGCCTGGTGCCGGCGGCATCAGGCGGCATCAACTATCGCGGCGCCGACATCGCGCGCATGCCCGCCCCCGACATCGCGCGCCGCGGCGTCGGCTATGTGCCGCAGGGGCGCGGGCTGTTCGCCGGCATGACGGTGCGTGAAAACCTCGCGCTCGGCCGCCTCGCCCGCAAGACCGACGGAAGCGACGGCGTGGTCTGGAACGAGGAGCAGATCCTGCACACCTTCCCGCGCCTGAAGGAGCGCATGAACGTCGCGGCCGACTATCTCTCCGGCGGCGAGCAGCAGATGGTGGCGGTCGCCCGCGCGATGTCCGGCAATGTGCGCCTGCTGCTGCTCGACGAACCCTTCGAGGGCCTTGCGCCGGCGGTGACGCTGGAGCTGTTCGCCGTGTTCGACCAGATCCGCAAGCACATGTCGATCGTGATCGTCGAGCACAATCTCGACCTCGTGCTCGCGCTCGCCGACCGCGTCTTCGCGCTGGAGCGTGGCGCGGTCTTCCACCAGGGTCCGGCGGCACCGCTGCTGAACGATCTCTCCTACCGCAAGCAAATCCTGTGGCTGTGAGGAGCTGCGTGAGCTTTACAAGGGCCGTCATGCCCGGGCTCGCCCCGGGCATCCACGTACTTCGTGCCGCGCGTCAGGAACGTGGATGGCCGGGACAAGCCCGGCCATGACGTCGTGGAGACTCTGGCGCACACAACGGACAGGACCGAGGCCTACTCCGCCTTGATGTTCGCCGCCGCGACGACCTCGGCAAGGTCCTTCGTCTCCTTCGCGATCTTCGCCGCGTAGTCGGCCGGGCTCAGCACGCTGACGACGCCCTGCGAGCCGAGCTTGTCCGCGACGGCGGGATCCTTGGCTGCAGTGACGATCTCCTGGTGCAGCGTCTGAAGGATCGGCGCGGGTGTCGCCTTCGGCATGAAGAAGCCGACCCAGAACGAGATGTCGAAGCCGGGATAGCCGGCTTCCGCGACGGTCGGCACGTCGGGCAGCGCCGGAAGCCGCTCGGCCGAGGACACCGCGAGCGCGCGCAGCTTGCCGGCCTTCACCAGCGGCACGGCGGAGAGCGGATCGAACACCGCCAGCACCTCCTGCGCGAGGATGCCGACCTCGGACGCAGCGCCGCCACGATAGGGCACGTGGATCAGCTTGATCCCGGCCTTCTGGGCGAGCAGCTCCATGGCGAGATGGGCGAGGTTGCCGTTGCCGCCCGAGCCGTAGGCGAGCTCGCCCGGCTTGGCCTTCGCCGCGACGACGAGATCGGCGACGGTCTTGATGTCGGCGGTCCTGGGGTTCTCCGGATTGACCACCAGCACCAGCGGCGCCGACACGACCGTGGTGAGCGGCGCGAAGTCGACTTGCGGATCGTAGCGGATGTCCTTGAACAGCGTCTTGTTGAGCGTGATGGTCGAGGAGTTGCAGGCGAGCATGGTGTAGCCGTCCGCGTCGGCACGCGCGACGCCTTCGGCGGCGATCATGCCGTTGGCGCCGGCGCGGTTCTCGACCACGAAGGGCTGCCCGAGCTTGTTGCCGAGACGATCGCCGACGATGCGCGCGACCACATCGACCGGGCCGCCCGCGCTGAAGCCGACCATGATCTTGACCGGACGCGTCGGATATTTCTGCGCGACGGCTTCAGTGGTCAGCGCGCAGGCGCACAACCCGGCGATGAGCGCCAGCAGGCGAGCCGTTCGTTGCATTCGTTCTCTCCCAACCTCGCGCGCCGCTTCTGCATGCTTGTTGGTGCGGCGCGTGCAGGCATGATGAGCGGGCGCGCCGGATTCCGCAATCGCGTTTGCGCCTCTGCCGCGCCTCGCATTCCGCCGCGCGGCAGGCAAAGGGCGCTCTCCAAACAAAAAGTTTGAAAACAACCCCATGCACAGTAGCCGGCCCGTGACAGAACAAGGACTTGCGCGCTCCACAACGACGTTTGCGTTGTCGGGCAAAACAGGGGCATAATGTCATCATCGCAACACGCGTCAGCATCCCGCCAGCCCGGCCATGGATGTCACGACCTGATTGCGCGTAACCCCTTCATCGACATTCCGAAATCCGCATCCGCGCGCGACGGGCGAACGCTTGTTCGCGCGCGTCTGCGTCAGCAAAGGACACCGGCTCATGACGACAGCTCTCGAACGCCACATCACCTCGCCGCTTGCGGCAAACCATCGCAGCGGCGATGCCGCGCCCCCGCGGGTCAAGCTCTACAAGCGCCGCATTGCGATCAGCCATCCGGACCCGCAAGCCGGTGAACGGCTGCTGGCCGAAGCGCTCGGCGCCGTCGACCGCGACGCGCTGCACGGCCTGCTCCGGCAATTGGTCAAGGCGAGCGCGATCGGACAGAAGCCCGATGAGGCCAATCTCGCCTTCATGATCTCGACCATCAGGAGCATCGCGCCGAAGGATTCCATCGAGGCCATGCTGGTGTCCCAGATGGTCTCGGTTCACCTGGCGGCGATGCGCTGCGCCTGCCGGCTCGCCTGCACCGACGACCTCCCGCAGCAGGAAACGGTCACCCGTGCATTGACCCGGCTTTCCCGCACCTTCGCCGCCCAGGTCGAGGCGCTAAGCCGCCACCGCAACAGCGACGAACGCGCGATTACGGTGCAGAACCTGTCCGTGCAGGACGGCGGACGCGCGATCGTCGGCAACGTCACCCAGCATGCCAACATGCTCGTCGCGGAGACGGGCCCGGGCGACGCCAGGCAAGGGGCAAACCCATGACCGGCGCCCACGTCCGCAACACGGCCCCGATGCAGGCGAGCCCTCGCTGCGGCGCGAGGACTCGCAATGGCGGTACGTGCCGCGCGCCGTCCGTCCACGGCAAGGACCGGTGTCGCATGCACGGCGGGGCACGGAGATCGGGGGCGCCGCGAGGAAACCGGAATGCGCAGACGCACGGCCTGTTCACGCGCGCGGCAAAGGCCGAGTCGGGCCAGGTTCGACTGCTGCTCGACGAGGCGGAAAGGCTGCTGCGGGAGCTGAAGTGATGGCGTGCGAGGCGCTGCTGCCGCTCTCCCGGGCGGGCCGGCCCGCTTCGCCGTCCCTATCCTGACAGACCCACCCCAACAATTTATGCGTGTTTGTGAATTGCTTCACACGCCCGTCATTCCCGATATCGCAAGCTTGGGGCGATATCGATGAAGCAGCGGGAGGGGTGTCATGGGGGCATTGAATCTTTCGCAAGTTCTCTGGGAAGAACGACGGGCTCTGGCGGGGGAAACTCTGGGCTTCCCGCCAAAGAACGAGAACGATCCGGCACCCAGCGCCTCGCTGGTCTCGGCGGCGCCGGCGCTCGAGCACTCGCCGGAGCAACCCTACGCCTTAGGGGTTCCAGATGGGCCAAAACCTCCCGGACCCGCACCGGAACTCCTCGCCGTCTACCAAGCCCTCAATGCGGACGACCGGTGGGCGCTGTGCCTGTCCGGCGGTGGAATCCGCAGCGCGGCGTTTGCGCTCGGTATCCTGCAAAGGATTGCCAAGCTGAATGTCACGTCGAAACGCAAGGACGAAGAACAAGGCTCGGCCCTGCGGCAGTTCGAATATCTTTCGACCGTATCGGGAGGCGGATATATCGGCAGTTGGCTATCGGCCTGGCTCTATCAGCAGCGCAAGCTGCCGCCTCGCGCAAAAGCCGCGAATACCGACAATTCCGGCCAGGATCCCACCCCGGCCCCGGTCGTTTCAGCACTCAATCAGCGAGACAGCCGCGGCCAGCTCGGAGATCACGAAGAAGCAGAGCCGATTTCCAACCTTCGGCGCAACTCGCACTTCCTCTCTCCAAGCTTTTCGTCGCTTTCGCCCGACCTGTGGAGCGATGTCGCCAGCGTCCTGCGCAATCTGTTCCTGAACTGGATCCTGCTCGTCCCTCCGATGATCCTTGCGGTGCTCGTCACCAAGGCACTCTACTTCGCGCTCATCGATGCGCACACCATCACGGACAAGTCGAAATGGTTCCTGGCCGTGATGATCATACCGACTCTCTGCCTGCTGGCATCCCTGTCGTTCTCCGTTGCAAACCGCCCTGCCCGCGGCTGGATCAACGTCTCGCAATCCCGCTTCCTCCTGTGCGACCTCACGCCCTTCCTTATCGGAGCTGCACTGCTGGTTTTCGTGTTGCAGAGCCCGTACGGCCTGGAGACACTGTCGGGCGTGCTCAGCGCCGGCGGCTTCGGATTCCTGGAGCAGTTCGAACGCGATCACCTGGCCGCGGCGGTGCTGATCCGCGGAACCATTCTTGGCGTGATCTTCTTTCTCGTGTCCTGGTGCCTGGCGCCGCTGTGGGCCATCGTGTTCGGTAAATCGGCCCGCCCACCGCCCGCGTCGCGTCCCAAGCATCCGAGGATCGAGCCCATCGCCTGGGCCGTCGCCGGCGCAGCCTTCGGCCTGCTGAGCGCCGCGGGGCTCATCTGCCTTTGGCGCGTCAACCCGTCCAACTCCGCCGCCACGTCCGCGGGTTTTGCCTGCGTGCTCGGGCTGCCCTGGATCGTACTGGCGCGCATCGTCGCGGACGTGATCTATATTTCATTTGCCGAGTTCCTGTCCGAGGTGGATGTCGGCCTGGAATTTCAGGCGCGGTCGAGCGGACTCTTCACACTGGCCTATCTCGGTTGGCTCCTGTGGTTCGGGATCGTGGTCGGTGCGCCACCGGCGGCAAGATGGATCGCCAGTCACCTTGGTGATGCAACCGTTCCCACGCTCGCAGCGGGAGGAGGTCTTTCCGGCCTGCTCTCCATCCTCCTCGGAGCGAGCTCGAAGACCAAGGCCGCAGCCGAACAGATTTCGGGCTTGCGCCAATATCTCAGCCTCAACACGCTCGCGGCCATCGCGGCGGCGATCTTCGCCATTGTCCTGGTCGCTCTGCTGTCCATCGGCTGGGACGCGGCTTTCAAATCGCTTGCCTCCGGCGCGGATGGCCATATGCCCTGGACCATCGTGTTGGTGGCGGGCCTCCTGCTTGGCGTGCTGATCTATGCGGCCTCGCATATCCTCAGCATCAACCGCTACTCGCTTCACGGCCTCTACCGGAACCGGCTGGTTCGTGCCTTCCTCGGTGCGTCGCGCGGCGAGAAGGAGCGTGACAAGACGAAGAACGCCTTTACGGATTTCGACGGCCGCGACAGCCCGCTCCTGCAGGAGCTTTGGGAGCATAGTGTCAAACCGACCGGCGTCCATTGGAAGCCGCTCCACGTCATCAGCGGAGCACTCAACCTCGTGTCGTCCAAGAACCTGGCCTGGCAGGAACGGATGGCCGCGCCCTTCACGTTCTCGCCGCTCCATTGCGGCAGCGGCAGCGCGGTGTTTTCGGACGGTGCATACCGGACGACTTACGCCACAGCCAACCAGCCGCAGCCTTATGGCGGAAACCTGACGCTCGGAACCGCCATGGCGATCTCAGGCGCGGCCGTGAGCCCGAGCATGGGCTACAACTCATCGCCGGGCGTCGCCTTCCTGATGGCGCTGTTCAATGTACGTCTCGGCTGGTGGCTGGCCAATCCGCGCGGCGACAATCCCTATTACTCTGCGGTGAAGCCGACAAACGCGCTCCGGCCGTTCTTCATGGAGATGTTCGGCCTGACCAGCGAGACCGAGCGCTGGGTCTACCTGACCGACGGCGGGCACTTCGAAAACCTCGGTCTCTACGAGATGGTGCGCCGGCGCTGCCGCGTGATCGTGGTCAGCGACGCCGGCTGCGATCCCGATTACTCCTTCGAGGATCTCGGCAATGCGCTGCGCAAGATCTGGATCGATCTCGGCGTACGCATCGACCTGCACGGACTGGATCTGCTGAAGAAGCGCTTCAAGGAACGTCCGACCCCGGCGGAGCAGGCGCCCTACTGGGCCATCGGCGACGTTCGTTATAGCGAGGCCGACGGCGGCAAGGCGCAGGACGGATTGCTGCTGTACTTCAAGTCGGGTCTGCACGGCACGGAGCCCATGGGCGTGCTGAGCTATGCGATCGCACACGCGACCTTCCCGCACGAGACCACGCTGAACCAGTTCTTCTCGGAATCGCAATTCGAGAGCTACCGGGCGCTCGGCTACGAGATCGCACAACGCGCCTTCGAGTCCGGCGGAGGTCTTTCGGTCGACCCGACGACCGGAGCGCCGCCGACATTTCTCTCGATCGTCGAGAAGCTCAAAGGCCAATTGCCGGGATGCACTGACTCCGTCCCGGCCCCGGCTCGCAAGAGCTGAATTGGCGGAACTCCTCGTTAGCGGAGTGACGCGGCAAGGAAACCTCTCGCGGCGGCGCAGCCGTCGCCATTCACTCCCGCGTGAGCAAAGGACATATCCGCGCCACCCCTACCCGGCCACCGGAACAGAACGAGCCCTGCGCACTTAACAAATGATAAGAACAGTGAGGTGCAATCATGGGCCAGTCAAAGCCGATCCGCCCGACCGCGATCGTCGTCGAAGATGACGACATTCAGCGCGAAATGCTCGCGCTGCTGCTCGAAGAAAGCAATTTCGACGTGCTGCAGTGTGAGGACGCAGAAACCGCGGCGCTGGCGCTGAAAGTGAAGCACCCTGCCCTGATCGTCACCGACATCAACCTGGTCGGCAAGATGGATGGCGTCGATCTGGCTCACCTTGCCCGGCAGCAGCACTCCGGCGTGCGGATCATCGTGATATCGGGCCGCCCGCTTCCGCGCCCCCTGCCCGATGGCGCCAAGTTCTTGACCAAGCCGGTCTACCCGACCGCGCTGCTCGCGGAAGCGGCGCGATAGGACTGATCGTCGAACGAGCCAGCGCGCCCAAAGCAGAACGTCGCTGGCAGCTTGCCTGCGGCGCATCCTTCGAGACGCCCGCCTCCGGCAGGCCCTCAGGATGAGGTCGGTGGTTGCGGCGAGATTGATGAAGTCGCGTTCTGTGGCACGACGTTAGATCCTCATGGTGAGGAGCCCGCGAAGCGGGCGTCTCGAACCATGAAGGCCGAGTTCGACCAGCACATGCAACGGCCCGCCCCTCAACGGAACCGCGCGAGATAATAGGCGAGATCGCCGATCTGGTCCTTGCCGACGGTCTGCATCACGTCGGCCATGGTGGCGTCGTAGCCGTGGCGGGTGTTGTCCCTGTATTCGGCGAGCGTCTTGGCGAGATAGTCCTCGCGCTGACCCGCGATGCGCGGGACGTTCTCCTTTCCGGAATAGTCGGGATTGTGGCAGGTGTTGCAGCGGTTCTGGTTCGCCAGCGCCTGCCCGCGCGCCATCCGCGCCGCATCTGCGGCATCCGCCGACGGCGCGGGCTTCGGAAGCGCCGCGATGAAATCGGAGAAGGTGCGAAGATCGTCGTCGGTGAGCGATTTCGCCATCTCGTTCATGGGCTCGAACACGCGCAGCTTCTCGCGGAACATGAAGAGCTGGATCAACGCATAGGGCGCCTGCTGGCCGCCGAGCGAGGGCGTGTTCTCGGTCTCCGAGGTGCCGCGCTCGCCGTGACAGGCAAGGCACGGTGCGGCGCGCTCCTGGATGGTTTCGGCGCTGGCGGAGAAGGCAAGTGAGGCGAACGCCAGAGCGGCGAGCATGGTTCTTTTCATTAGCCGCTCCCGGCAATTTCCGTCATTGCGAGCGAAGCGAAGCAATCCAGAAATATCTCCCCGGAGGGATTCTGGATTGCTTCGTCGCCAGCGCAAAATTGCTTCGCAATTTTGTCGCGGGCTCCTCGCAATGACGGTGGTTACTACCTGTCGCGCCTTACTTCGCCGCGACCTTCTGCTTGCCGTAGGTGATGCGGTAGACCGCGCCGTTCCAGTCGTCCGAGACGAGCAGCGAGCCGTCCTTGAGCTGCATCACGTCGACGGGGCGGCCGACATACTTGTTGTCCTCGATGAAGCCGGTCAGGAACGGCTCCATCGACTTCACGGTGCCGTCCTTGTTCAGCCTGACGACGACGACGTCACCGCCATGCTTCTGCGACTTGTTCCAGGAGCCGTGGCGCGCGACGAAGATCGCGTTCTTGTACTGTTTCGGGAACATGCTGCCGGTGTAGAAGCGCATGCCGAGCGCCGCGGTGTGCGGGCCCATCAGGCCGACGGGGGCGGTGTAGTCCTTGCAGTCCTTGCCCCAGCCGAGCTCCTGGTCGATGATGTTGCCCTGGAGGCAGAACGGCGCGCCGAAATGCTCGCCCGCCTTGGTGACGCGGTTGAGCTCGTCCTCCGGCACCGTTTCCGACAGCCAGTCGCGGCCGTTATCGGTGAAGTAGAGCTGCTTGGTCTCGGGATTCCAGTCGAAGCCGACGGTGTTGCGGACGCCGACCGCGTAGACTTCCGCGCCGGAGCCGTCGAGATTCATGCGGCGGATCTGGCCGTGATCGGCGTCGTGCAGCACGTTGTTGCCGGGCTGGCCGACCGGGACATAGAGCTTGTTGTCGGGGCCGATGGCGATGAACTTCCAGCCATGCGCCTCGTCCTTCGGCAGCTTGTCGTAGATCATCGTCGGCTTCGGCGGGTTGTCGAGGTTCTCGTCGATCTTCTCGATCTTGGAGACCTTCGACAGCTCGGCGATGTAGAGCGTGCCGTCCTTGAAGGCGACGCCGTTCGGACGATAGAGGCCAGAGGCGATCACCTTGACCGACTTCTTGCCGTCCTTGTCGGCGATCGCATAGACCTTGTCGACGAGACGGCTGCCGACGAACACCGTGCCCTTGTCGCTCTGCGCGAGCGAGCGCGCATTCGCCATGCCCGATGCATAGACCTCGATGTTGAAGCCTGCGGGCACCCTGAGCTTGGCGAGCGGCAGCTTGTCGGCCTGCGTCGGTATCGGCGGCGGCGCGACGGGAGCGAGCTTTGCGGCCGCTTCGCCGTCCGGACGGCCGATCAGCGGAGACCCAGGCGGAAGCGGCTGCGCGGCAGGTGCGGCGCCTGCGGCGGGCGGGCTCGCGGGCTGCTGCGCCGAAGCGGCAAGCGTGAACGCAGTGAAGACCACGCCAGCCAGCAACAAGCTGCGCGAGGCAGATGATAGACCCATCATGATGTTTCTCCCCAAGACGGAAGCCGTCTTCCAGGCGCTGGCGCGCCCGCGGCCTTTCCGAGTCGCACTCTCGGAATTTGCCAGCGCGAATGCAACCGGAAACGAAGCAGAGCACCCCTGACGTGTTGTCATCGTCTTGAATGATCGAACTGCGACGATCGATATTGCTTTGCAACATCAGAGCTACCGCCCTTCGCCGCATCGCAACGCGCGCGAGGTGACGCCACCGAATCTTAACGCAAGTTAGGGGAACTCGACAAAACAGCCCGGATTCCGTCGCGTGCGGGCGCAGCGTCGTATTTTGGTCCAAGATTATTCTGTCTCTGCGGCGGGGCGGGCTTCCTGAACCTGGAGACCTGCGATGCGCTGTTATGTTGCGTTTAGTGTTGCTTTCATTATCGCAATTTCATCCACCGCCGCCGGTGCACGTCCTTTCCGATCCCACCTCGCGGCGCCGCCCGAATGCAACGTCACCATGCCCTGCGACTTCTCCGGCTCGAACATGCGCGTGCGCACGACCGCATTGCGCATGCGCGCGCCGCGTGAGGTGACGGGGAGCGCGACCACGATCCAGATTGCAAGCGTGGAAGACAGAGGCCGGATCGTCGGCGGCCGCCCCGCCGGCTGCCCGCACTCCTTCTGCGGCTGCGCGGCGTCGATCCGCGTGTTCGGCCGCATCGTGCCGGGATTGAACCTGGCCTCCAACTGGCTGCGCTTTCCACGGACGCAGCCCGCACCGGGCATGGTCGCCGCGCGGCACGGCCATGTCTTCGTACTCGAGCAGCATGTCGGCGGCGATGTCTGGATGGCCTATGACGGCAATTCGGGCGGCCGGGCCACCCGCATCCACGCGCGATCATTGCGCGGCTATTCCGTGGTCAATCCCCGGATCGGCTGACCGTCACGCCGGCGCGCGACACGGCCCGCTTGCGCCCGCGCATCGGAGCCATGTCGCGACGCCGTTGCTTTGCCCTGGCATTGCCTTGGCACGGTCGCCCCGATCGTGTAACGCCGACACGAAAGTTGCCGGGACGGAACGCTGATGGGGACTACGGCCGACGACGCGGGCGAGGCCACCCGCGCGCTGATCTTCGCGCTGGTTGCGCTCGCCTGCGGCCACATGCTCTCGACATTGCTGCGCACGATACCGGCCGTGAGCCTGGATCTGATGGCTGCGGATTTTCATATCGAGCCGCAGGCGCTGGCGAGCCTCACCGCCGTCTATCATTTCGCCTTCGCCGCTGCGCAGATCCCGGTCGGGGCGGCGATGGACCGGTTCGGCGTGCGCCCGGTGTCGCTGAGCCTGCTGGCGGGAACCGTGCTCGGCGCAGTGGCGTCGGGGTTTGCGACGGGGCCGCAGAGCTTTGCAGTGGGACAGCTGATGCTGGGCGTCGCCACGTCGGGCATGCTGATGTGCCCGATGACGCTCGCGGCCAAGCAATTGTCGGCCGCGCGGTTCGGCTTGTGGTCGGGCGCCATCCTCTCCATCGGCAATATCGGCATGCTGCTGTCGTCGAGCCCGCTCGCCTTCGTGATCGACAGCTACGGCTGGCGCGCCGGCTTCTGGATCTCCGCGATCGGCGGCATCCTGGTCGCGCTCGCGGTGTTCGTGCTGGTGCCGAGCCAGCCGGCCGACCACAAGGACGATTCCTCGGCGCTGTCGCAGATGATCGAGGTGGTGAGACTGGGCTTGTCGCGGCCCTTGCGCGGCCTGATCGCGCTGGCACTGGTGTCGCTCGCAAGCTCGCTGGTGCTGCGCGGCCTGTGGGGCGGGCCGTGGCTGATGGAGATCAAGGGACTGACGCGGGTCGAGGCCGGCAACCAGCTCGGCGCGTTCACGCTGGCGATGATCGCAGGACCGCTGCTGGTCGGCATGATCGACCGCAGGCTCGGCCGCCGCCGCGCGCTGGTCGCCGGCACGCACGGATTCGCGGCGCTGCTGCTCGCGCTGATGGCGCTGGGCGCACCGCACCTTGCCGTCGCATGGCTGTTCGGCGTAACCGTCATGCCGCCGAGCTATGATCTGGCACTGTTCGTGCTCATCGGGCTCTTCACCTCGGCGCAGCCATTGCTGTTCGGCATGTCCAGGCAGCTCGTCGACGCGCAGGTCGCGGGCAAGGCGCTCGCCGCGGTCAATCTCGCCTTCTTCCTCGGCACGGCGCTGATGCAATCGGTCACCGGTGCGGTGGCCGCGTTCGCAGGATTGCCCGCGGTGCTGCTGTTCATGGCGGCAGCGCTGGCGCTCGGCGTCATGATCTTTTTGACTTATACCTCGCCGCGTTCGTAGGATGGGTAGAGCGCAGCGAAACCCATCACTTCCCGATAAGAACGATGGGTTTCGCTGCGCTCTACCGATCCTACGCGGTCGCTCCGCGCCGCCATCTGCATCAAGGGAATTCGAGTCCATGCCCGTCGACACCAAAGCCGCCACCGATCGTCTCATGCGCTTCCTCGCGATCGAGGGCGTCACCGGACAGGAGGCGGCGATCGGGCGCGAGCTCACCGCCGCGCTGAAGGAGGCCGGCGTGCCGGCCAAGGCGATCCGGCTCGACGACGCCAACACGCGCATTCCGGTGCCGACCGAGACCGGCAATCTCATCGTCGACCTGCCCGGCCGCGGCGCGCTGCACAACCAGCCGCGCATCATGTTCATGACGCACATGGACACCGTGCCGCTCTGCGCCGGCGCGAAGCCGAAAAAGTCTGGCCGCAAGATCGTCAACGAGGCCAAGACCGCGCTCGGCGGCGACAATCGCTGCGGCTGCGGCGTGCTGGTGACGCTGGCCGCCGAGCTCGAAAAGCAGAAGCTCGACCATCCGCCGATCACGCTGCTGTTCTGCGTGCGCGAGGAGAGCGGCCTCTATGGCGCGCGCCACGTCAAGCTCGACGAGCTCGGCGCGCCCGTGATGGCGTTCAACTATGACGGCGGCTCGGCCTCCAACGTCATCATTGGCGCGGTCGGCGCCGACCGCTGGACCGTCGAGATCATGGGCCGCGCCTCGCATGCCGGCGTGGCGCCGGAGCGCGGCATCTCCTCGACCATGATCATGGCGCTCGCGCTTGCGGACGTGAAGGCCGGCGGCTGGTTCGGCAAGGTGGTGAAGGGCAAGGGCGCGAGCGCGCGGATGGGCACCAGCAATGTCGGCCCCGTCACCGGCGGCGAGGGCCGCCCGGCGGGCGATGCCACCAACGTCGTCACCGACTACGTGCATGTGCGCGGCGAAAGCCGCAGCCATGACGGAAAGTTCTTCAAGGAGATCACCAAAGCCTACAAGGCCGCGTTCGAGAAGGCCGCCAAGAAGGTGACGAACGCGCAGGGCAAGTCCGGCAAGGTCAAGTTCAAGGCCGAGACCGACTATTATCCGTTCCGCATGAAGGACAGCCAGCCCGTGATCAAGCGCGCGGTCGAGGCGGTGTCCGCGGTCGGCGGCACCCCGAATGTCCGCACCGCCAATGGCGGCCTCGATGCCAACTGGATGGTCCGCCACGGCGTTCCCACGGTGACGTTCGGCGCCGGCCAGAACGAGGCGCACACGATCGACGAGTGGATCAATCTCGACGAATATGACCGGGCCTGTGCGCTGGCGGTGCAGCTCGCGACGATGCGGTGATCTGCGTGGTCCGGTTCGCGCTCGCGGGATTTGCGCTGCTGGCGCTTGCGGGCGCGACCGGCGCGGAAGAGGACAACAGCGCCTTGCTGGTCGATCTCTTCGCAAAGATCTGCGCGCCGAAGCCGGCGAGGCCAAGCCAGGTCGAGCGCATCGCAACGGGTCTGGGCTTTGTCAGCGACGGCGGCCCGATCACGGCCGAGATGGAGCGTGGGCCCAAGATCGACCTGCTCTACTCGGCCAAGCTGATCAGGCGGGGCGAGAGGATCGGCAGCATGACGGCCTATTTCGCGGGACCCGACGATGCGCCGAGCGTGACCTGCACGGTGTCGGCCGTCGGCGTCTCGACCGAGACCCTGCCCGGGCTGATCGAAACATTATTGAAGGCCCGCGAGCGGGCCGACAAGCCGTCCAACGACGACAATCATCGCCTGGCGAGCTGGCGTGTCGGCGCCGGCGGCGGCGATGCGCTCGATATGTCGGCGTGGCGAACCCCGCCGCACCGGGCCTCGATCAGCATCAACTATTACGCTTTCAAGCGGTGAGCGGGATGGCTAGAGCGTAGGATGGGTAGAGCGTAGCGAAACCCATCGCGACTTGCCAAGTTGATGATGATGGGTTTCGCTGCGCTCTACCCATCCTACGAAACCGCGACCAAAAAGAAAAATCGGGAGGCCACATGCCGCGCATCGCGAATATCGAATCCGCCCTCTACCGGATCCCCCTCCCCGTCCTGCTCTCCGACTCCACCCATGGCGAGATCGCGGCGTTCGAGCTGATCACCTGCCGCATCCGCGATGCCGATGGCGCCGAGGGCGTGGGCTACACCTACACCGTTGGACGGAACGGCGGGGCGACCGCCGACATTCTCAAGCGCGAGATCCCGCCGCTGGTCGAAGGGCGCGAGGCCGACGACACCGAAGCGGTCTGGCATCATGTCTGGTGGGGCCTGCATTATGGCGGGCGCGGCGGACCGGCGGTGCTGGCGCTCTCCGCGCTCGACATCGCGCTGTGGGATCTGAAGGCGCGGCGCGCGAAGCTGCCGCTGTACCAGTTGCTCGGCGGTTTCGATGCGCGCGTGCCCTGCTATGCCGGCGGCATCGACCTCGATCTCTCCGTCGAAGCCTTGCTCGCGCAGACCGACGGCAATCTCGCAAAGGGCTTTCGCGCCATCAAGATGAAGGTCGGCCGGCCCGACCTCAAATCCGACGTCGCGCGCGTCGCGGCGATGCGACAGCATCTCGGCGACGGCTTTCCACTGATGGCGGATGCCAACATGAAATGGACGGTGGAGGAAGCGATCCGCGCCGCCCGCGCCTTCGTTCCCTACGACCTGACGTGGCTGGAGGAACCGATCATTCCCGACGACGTCGCGGGCCATGCCCGCATCATGCAGGCCGGCGGCGTGTCGATCGCGGCGGGCGAGAACCTGCGCTCGCTGTGGGAGTTCAAGAACTACATCGTCGCGGGCGCGGTGTCCTATCCCGAGCCCGACGTCACCAATTGCGGCGGCGTGTCCGCCTTCATGAAGATCGCGCGGCTTGCGGAAGCCTTCAACCTGCCCGTCACCAGCCACGGCGCGCACGACATCACCGTGCATCTGCTCGCGGCCTGCCCGAACCGTTCGTATCTCGAGGCGCACGGCTTCGGCCTCGACAAATATATCGAGCATCCCCTGGTGCTTCAGGACGGCAAGGCGCTGGCGCCGGACCGTCCGGGCCACGGCATCGGCTTCGACTGGAAGGGGCTGGCGAAGCTGGCGGCGTAGGGCGCGCCGTCATGCCCGGGCATCCGCGTTCTTCGTGCGACAAGCAGAACGTGGATGGCCGGGTCAAGCCCGGCCATGACGGCGGAGCTGCACGCGAGGCATTCCAAGGTGCTTGATGCAGTCGCCCGATATTCGGCTATGCTCGCTTTAGCCGGCCCTCCCAACGAAAGTCCCACCTTGACCCCCGAACTGCACCAGAAACTGACCGCGTGGCGCCGGCATCTGCATGCCCATCCCGAACTGTCCCTCCAGGAGAAGGAGACCTCTGCCTTCGTGCAGGAGAAGCTCACCGAGCTCGGCATCCCCTTCGAGGCAAGCATCGGCGGCCACGGCATCGTCGCGACCCTGACGCGCGGGTCGGCACAGGGCCGCGTCGGCCTGCGCGCCGACATGGATGCGCTGCCGATCACGGAGGATACCGGCCTGCCCTATGCCTCCAACAATCCCGGCGTGATGCATGCCTGCGGCCATGACGGGCACACCGCCTCTCTGCTCGGCGCCGCCGCGCTGCTCGCCCATGATCCGAGCTGGAGCGGCACGGTCGATTTCATCTTCCAGCCGGCCGAGGAAGGTTATGGCGGCTCGCGCGCGATGGTCGCGGCCGGGCTGTTCGAGCGCTTTCCGATGGACCAGGTGTTCGGCTTCCACAACTGGCCGGGCCTCCAGGCCGGCACCATCGCGGTCCATGACGGCGTGGTCATGGCCTCCGGCGGACGCATCACCATTACCATCGAGGGCCATGCGGGCCACGCCGGCATGCCGCATTTGACGCGCGATCCCGTGATGGCGGCCGGCCATCTCATCGTGGCGCTGCAATCGGTCGTCTCGCGCAGCGTCGATCCGCTCGACACCGCCGTGGTCTCGCTGTGCACGATCGAGGGCGGCACCGCGCCGAACCAGATCGCAGGCCGCGTCACGATCCGCGGCACGCTGCGGTTTCATCGCGAGGGCACCAAGCACGTCATCCTCGGCGGGATCGAACGGACCTGCGCCGGCATCGCGACGAGCTTCGGCGTCAAGGTCACGCCCGAGATCGTCATGGGCGTCGGCGTCGTGATCAACACCCCGGCGGAAGCCGAGCTTGCACGCATCGCCGCGGAGAAGGTGCGCGCCGAGGTGCGCCGCGACCTCGCGCCGAGCATGGCCGGCGAGGATTTTGCCCACTATCTGCAGCAGCGGCCCGGCGCCTTCGTCTGGATCGGCAACGGCGAATTGCGCGACGGCGCCGAGTTGCACGGCCCGCGCTACGATTTCAACGACGCGATCCTTCCCGTCGCCTCGAGCTGGATGGCCGAGGTCGCAAGGACGGCACTAAGCGCGAACTAGAGCAAGTCGAGGCGCTTACGAAATTTCGCGCGGCAGCTTCCAGTCCGGCCGCGGCGTACAGGTCTCGTCCACCCGCGCCACGTGGTAGCCGGCAGGCAGAAGCCGGCCGCCTTCCTCGTTGGCGACCGGAACGTCGGTTACCAATCCCTCGATCAAGGCGGCCTCCCACACCTCCTTCTCGGAAGTAAAGGGATCGCCGATCTGCCTGTCACCTTCGAACAGCGCGTACATCGGTTCCGCTCATGCGTTGACTATACTCGCAAGCAACGTATCGGCCGCACCGACGTTCCTCCTACCGGCGAGCGCGGCCTTACCGCGGCCGAGGGATAGTCGTTGAAACATGGCGCGCGTTCTGATCGGAACTTCCGGCTGGCACTACGCTTCCTGGCGAGGCCCGTTCTTTCCCGAGGGCGTGACGCTGAAGCAGCAGCTTCGCTATTACGCCGGGCAGTTCGAGACGACCGAGCTGAACGGCGTGTTCTACCGCACGCCGACGCCCGAAGCGGTCGACGGCTGGCGCGAGCAAACGGGCCGGGATTTCGTGTTCGCCTGGAAGGCGTCAAAGTTCATCACGCACTGGAAGCGGCTGTCGGATCGCTCCGTCAACAGTCTCGAGCTGCTTGAGGATCGCATCTCCCGGCTGCGCGGCAAGGCCGGCCCGATCCTGTTCCAGCTGCCGCCGCAATTCGAGGCGGACGCAGGCCGCCTCGCCGCCTTCTTCAAGCTGCTGTCGCGCAAACGGCGCTACAGCTTCGAATTCCGGCATCCGAGCTGGTATCAGCCGCGCATCCTGCGGATGCTGGCCGAGGAGAATATCTCGCTGTGCCTCTCCGACCACCATGATGCGCCCGCACCATGGAAACGCACGGCCGATTTCGTCTATGTGCGCGGACACGGCCCCGGCGGGCGCTATCACGGCCACTATACCAAGGCCACGCTGACGCAATGGGCGGCACGCATCAAGTCGTGGAAGCGGCAGGGCTGCGACGTCTTCGTCTATTTCGACAACGATCAGAAGAGCGCGGCCCCGACCGATGCGCAAGCGCTGAAGCGGTTGCTGTAGCAGCACACGAGCCGCGAAGCCACGTCATGCCGCCGATCGATCCGGGAAGCCGCCCTGCAGCGTGTCGAGCAGGCGCTGTTCGCGAGCGATCCGGTCGCGATAGAGCTGGCGTTCGTCCTCGCTTATCGCACTCTCCAGCAGCACGCGATAATGCCCGATCACCTTCTCACTGCCATGGATCAGGAGTTTGCGGACGTTGCTCATCGATCCACTCCTGTCGAGGCGGCGGCCGATGGCGATTTCGGAAGGGTGAATGCGGCCGGAACAGCATCGGCGGCGAGAGCCTCGAGCGCGGCCTGCTCCTCGGCGATGCGCCGTTCGATATACTGGCGCTCAACGTCCGACAGCTTGGTCTTCAGCAAGCCCCGGTAGCGGGAGAGATTGTTTCGGTGCGCGCGAATGCGAGCCAGATCTTGATCGAGCATCGTCGTCACTCCAGACGGTCTTTCAGGGTCCTTTTCGATTTTACGGGGTCGGAAGAGGAGGCTTCCGACGCAGAAAATATTCCGGCCGCTTTCCTTGTCAAGGGTGCTCCCTCGCCGCGCACCAAGTGCTTTGAGGGCCAGCCGGCCAGGCCTCGGGTCATCCGCCAATTTTTTTTGATGCCCCTCTTGCAAGGTCTTGCCATCGCTCTAAGTCATTTTTCGCCGCGAGAGCGGTGTGCCGGATGCCCTAACGGGTCCGGCGCGGGCGCCGGGCCGGGGTCTTCGGATCTGTTCCGATTCCCGTCTTTGCGCTCCTTCGTAATCCATCTTGCTCTTTGGAGGACTTGGTTATGAGGACCACCTTTGACTTCGCGCCGCTGTGGCGCTCCACCATCGGCTTCGATCATTTGGCCGACCTCGTCGACAGCACACTGCGCCAGGCGACCGAGGACAACTATCCCCCCTACAACATCGAGCGCTCCGGCGAAGACCACTACCGGATCACCCTGGCAGTGGCGGGCTTCGGCGCCAACGACATCAGCGTGACCGCCGAACAGAATGCGCTCACCATCGAAGGCAGGAAGCCCGACGGCGCCGCGCGCGAGTACCTTTACCAGGGTATTGCGGCACGGCCGTTCCGCCGTGTGTTCAATCTCGCCGACTATGTCCAGGTCAAGCACGCCGCCTTTCAGGACGGCCTCTTGATCATCGATCTCGTGCGGGAGATTCCGGAGGCCATGAAGCCGCGCCGGATCCAGATCGCGGGCGCTTCCTCACCCCAGATCGAGCAGAAGAAGGCGGCTTAGCCGTCGTCGGACAGGTACGACACTGCCGTAACATGCATGGCGGATGGCGACCCCGGTCGCCGTCCGCCGCTCGGAACCATCCCTTCGAAAGGAGTGTAGAGGGAGACAACCATGACCAATGCAAATGCGACCACCGGCGGTCTCAACCCGCTGTTTCATCCCGCCTCACACTATGCGTCCCCGGGCGCTATTCTCAACGACCGCAACCTCTCGACACCGGAGAAGCGGGTCATCCTGTCGTCGTGGGCTTCGGACATGTACACAGTCGAATCCCATCCTGAGCTGCGCGAGATTCCCGGCCTGGATCACGCCATCCGCCTCGCGGACATCCTCGCCGCCCTGCGCAAGCTCGATAACGACGACGATCCGCCGCCCCGCGGCGGCGCCTCGATGCGGTTGCGGCGGCCCGCGCTTGATGCGGGCGACAACGACGACCGACCACCTGATTGCCAGGCTGCAATCGATCGATGCATGTCTTCATCGCGATCGGCAATCCTCGCCATCAGCCCGCGGCCGCGATCCTGGCGCGGAAGCTCGCCTGGCCCTGCATGATCTTGTCCAGCAGCGCATCGAGCGCCCAGAACCGCTCGCGGATGTCGAAATCGACGGCGCGGCTGCGGATGGACGAGAACGTGCCGAGCCTCTGGTGGTACAGTTTCGCGAGCTTTGGATAGCCCATCGGCTCGGCCATCGCAGCGAGCGCGAGGTAGACCGAAAGCTCATCGGCCAGGGCCGGATGCCGCGAATGGCTCGTCAGCAGCCATTTGTAAAGATCGGGGTGGAAATTCGTGAACACGCCGGTGAAGCCGGCCGATCCGGACTTGATGGCGTCGAAGGCGATCGCCGCATTGGCGTTGACGATGGCGAGCGAGGTCTTCTTCGTCAGGGCGACGCGACGCTTCACGGTCGAAAGGTCGCACGACACGTCCTTGAGGATCGCAAAGCGACCGCTATCGGCGCAGAACGCCAGCTCATCGTCGGACAGCAGCCGGCGGAACGGCGCGGGACATTCGTAGAGGCCGAGCGGAAGGCCTGCGGGGAGCGCATCGAGCAAGCCGCGCAGATTGTCCATGAAGACGCTGCCGCCCTGCCCCTTTGGGTCGAACCTGTTCGTCACCAGCACCAGTCCGTCGACGCCGGTCCGGGCGATCGAGGTCAGCTCGGCGACCTGATCCTCGCGCGTTTCGCTGACATGGCCCGAGGCGATCACGGGCACCCTGCCGGCTGCTTGCTTTGCGACGAACCGCGCCAGCGCGACGCGCTCATCGAGGCTCAGGAACTGCATCTCGCTCGACTGGGCGACGGCGAACAGCGCATCGGCGCCGTTGGCGATGTACCATTCGATCAGGTTTTCCAGGCCCGCATAGTCGATCGCATTCGCTTCGGTGAACGGCGTCAGCATCACGGGAATGATGCCTTTGATGGTTGCAGTCACAAGTCAGCTCCAGGGACGTTGAATTCGGTGACGTTGAATTCGGTGATGAGGACAAATCTCTCCGGTGAGAGACACATGCGCAAGTCCGCCGGCTGCGCTCACAACAGCTCCTCGGCGGTGGGCATGCCGCGTTGCGCGCCGTGGGCGAGGCAGGCCAGCGAGGCGCCGCGGCAGGCGCGGGCGAGCACCTCCTGCCAGCTCCGCCCCTCGTCCAGCCCTGCGGCGAGAATGCCGACAAACGTGTCGCCCGCCCCGGTGGTGTCGATCGGGAGAATCCGTTCGGCCGCAACGGCCTGGTGCGACCCGTCGGGATGGAACGCGCGCGCGCCGAGCGGTCCCGCGGTCACGATGCAGGTCACGCCGCCGTCCGCCGCGAGAAAGGCCGCGGCCGCCTCGAAGTCGGCGCCGGTCCAGCCCAAGCGCTGCGCCGCGGTGCAAGCCTCGTGCTCGTTCACGACGAGAACGCTGGTGGCCTCCAGCAGCGCGCGCAGCTCGGCTTCGCTCAGGCGCTCGGGCACGGGCGCGAGATTCCAGATCACGCGGCCACCCGCCGCGCGGACGCGCCGGGCGGCCAGCAGCGAGGCCGCAAACGGGACCTCCATCTGAAGGACGAGGGTCGTCGTCGCGGACAGCTCGGCGGCCGGCAGCGCCTCGGCTGCAAGACAGCCATTGGCACCGCTGGCAACCGTGATGGCATTCTCGCCGTCGGCGCTGACACTGATGAAGGCGCATCCGGTCGGCTCGGCGCCAACAGTGACGCGATCGACGTTGACGCCGTTGGCCGCGAGGTTGTCGATGCAGCGCTGGCCAAACGCATCGCGCCCAACCCGGCCCACCATGGCGACCCGCCCCTGCGGCGACACGCGAGCGGCGGCGACCGCCTGGTTCGCGCCCTTGCCACCGCAGAGCGTCGCGTAGCCGCTCGCCAGCACCGTCTCGCCGGGCCTGGCGATCGTGTCGACACCGGCGACCAGGTCGACGTTGATCGAGCCGAAGATGGTGATCAGGGACATGGAGCGACGATCTCCCGGAAGCTTCGCCTGCAAGGTGATCTCGGACCGCTCACGCGCCTTCCGGCGCGTGAGCGTAACGATTGCGGCCGGCGGTCAGTTGCCCGCCACTTCCTTGATGCGCGCGATCATGTCGTCGACGGCCTTGTCGACCGGCACCTTGTTGGTGACGATGGCGTTCACTGCCTTCATCCAGACGTTCTCGTTGTTGAGCGTGGTGAACTTGTAGTTCTTGCTCATCTCGTAGCCGCCGACGCCGGCGAAGAACTGGTCGCGCACGGCGCGGCGATGCACGTCACCGTCCCAGAAGGCGGACTTCTGCGCCGCGGTCTTGACCGGGAACCAGCGGCCGAGCGCGCCCTCGATATAGGGCTGGAGGTTTTCGTCGCGCAGCAGGAACGAGACGAATTCCTTGGCGCGCTCCTTGTTCTTGGCCTGCTCGAAGATCAGGCCGACCACCACGGAAGCGCGGGTGTGGACCGGCGAGCCGTCCGGCTTGTTGGGCCAGACCATGGTGCGGATGCGGTCGTAATAGTTCTTCTTCGCCTCGTCGCGCTGCTCGGCGGTGAGCGTCTCGTTGCTGGAATCGTCCAGCCATTTGCCGGGCAGCGACACCGTCGAATTGTGCGTCATGATCGTCGTCTTGTTGTGGAAGGCGACGTTGTTGTCGGGGTCCTTCCAGCTCGTCGCCGATTGCGGCGTGCAGCCCCTGGCGGCGATCTCGACATAGTCCGTCATGGCGGCGATGAGGCCCGCGCGCACCTTGGGATCGTCGACCAGCAGCTTGCCGTTGTCGTCAACGAGCACGACGTTGTAGGCATCCATGAACACGAGGAACGAGATGAAGCTGTCGGTGGCGTCGACGCCCATGGGATGGCCGATGCCGTAGATGCGCTTGCCGGAGGCCTTGCGCACGGCCGGCTGCGCCTTGTCGCACCAGAACGACCAGAAGCCCTTCCAGTCCTTCGGGATGTCGGTGTCCTTGAGGCCGCCCTCTTCGAGCATGTCCTTCCAGTAATGCAGATGCAGCGTCGCCTGCTTCAGCGGGAAGGCGTAATAGGCCTTCGCCTTGGTCTTGTCGTTGTAGAGCATGACCGTTTCGAGCGACTGCGGGGAGAACTCGCCCTTGATCGGCGCGAGGACCGAGGTGAGATCGACCAGCTTGCCCTCGGAGGCCCACTTGCCCGCACCCTGGAAATGGTAGGTGTCGGCATAGGTGACGTCGGGCGGGCTGCCGGCATCGAGGGCCGCCACCAGCTTCGGCATCATGTCCTGCGTCGCATATTGCGACAGCTCGACCTTGACCCCGGTCTTGGCCTCGAACTTCTTGATGACGTCGAGCAGCGCGTCTTCCTCGGCCTTGTAGTAGCCCTTGTTCCACCAGAGGACGAGCTTCTCCTCGGCGGCTGCGGGGCTCAAAGCTCCCATCGCCGGCAAGAGCAGTGAAACCGCCATCGAGCAGTATCTCGCCCATCGCAAAAGGCTGTCGCGCATTGTCGTTTCCTCTCCGTCCCGTCCCGGCGAGGCACCCGCCGGTTGCTCTCATGGCATTTCAAAACGCGGCCATGTAAGCGCTTACATATTGGGAGTCAAGCGCCCCTTTCAGGGCGTTCGTGCGAACAGTCGTGGGGATGATTGTTGCCGCGCCGGGCGTGGCTTAGCGGCGCTGCGCCTTGCCCGCACTCTCTCGGACTTTCATCACAGGCACGATCTCCCGGGACTGGGCCCGCGCCTGCTCGCCCGCGATCACGGCGAGCAGCTCGTTGGCTGCGAGGATACCGATCTCCTGGTTGTCGACCTTCATCGTCGTGAGCCCGGGCGAGAAGCGCGATGAGATCGCGAGGTCGTCGAAGCCGGTGATCGAAAAATCCCGGGGCGCCTCCAGGCCCCTCTCCCGCGCGGCCATCAGCGCTCCCAGCGCCAGATTGTCGTTGCCGCAGACGATCGCGGTCGCGCGGATCCCGGCCGCGCGCGTCATCAAGGCCGCAAGACTTTCTGCGCCGAACTCCAGCGTCGAAGGACCCATCATCAGATCCTGCGCGGCGATTTCCAGACCGGCCGCCGCGAGCGCGTCACGGATGCCGCAAAGCCTCTCCTTGACGCGGTCGTTGTTGGTGTCGGGCTGAAAGATCGCGGCAAAGCGGCGGTGGCCGAGCGACAGCAAATGATCGGTCATGCGATGGAAGGCGGCGCGGTTGTCGAAGCCGATGCACGGATGCGGCGAGGCCTTGTTGTAGGAGTAGGTCACGACATAGGGGATGCCGCGCGAATTGAGCGCGTCGAACAGCTCGGGCGGATGGCTTTCACCGACCACGGCCAGCGCCTCGACGCCGCGCGCGAGCATGGCGTCGGCCTGCCTCAGGCCTTCGTCCGGATCGTAGTTCGAGCAGCCCAGGAACAGCGTGAAGCCGCGTTCCGAGAACACGCTCTGCATGCCGCTGATCTGGTGGGCGAAGATCTCGTTGTCGAGCGTCGGGATGATGGCGCCGGCGATATGCGTCCTGCGCGAGGCCAGCGCCCGTCCGGCGGCGTTCGGAATCCAGTTCAGTGCACGCGCGGCGTCCTTGACCCGCTGCCTGACCTCTTCGGACACCTTGTCGGGCTCGTTGAAGGCGCGCGAGACCGTTGCGGTCGAGACATTGGCCTTGCGGGCGACCTCCTCGAGCTTGACGCGACCGCTACCTCCGCGCGCTCTCTTTGAACCAGCTGCCATCCCCGCCACGGCCGAATGCGATTTGATCGGTACGTGCCATGGTACGCGAGCGCAGGCAGGCTGTGTGGAAAATCTGTTTGATTATTCAATGATTCCATCGCGCATTTGGGAAAAGCGGTCAGAACACGCCTTGGGCCCGTTGGCAGCGCGATGCGACGACACACTACCGCAACAGTCGATGGGCTGGGTGGATCACCTCTGACTTGGAATTCGCGCAAATTCCTGCGCTCTTGCGGCGCGTAAGCGACGGAGCCGCAGTAAGACACCCGCATACGCCCCAACTCTTGTGGACTTGTTTGGAGCACCGCCGCTTCCGCAATCCCGTCGGGCGATAGGCACTGATCGGGCCCTTCTAACTTCGCAAGCCCGCGCAGCCGCCGGCATCGCCAAGGTCTGGGAAGAAGCCATTCACGACATCAGGAGTGCCGGCGGCGTGGTCCGCGATATCCGCAATCTCGGACTGCTTGGAGCCGTGGAGATCGAAGCTGCCTCAAATGCGCCGGGGCAACGGGCGCGAGCCGTAGCGAACCATTGCTTCGAAAATGGCGTGTTTGTTCGCGCGCTCGGCGATACGTTGATTTTGTCGCCGCCCCTTGTCATCGACGAAGGCCAAATTGGACAGATCGCCGACAGCATCAAGAGCGGAATTCGAACAGTGAAGTAAAAGGCTATCGGCTGTTGATTGGATCGACATCCAATTGGCATCTTGCGAACTGATCGCTGTCATCTTCGACAGCGATCAGAATTTTCTTTCCAACAGATTCAGGACGAATCCGCCACTTCTGCTCCCTCGCTCTTCTAGAGCGAGCCATCGGCGGTTAGCCGGAGAAGCTCGAGACAGCAGCCGAATCCGAGGATTCGCACCCTGCCCTAGACCACCTTCACCTGGTTCGGATTGCGGGCGGGGTCGCCCCAGAACGCATCGTTCTCGTATTTGCGCCAGAGGTCGCCCGGCAGCACGGTCTTGCGCCCCGGGGATTCCACGCGCCTGCCGACCTTGTGCAGACCCGGTGTGCCGATCCTGCGGTCGAACTCCTCGGCGTCGAACTCGATGTTCTGGAAATCATGCGCGAACGGCTTCTCGCCGATGAACTCGTAGACCGCGGCGATCGCCCGCTCCGGCTGGGTGGTCAGCGTCTCGTAGGTCAGCGCCAGCAGGCACGCGGACTGCTCGCTGCAGAACGCTTCGCGTAGCGCGTTCCAGGCAAAGCCGACCATGCCGTTGGGGCCGGCCAACCCGTCGACGCGCGAATACACCGTGCCGCTGGGTTCGAAGTTGAAGATGCCCGACGGCTGATACTTGTTCCTGCGAATGAGCCGCTCGACCGAATCCAGGATCCAGGGGATGTGGCGGACGCAGCAGATCACCTTGGCGCGCGGAAACAGCTCGGTGACCAGCGGCAAGCGTGCACACCAATTGCGGTTGGTGTCGAAAACCACATGCCCTTTCGGCAGATCGGCGTAGTAGGTCGAGAAGATCGCCTTGATGAGTTCGCGGCGCTGCTCGTCGCTGATGAAGATCGCGGTCTCGTTGCTCATGCTCATGCTGCGCAGCATGCCGTCGACCAGCGAGCCGACCGGCCCGGTCATGCCGGCGCGAAAGCGCGGGTTCTGCCGCAGGATAGCCGACAGCAACGTGGAGCCCGCACGCGGAAGTCCGGAGATGAAATGGATATCGCCTTGCATGATCCTGCAAACCTGACTGTGGATTCGCGACTAGACTACCAGAAAATCCCGCTGCTGAAGCAGATTCGGGCTCACTGCGGTCAGCGTGATCGAGTGGAGGGCGTCGAGCGCAATGGTGGTGTCGGCCGGGTTACCGGCGTTGTGGGGGTCGGCGGCGATCGCAGCCAGTACGGCCGCAGCGTCCGCATAAACAGAGTGGCTGAGCTGCAGGACGTCGTGCGCCACGTCGAAATTGCCGATGGTCGCCGTGGCTGCCGTCTGCGAATCGAACTGGAACACGAACGTATCGTTCGCCCCTGACGCCGTCAGCGCGGCGTTGTCGCCCTGCACGGTCACCAGGTGCGATCCGTCATTGTTGGTGACATCCTGAGCGATGACCGCGCCATCAGCGCCATAACTGACCAGAGATTTGGCGTAGGGCGGATTGGCGCCGAAATAGAAACTGGCGACGGTCTCATTCACCGTCGACGGCGTCAGCAGCGTATTCAAATGCGCATCATCCGTCGGCGTCGTGTTCTGGAATTCGATCTGCAGCGGCCCTGAACCGACGCCCTGCACCAGAATGTGCGCCGTGCCGCCGGCGACGGAAATCGCGATGTCGGTGTCGCGGCCGCCATTGACGGTCGAGACCGACACCGCATTGGGATCGACGCCTTCGAGATGGATGCGGTCGTGCTCGCTGCTGCCGGTTGCCCAGGACAAGTCGGTGATCTTGTCGGTTACGCCTGCGGCAAGGTCGCTGCCGCGGAGGAAGAACACGTCGTCCCCGGTCCCGCCGGTGAGGCTATGCGCGCCGACACCGTAGTGGATCACGTCGTTGCCCGATCGATCCGGCCCGGCGGTGATGGTCGTCGTGTTGGCCGCAGAATCGTAGGCGAACTGGAAGTCCGACAGCGAGGCGATGTCATCGCCGCTGACCGTAAGGCTGACCGATCCGCTCGCGCCGTTCAGAACCAGAACGCCATTAATGAAGGTTTCACTCGTGGCGTGGAAGCCGTCGACGATGATCTGGTCGCGCGTGCCGAAATGCGCGATCGCGTTGACAGGCGCGTTCGCCGCGCTGAATTCCAGCGCCGCATGGCCCGCCGCCGAGAAGTCGATCGCGCCGGAGCCGGCCGCGCCGCTCGCGGTGAGGTCGAGCGTGCCGTTCTCGATCGTGATGCCGCCGGTGAAGGTGTTCGTTGCTCCCAGCACCAGCGTGCCGTCGCCATCGAGGACCAGATGTCCCGCGCCGGTCTGGCCGCTGGCATCGTGCGAGTCGGTCATGTCGGTGATCGCGTCGCTGATCGTGATGATGTGCCCCGCATCGGGAGCGAAAGTGATGGTCTGGTTGCCCTGCAGGAAGATGCCGCTGCCGAGGCCGGATCCGGAATTGTGGGCGACATTCGAGCCCGAACCACCCGCAACGCTGTTGTCGTGGGCGCCGCCGCTGCCGCCGAAGGTCAGCGAACCGCCTTCCTGGACGAAGATCGCGCCGCCGGCGCCGAGTCCGCCGCCACCTGATTGATAGGTCGCCGAGCCGCGTCCAGCGCCGAAACCGCCCGCCGCATTGCCGGAACCAAAGTAGCCGGCGCCTCCGCCACCGCCAAAGCCGCCGGTGCCGCCGGCGTCTCGCACCGAGGCGCCACCGCCACCGCCGAAACCGCCCGCACCTCCGGTGCTACCGCTGAAATCGATAGGGTTGACCATACCACCGCCGCCGCCACCGCCAAAGCCGCCTGCACCGGCCGACGAGGCGCTACCCGCGCTACCACCGATGCCGCCACCAGCGCCGCCGGCATAGCCGTAGCGACCGGAGCCCCACGCACTGGTGCCAGTGACGCCGCCGCCGCCATCGGCACCGCCCGCACCTCCGCCGGACGCCCCGCCGACGACGATGCCGCGACCGGGTGCGTAACCGCCATAGGACCCGCCCGACGCCACGAGGCCGATGCCGCCGCCGCCATTGATATTGCCAGCGCCGCCCATGCCGCCGCCGCCGCTGGCGGAATAGCCGTTGAAATAGCTGCCGTTGCCGCCCACCGCCCGATCGTGGGCAAAGCTGACATTGTCGAGGGTGACCGCGCCGCCCGACGCGATGAAGAGGCCGCCGCCAAGTCCCGCGCCGCCACCGCCGCCGCTGGTGGAGTCGCCACCTTTGGCAACCGCATTGATGATGCTGAGATTGTCGATGTCGATCGTGCCGGAATAGACGAACAGGCCGGGAAGTCCGTGGGCGTCCAGGGTATGACCATTGCCATGGATCGTCAGCGTATCGCCGGAGGCGAGATTGAACGCCGCTAGCTGTGTGCTCAGGACGAGGTCGCCGACGATATTGAACGTGTAGTGCGTGTTGACGTGTGAATATGCGCCGGTCAGATCGATCGCTGCGATGTCGGCGGCGAGTTCCGCGGCCGACGTGATCGTGAAGCTGGTGGCGGTCGTCGCAACGTTTACATTGGAGGTCGCCGACGCGGCGCTGGTCGCCGAGCCCGCCCCGTTCACCAGCGTTTGTGTCGCCGTGATCGTGTGAGCGCCGGCGCCGAGCGCAAGGCCGTTGGTCGAATAGATCGCGAAGTGGCCGGTCTGGTCCACCGTGCCGGAGCCGATCGCGGTCGTGCCGCCATCCGCATACAGCGTGATGATGTCACCGGCCTTGCCGGTGCCGAAAGCCTCGACGCGTCCACCGGGATCGTCGACCGAAACCACCGATGTGACGACCGGCGCGACCGGCGCAACCGTCGCCACGAAGCCCGATGCAGTGCTGGTGAGATGAGCCGCATTGGTCTCTGTCACCGATACGGCCTGGACGCCGGGGTTCAGGCCGGAGATAGTCGTGATGTCGAAATGCCCGGTGGCATCGACGATTCCCGAACCGATGGTGACGCCGCCGAGGGTGATCGTCACGATGTTGCCGACTTCGCCCGTGCCGACGAACTCGAGCGCGCCGCCCTCCACCGTTGTTCCGATCTGCGCCGTGATCGTCGGCGCGATCGGGTTGACGTTGACGGTGAATGCAGGCGAAAGGCCGCTCGCCATACCGTCGTCGGTCTCCGTCGCGGTAAAAGTGTGAATGGCGTCTGCAAACGTCACGGTGGTCGTGATCGAGAACGTGCCGTTGGCGGCAACCGTGCCGGTTCCGACCGCCGTCGTGCCGCCGTCGGCGTAAAGCGTGATGGTGCCGCCGACGTGCTGGGCGGTTCCCTTCACGGTCACGGTGGTGCCGTTGATGGGCTGGCCCACCAGCGCGGTGATCGCCGGCGCATTCGGCGTGACGTTGACCGACATGCCCGAGGAGATCAGGCTGACGAGGTTGGCGGCGTTGGTTTCGGTGGCCCGGATGATATGCGCGCCGCCGAGAATGTGGGCGAAGATGTCGAAATGACCTGTCGCGTCGACCACGCCGGTGGCCAGCACGGTCGTGCTGCCGTCGGCGAACAGCTTGATGGTCTCGCCGACCTCACCGGTGCCCTGCACTTCGATGCGCTGCGACGTGCCTGAAACGGGAAGCACGGCCGAGATGACCGGCGTGTCCGGGATCACGTTGACGGTGAATTGCGACGACACCGGACTGACGAGGTTCGCGGCATCGGTCGCAGTCGCGGTCAGGCGGTGCACGCCGTCGGCGAATGTCACCGTCGTCGTGATGTCGAAATGTCCGGTGGCGTCGATGACACCGGTGCCGACCGGCGTCGTGCCACCATCGGCATAGAGTGTGACGCTCTGGTTCGGCTGCCCCGTGCCCTTGACCTCGATGGTGCCGTCATTGTCGGGCTGGCCGACCAGCGTGGTGATGACCGGCGCCGACGGAACGACAGTAATGGAGAGACTGTTCGACGCCGTGCTCGGCAGGTTCGACGTCACGACGACCGCCGTCAGCGTGTGGACCCCGTTGCTCAGTCCCGCCGAGGTCACGATGTCGAACTGGCCGCTGGCGTTGGTGGTGCCGGTGCCGATCACCGTCGTACCACCGTCGGCAAAGATCTGGATGGTGTGATTGGGCTCGCCCGTGCCCTTCACCTCGATCGGCCCGCCATTGAAGGGGTTGTTGACCAGCGCGGTGATCGTGGGTGCCGTCGGATTAACGTTGACGGTGAAGCCGGCCGACAGCGGACTTACCAGGCCCAGGCTGTCGGTCTCGGTTGCCCGGATGGTATGGATGCCGTCGGTCAGCGCCGGCGTGACGATGTCGAAATTGCCGTTGGCATCGGCGACGCCGGTCGCAAACACGGTCGAGCTGCCGTCGAGATACAGCTTGATCGTCTGGTTGGGCAGCGCCGTGCCCTTCAGCTCGACGGTGTCGCCGTTGAGCGGATGGCCGATCTGCGTCGTGATCACCGGTGCGCTCGGAAGCACCGTGACCGCGAATCCGGCAGAGAGCTGCGACGACGACCCGGTCTGCGAAACCGCCTGGAACGTGTAGAAGCCGTCGGCGAGCGGCGAGGTGATGAGATCGAAATTGCCGTTGCCATCGACGATGCCGGTGCCGAGCACGGTCGTGCCGCCATTGGCGATGATCGTGACCGTGGTGCCCGGAGCGGCCGTGCCGCGCAGCTCGACGCCGCTGCCGTAGACCGGCTGGCCGACCAGGCCGGTGATCCCGAACGGCACGCGATCCGTCAGCATCACGCCGCCGCTGTAGGCCGTGACGTCGAACTGGAAAAGGGAAAAATCGACGCCGGGATTGAGATGCAGATCGACTGAATGAACGCCATCGCTGACTGTCAGGACGTTGCCCGCGCCCATCGTTGCCGTCGTATTTGCGGCAAAGCCGACGAGCTTGATCGTATCGCCTGGGTTGAAGCCGTTGATCTGGTTGGACAGCGTCACGCCCGCTTCGAGGATCAGCGTCGCGCCCGAATTGGGGACGAAGGTGATGATGCCGCTGCCGATCGAATTCACCGAGGTGAGATCGATGGTGCTGTTGCCACTCAGCACCATGCCGCCGGTCAGCAGGTTCATGCCGGTGATCGTGAGCACGGACGTTCCGGAGGCACTAATGGTGCCGCCGCCCGTGATCTTGTTCGCCAGCGTGTAGTGCGCCGAGCCCGACAGCGAGAAGGAATCGTTGACGAGATCGCCCGCCGTCAGCGACACCGTGCCGGTGTTGGAGATGTCGATCGTCGTGCCGGTGATGGCGCCCGACAGCGTGACGTTGCCGGCGCCCGCGATATGGACGACGCCGACGCCCGCACCCGCGATCGTATCCGAGACGATCAGCGTGTTGCCCAGCTGCGGCGCAAACGTGATGTTCTGCGAGATCGTGAAGAGGCCCGAACCGATGCCCTGCCCGTCTCCGCCGGCAGCGGTTGTGGATGCACCGCCGAGACCGCCGACCGCGGTATTGCCGCCGATCGAACCACTCTGGATCGTCAGTGATCCGCCGGACGCAACGAAAACGCCGCCGCCAAGACCGGCGCCGCCGCCGCCACCTCCGGACGCAACCCTTACCCCGCCGCCGCCGCCGCTGCCCGCGCCATAACCACCGCTGCCGCCGAGGCCTGCATAAAGATCGCCGCCGAAGAAAGGTGGACTGCGGGTGATAACCCTGTAAACGCTGGCCCCGCCACCACCGCCGCCGCCAAATGAGCCGGCCAGACCGTTGCTTCGCGAGTGCGCGTAGAAGGCCGGCTGGCGCCCCCAACCACCCGCGCCGCCGATGCCGAATCCACTCACAGGGCTCCCCGGCCCGCCGCCGCCGACGTAGCCATTGTAGCCTCCGGCGGCGCCGCCATTGCCACCGGAGCCACCGATCGCAGAGTTGCCGGTGAACGCCACGCTGTCGAGCGTCGCGGACGCACCTGCACCAATGAAGAGGCCACCGCCCGCACCGAGACCACCGCCGCCGGCGCCGGCATAGGCGTGGGCAACGGACCCGCCGTTGTGACCATGTGCAAGGGTGCCTTCGATCGTCAGCTGGCTGAGCACCAGATTGCCGGATTCAAGATCGAACCCGGAATAGGTCGCCGTGCCATTGACCGAACCGTCGATGACGTGACCGCCGCCCTTGATGGTGAGGGTGTCGCCGGCGGCAAGAAAAAGGGCCGCCATGTTACCGTTCAGCTTCAGATCGGCGGTCAGGTCGATCTCGTAGTCGATGTTCGTGCCGTAGTAGAAGCCGCCGGGATTGATGGCCGCGAGCGCCGCATTGAATTCCGCCATCGTGCCGACGGTGAAGGTCGCGATGGGATGGCCGGTGAAGGCCGGCGTGCCCATGGACGCGCCGGTCGCGAAGGTGAAAGCCGGACCATTGCCGTTGACGGCGCCGTTGAGTGTGTGTCCGGCGGTGTTGATGGTGAGCGTATCGCCAGCGGCAAGGTTGAGCATTCCCGCCGACAGGCTGCCCAGCGGGATATCGCCCCCGAGATTGACGACGTAGTTGATGTTCGGGGAGGAGAACAAGCCACCGACATTGATCGTGTTGAATGCCGTCACCAGTTCCGAGACGTTTGCCACGTCGAATGTCGGAATTGCGTTGCCGAGCAGCACGGCGCCGCCGCCGGACGCAGTCGCCGTGAAAACGAACCCGCCGCCGGCCCCGTTGACGGCGCCGTCAAGCGTGTGTCCCGCGGTGTTGACAGTCACCGTGTCGCCGGCTGAGAGGTTGAACTTCGGCAGTCCCGCGGTCAGCGCAGTGTCCGCCGTCAAATCGATCTCATGGGTATGAACGCGGGCGATCGACAGCTTGCCACCGATATTGACGTCGGTGATGGCCGTGACGAGCTCGCCGACGGATCCAACGTGGGCGATCGGCAGCGTCAGCGAGCCCGTTCCCGTGTAGTTGATGGTCTCGTTGCCCGTGATCGGGCCCTGAAGGACCACGTTGCCGGATCCCGCGACGTTGATGATCTCGCTGCCCGTGATCGAGCCGGTCACGGTCACATCGCCTGATCCGGTGATGTTGATGATCTCGCTACCCGTGATCGGACCGGCCAGGGTCACGTCGCCCGAGCCGGAGATATTGATAGTCTGGCTGCCGGAGATCGCGCCCGAGAATACGAAGTCGCCAGCACCTGTGAGGTCCAGAATGCCGGTGCCGGCGATGGAGTCGCCGATATTGAGCGTCTTGCCCGCAGACGACGCAAGGACGATCTCGCTGCCATTGTTGAAGAACGCGCCACCAAGGCCCTGGCCCGCGCTTCCGCTATGGCCGCCATAACCGCCGGCGCCGCCGATCGCGTTGTTGCCTGAAAGATTGCCGTTGCTGACGGACAGCGAACCACCGGCCATGACGAAGATGGCGCCGCCGAGACCAGCACCGCCACCGCCGCCGGCTCCGAAGTTGCCGGGCCAAGTCCCGTTGCCGCCGGCGCCAGCACCATAGCCCCCGATGGCACCATTCTGGCTAGGCGACGGAATACCAGAGGGGTTGTTGCTGAAAAAGCTGGCTCCGCCGCCGCCGCCGGCACCGAAGCCGCCACCGCCGGAACCGATGAAGCCGTTGCTGCCCCTCCCGCCGGTACCGAAGCCGCCATAGCCGTTGTTGGAGTTGTAGCGCCCTTCAAACAAGCCACCGCGGCCGATATCGGTATCCACGGGCGGTACTGCGTTGTAGCCCCTGCCACCGTTGCCGCCGATGGCCCGGTCGCCGGTGAAGCTGACATTGTCGAGCGTCGCCGAAGCGCCTGCGCCGACGAACAGGCCGCCGCCAGCGCCGAGACCGCCGCCTCCGGCCCCGTTCCTCGAATGAGGATCGCCGGTGCCGTCGCCGCCACGCTGAACGGTGTTCTGGATGGTCAGGTCCGACACCGCGAGACTGCCCGAGCGAAGATACAGTCCTGAATAGGTCGCAACACCGTTCACCGCGCCGTCGATGGTGTGTCCGAGGCCGTGGATGGTCAAGCTATCGCCGGAAGCCATGTCGATCGCGGTAATGAAAGCGGTCACCGACAGGTTGGCGTGAATGTTGATGGTATAGGCGGTGTTGGTGGCCGAATTGATGCCGCCATTCTTGATCGATGTCAGAGCGGCCTGAAAATCGGCGAACGTGGAGATTTCGAAAACGGTCTGGATGCCGTTGAGAACGACGTAAGTGCCGCCGTTGCCATCAGGCACGACCCGGAAGCCGGTCGAGACCAGATCCGCCTGCGCGGGATCGAAGTTCAGCGTTCCGACGACAGCGCCGCCGGCGCCGGTCAACGTGAGTATGCCGTTGACGTACGAACCGACGCCGGTCGCGGCCACTGCCTTGAGGTCGATCACATCGCCGACGCCGAAGCCGCGAATGACGGGCGTGGGCGCACCGCCGTTGAAAGCCAGCGTGGTCCATCCGGAGCCGAACGTGATCGTTCCCGATCCCGAGATGGCTGAAGCAAAGGTATAGGTCTCGGACCCGTCAAGGAGGACGTCGTTGTTGTCGACGACGGTGTTCGCGATCGTTGTCGTGTGGATGAGGTGCAGCGTGCCATTGTTGGTGACGGCGCCCGTGCCCAGCGAGCCGGCGGCCCCGAGCTGCAGCGTGGCGCCAGCCTCGATCGTCGTGCCGCCCGAATAGGTGTTGGCAGCGTCGAGCTCGACGATGCCCGTTCCCTTGATGTCGATCGCACCGCGGCCGCCATTGCCACCCTGGTCGGCGATCACGTCGGCGACCGTCATCGTCGCACCGGAGGCCGGCGCGAATGTCAGCGTTTCGTTGCCCTGGAGGAAGATGCCGCTGCCGAGCCCCCGCCCGGCGCCCGGCATATACAGCTGGTGGGCCGCCTGGATGGCACCCGCAGCGCCTCCGGCCACGGAGCCGCCGGACAGCGATCCGCTTTCGAGGATCAGCGTCCCCCCCTCCTGGACGAAGATGCCACCGCCGGCACCAAGCCCGCCGCCGCCGACATTGCCGAGCTTTGCCTGGTAATACCCGCCGGCCCGATACGCGATGGAGACGCTGCCATTGCCGGCACCAAATCCGCCCAGGCCAGCCCCTATACGACCTTGGAGCCCGCCGCCGCCACCGCCGCCGCCGAAGCCGCCGTTGCCGCCAGCGGCGTTCTCGCCGTTGCCGTAGCTGTTGGTGTTCGTGTTGAAGCCGCCACCAGCACCGCCGCCGCCGCCGAAGCCGCCCTGTGCACCAGTGGTTCCGGCTTTCCGGGAGGCGAGATAGGCGTTACCGCCGCCGCCACCACCGCCAAAGGTGCCGGAGGCCGGGAACGATCCGCGATACGACGTCGCCCCGGCCCCGCCTCCGCCCGGAAGATTCGACAGACCGAGGCCGCCGCCGGCGCCGCCCGCATAGCCCCAGCCGGTGTAGCCGGCGTGGCTTCCGATGCTATAGGAATGTTGCACCCCGGTCGTCGCGCCAGCGGCACCATCGATGCCCATGCCGCCGCCGCCGCCACCGCCTTGATATATCCGGCCGGCCGGGTTCACGCCGCCGCCGTTGCCGCCCCGGGCGGCGTTGTAGAGGAAGGTCACGTTGGCGATCGTCGCCGTGGCACCCGCCGCGACGAACAGGCCGCCGCCAAGTCCGGCGCCGCCGCCGCCACCGCCGATGGCGCCGGCGCCGCCCTGCGCAAGGGTGTGCGCAATCGTCATGTCCTTGAACGTGACGGTGCCGGCATATTCGAAGAAGCCACGATGGGTATTGGCGCCGTCGAGCGTGAAGCCTGCGCCATCGACCGTCAATTTGCTGCCGCTGGCAAGATTGATGGCGGCAAGATCCGAGCTCAGCGACGCCAGCGAAATATTGCCGGCGAAATGGATGACGTAGTTGAGATTCGCGCCATAGGCGTTGCCGCCCGAGCTCATTGCCGTCAGTGCGGCGTTGAGCTCGGCCGCGGTGCTCACCGTGAAGCTGGTCTGCGCCAGGCGGATGTTGGTGCCGCCATTGCCGTCCGCGACCAGGGCAAGGTTGAGATCGAAATGCTGCGCGGGATCGAAATGCAGCGTCGCCACCGCCGTGCCGCTGACATTCTTCAGCGTCATGACGTTGTTCGCATCGATCGTGAAGGAGGTTGCGACAATCGACTTGAGATCGATGGTATCCCCGACGTCGAAGCCCTTGAGAGTGACGGCGGGAACGCCGGTGTCGAACACGGCGGTGATGATGTGACCTTGGGCGAAATTGAACGTGCCCGTTCCGGTCACGGCGGCCTGGAATTCGAACGTACCATCGTGGTCGAGGGTAACCGCGCCGTTGTCCGTGATCGCGTTCACGATCGTACCCGGCGCCTCGAACCGCAGCGTGCCGTTGTCGATGATGGCGCCGGTGCCGGCGCTGCCGCCGGCCTCGACCTCGAGCGTGCTGCCGCTAGCGATGGTGGTTCCGCCGACATAGCTGTTGGCACCGGCGAAATGCACCGTGCCCGCGCCGCCAATGTCGACGTGGCCACTGCCGCCATTGCCGCCCTGGTCGGCGATCGTATCGGCAATGACGGCGTCCTCGCCCGCAGACGGCGCGAACGTGATGCTCTGGTTGCCCTGGATGAAGATGCCGGAGCCGAGCGCCTGTCCGTCGCCTCCGCCATGATTGCCCAGACCTGCCGTGACCGAGTTGCCGGAGACCGAGCTGCCGGCAATCGTCAGCGAGCCGCCTTCCTGCACGAACACGGCACCGCCTGCGCCGAGGCCGCCACCGCCGCCGCCGACGCCACCGCCGCCAGCACCGCCGCCGAACCCGCCAGCGCCCCCACCGCGGCCGCCGCCGCCGCCGAACCCGCCGGTACCGCCGCCCGTTCCCGAGCCCCAAGCACCCGCGGCTCCGCCGCCACCGCCAAAACCGCCGTCGCCGCCGACGCTGATGCTTGTTGCATGCGAGTAGGACAGGTAGCCCCCCGCACCGCCACCGCCGCCGCCACCAAAGCCGCCATGCACGCCCGCAGTGAGGCTGCTGCCGCTCGGCGATGTGCCGCCGGCAGCGGCCTGCGAGTAGCCCGCGTGCCCCGGGACGTTGATCCCGAGCGTGCCACCCGCGTCGCCCGCGACGAAGACGAAGGTGCCGCCGCCGACGCTGTGGTTGCTACTGTAGTGGGCGCTGCTGCCGTTGGTGCCCATGCCACCACCGCCGCCACCCTGACCTCCGCTCGAGCCTCCGCCCCAATCGCCTCCGGCACCACCCGTGGCCGCGTCGCCCGTGAACGTCACGGCATCGATCGTTACCGCCGCACCGGCCGCCACGAACAGGCCGCCACCGAGACCCGCACCGCCGCCGCCGCCTTCGACGCCGCCGGCGCCGCCCTGGGCCAGCGTGTGCGCGATGTTCAGATTGTTGATCGAGACGTTGCCGCCGAACACGAACAGACCGCGATAGGCATTTCCGCCGTCAAGCGAATAGCCCGCGCCATTGATGACGAGATGGCTGCCGCTGGCCAGATTGATCGCGGTCAGATTGGCGCCGAGCGAGGCAATGGAGATGTTGCCTGCAAACTCGATCGAATAGTTGGTGTTGGCGGCGGCAGCTCCGCCACCCACGCTGATGGCGAGCAGCGTCGCGTTGAGCTCCGCGGCGTTATGGACGGTATAGACGTTGGACGGCTTGATCACGGTGCCGCCGGAGCCGTCGGACGAGAATGCGAAGCCGTAGGTCGGTCCGCTGAAGTGCAGATCGACGCTATGCGTGCCGTCGGTAACGTGCAGAACGCCGGTCGACGAATTGAACGACTGGGAGAACTGCCCGGAACTGTAGTTGATCCCGACCAGGTCGATCGCGTCGGTCGCGCCGCTGAAGCCCGCGATGGTGCCGGCAAAGCTCGCCGGCGCATCGATCTTGAGCGTGGCGAGCGCGCCGTTGAACGTGATGGTCTGGCCGGATGCGACTCCCGCGCCGAACTCGACCGTGCCGCCATTGCCGACGGTGACCGCCCCGGTGCCGGTGACATTACCCGCAACCAGCAGCTTGCCGCCGCCGTCCGCCTGCAGCGTGCCGGTGTTGGTGACGTTGCCGGCGAGATCGAGCGTACCCGCCTTGGCGTCGATGACGCCGCTATTGTTGACCGCCGTACTGACGATCGTGGTGCCGCTGCCGGTCTTGTCGTAGTTGCCGGTGACGTTGAGGGTTCCGCTGCCGGCGCTCGACGCGATGTTGAAGGCACTTCCGCCGGCCGTCGCATCGGTGAAGGTGACGCCGGCATCGATCTTGAAGGCCGCACCGTTGTTCAGTCGCAGCGTATCGCCGGAGAAGGCCCCGGTCTGGCCGGAGCCGCGCAGCTCGAGCGTCCTGCCGTCGAGCGTGAAGGTCTCGTTATTGGCATCGAAGAAGGTCGCGAGCCCGTTGACGATGGTCGTGCCGCTGCCGCTTTCGGTGCCGCCGGTGAAGGTCGCCCCGTTGGCATCGATCAGCGTGCCGGTGCCCGACAGAGTGCCGCCGGACTGGGTCAGGCTGTGGATGGTTTCCGATACGGCGCCGAGGTTGATGTTGCCGGGCAGCACGAAATCATTGGTGACGGCGACATTGACCAGCACCGGCACGCTGGTCACGCTGCCGTCGGTCGCGGACACGGTGAAGCTCGCGGCCGGGTTCAGCGTGCCGTCACTGACGAAGATCACCTGGCCCGCGGCGAGCTGCGCCTGGGTGAAGCTCGTGATCGCAACGCCGGGCGCACTCGACAGTGCCACGTAACCGCGTTGCACGCTGCTGACGTTGAAGGTGAGCTGGCTAGCGCTGTTGTCGACATCGCTGACGCTGAGGTCGGCCGTGGTGATGGTGGTCGCCAGGCCTTGCAGCAGCGCCGCCGCATTGTCGCCGGACAGCACCGGCGCATCGTTCGCACCCGTGATCGTGATGGTGATGACCTGCGCGCTGCCGTCGTTTCCCCTCACGGAGAAGGTGTCGGTCATCGTCGCGCCGGCGGCGAGCGCCTGCACCGTGGAATTGCTGTTGTCGAGCGTGTAGCTCCAAACACCGGCCGAGGACACGGTGTAGGTACCGTAGCCACCGGTGCTGGCGGTCTGCGCGGCGACGGCCACGAAGGTGACGGAGGACGTGTCGGGATCGAACAGGGTCAGTGAGCCGGTCGCGGTCGGCGTCCCCGGCACCGCGTTGGCGACGCCGCCCGCCTCGATGACCGAACCGGTCGTCGTCCCACTCATCGTGGCCGGATCGTCGGTGCCGAGGATGTTGATGGTGACGGACGAGGTGGTGCCGTCCGAACTCGCGACGGAGAAGATGTCCGTGTAGGTTTGCCCGCCCACGAACTCGTCATGTGCGGAGCTCGCGACATAGCTCCAGGTGCCATCCGCGGCGAGCGTAAAGGTGCCGTACTGCCCGACCGTGCCGGCCTGCGCGACGAAGGATTGCGGACTGTCGGGATCCTGGATCGTCAGCGTGCCGCCGGTCGACAGCGGCGCATTGGTCTCAGCCAGATTGCGTGTCACCGCCGATATCACGGCGGCATCGTCGGTTCCATTGATCGTGATCGTGACGACCTGCGGCGTGCCGTCGACGGTCGTGACCCTGAACGTATCCGTCAGCGTGCCGCCGGCATTGAGCGCCTGAATCGCGGCGTTGCTGTTGTCGAGCGTGTAGGTCCAGACCCCGGCCGATGTGACGGTGTAGGTGCCGAAACCGCCGAGGCTGGCTGTCTGTGTCGCGACCGCCGTGAAGGTGTTGGCGGGATTGTCGACGTCGGTGTCCGTCAGCGTGCCGCTCACGCTCGGAGTCCCCGCCACCGCGTTGTTGAGGCCGCCCGCCTCGGTCACCGAACCGGTGGTGGTGCCCGATATCGAAGCTGCGTCGTTGCTGCCGAGGATATTGACCGTAACGGACGAGGCCGTGCCGTCCGAACTCACCACGGAGAACGTGTCGGTGTAGGTCTGCCCGGCGACGAATTCGTCATGTGCCGAACTCGCGACATAGGTCCATGCGCCGTTCTGGGCAATGGTGAAGGTGCCGTAGTGCCCGACCGTGCCCGCCTGCGCCACGAAGGTTTCGGGATTGTCGACGTCGTGGATGGTCAGCGTGCCGCCGGTCGACAGCACTGAATCGGTCTCGGTCAGGCCGACAGTGTCCGCAGACAACACCGCTGCATCGTTCGCGCCGTTGATGGTGATCGTGACCAGCTGCGCGGTGCCGTCGATGGTCGTCACCGTGAACGTGTCGGTCAGCGTCCCGCCGGCATTGAGCGCCTGAACCGCGCTATTGCTGTTGTCGAGATTGTAGGTCCAGACGCCGCCCGACGTCATGGTGAAGGTGCCGTAACCGTGGTCGCTCGCCGTGGCGGTCCCGACCGCCGTGAAGGTGTTGGCGGGATTGTCGATGTCGGTGTCCGTCAGCGAGCCGGTCGCGCTCGGCGTCCCCGCCACCGCGTTGTTGACGCCGCCCGCCTCCGTCACCGCGCCGGTGCTGGTGCCCGACACCACGGCCGGATCGTTGACCGCCTGCACGGTGATATTGACGGTCGCCACGTTGGAATCGGCGAGGCCGTCATTGACCTTGTAGGTGAAGCTATCGGAGCCGTTGTAGTCCCCAACCGGCGCATAGGTGAACGAGCCGTCGGCATTCAGCGTCAGGGTGCCGTGGGCCGGACCGTTGACGAGGATGGCGTGCAGCGCATCGCCGTCGAGGTCGGTGGCCCCGGCAAGCACGCCCGCGCCAGGCACCACCAGCGCATGGTCTTCGTCGGTCGTGTAGCTGTGCGCGATCGCCAACGGCGCGTCATTGGTGGCGTTGATCGTGATCGTCACATATTGCGTGGCGCTGGTCGCGGTGCCGTCGTTGACGACGACCGCATAGGTCAGCGTGAGCGTCTGGCCCTGCTTCAGGAAGTCGAGATCAGCCGCGGCGGGCTGGTAGATCCAGCCGAGCGTCGTGGCGGCGCCGGTGGACAGGTGCCCGCTGGTGTCGATCGCAAAAGCCGCATTGTCGATGAGTGCCAGCGCGCCGGCCGGCAGGCTGAAGGCATGGCCATCCAGTTTGACGACGGGCCCGCCGACCGTCGAAGCCGTCAGCGTGTCGCCGACGTCGAGATCGACCACCGAGATCGAGCCCGTCAGCGAGATGACCTGCGCATGCGCGTCGGCATCCTCACTGGTCGTTGCGGTGTCGCCGGTCACCACGGGCACGTCATTGGCGCCGACGATGGTGATCGTGAGGGTCTGTTGGCCGCTGGTCAGAAGGCCGTCGCTGACCTCGACCGTGTAGGTCAGAACCAGGCTCTGCCCTTCCCGCAGGAAATCCAGGTTGGCCGCCGACGCATCATAGGTCCAGCCGATGCCGGCAGTGCCGCCGTTCGACGTCCCGGCATGGAACGACAATGCGTTGCTGGTCAGCGATGCCGCCCCTGCCGGCAAGACGAAGGCGTGGCCATCGAGCGTCACGACCGGCGAATTGATGATCGAAGCCGTCAGCGTGTCGCCGATATCGGCATCCGTCACCGGCAAGGTGCCCGTCAGCGTGATGTGCTGTGCGGCGGCGTCACCGGCTTCCGGCGCGGTCGCCGATGCACCGGCCAGCACGGGGGCATCCTCTTGCCCGGTGATCGTGATGGTGACATTCCGGCTCGCCAGCCCGCCATGACCGTCGCTGACGGTTACGACGTATGTTTCCGTGACGGTCTGCCCGGCCCGCAGGAACTGGACGTCCGCGTTGTCGACGAGATACTGCCACGCCGCCTGCCCGCCGAGGCCGTTCACGGTGTCGGCGGTCACATGCGCGCTCATGGTCCCGAGCGCCAATCCACCTGCGCGAGTCGAACTGACGAAACCGACCGAGACGATATGCGCATCCGCCAGGTCGACGTCGGTGAACGCGATCGTGCCATTGGCATGCAGCAGCCCATGGGGATCGAGTGCCGTGTCCTCCTGCACCGCGCCGGTCGTTTGCGCTGCGCCGATCACCGGCGCGTCGTTGACGGCGACGACCGTCAGCTCGCGGGTGACGACGGTCGTGTCGTGCCCGCCGTGATCCGTGCCGTCCGGGTCCTGCACCGTCACCGTCAGCGTCCGGGTCAGCGGCGACGGATTATCGCTGGTGTCGGTATAGAAGACCGCACGCAACGCGGCTGCAAAATCAGCAACCGTCGGCTGCTGGCCGGCCCTGGCCGTCAGCGTCAGCGTTCCCGTTGCCGCATCGAACCGACCCTCGATCAACGCGGTGTTCGCGAAGGAAAGGACGTCTTCGCTCGGCTGATAGTTGCCGGTGATCTGGATCGTCGCCCGCAGCAACGTGTTGCTGTCCGGATCGGACAAGGTCAGCGCCGGAGCAACCGCGACCGGCGTTTGCTCGGGCGCGACCAACGCCGATCCGGCGTTGAGAGCCAGTGACGGCGCATCGTTGACCGGAGGTCCCGGGATCGATGCACCTCCAGGACCAGCTCCGCCGTTTCCTCCGCCCGGCGGATGAGGGGCGACATCCGGACCGCTGTTCGTGGGCGGGTTGGCGCCAGAGGCTCCATTCGGCTGCAACGACGGCTCGTTCGACCCCGCACTGTACGAGCCGGGCGGCGATGACGAACCGTGCGGACCGCCGCCGCCGGGCGTGTTGCTGCTATTGCGGTCCGCAAGGCTCTTGATTTGGAGGAGGTGGTTCAGCGCATCCAGCTCGCCGGCCCTGTCGGCGTCCGTCTTCGCCTGCTCGCTGGCGGAAACTTGAGCTGGACCGGTCGGCTTCAGCTCCAGCTTTCCGCCTTCGCTGCTGATCGTCGCAATGGCGTTGCCGTTCTTATCGTAGGCCGTCGCCTGATGCAGCCCGTCATTCTGCTGGAAGACGGACAGCGTGACCGATCCATCGTCCGGCGAGATCTCCCCGCCACCCGCCGAACCCGTGATCTTGGCGGAGCCGACCGGCGTCCCGATCCGCATGTCGCCCGACTTGGCAATCTTGCCCGAGGCGAAACTGAGCGATCCCTGGATGAGATCGAAAACTTCCAGATTGGCGCTTCCATGCAGGTCGAATTTGAACTCGCTCAATACGAGCCGCGAACCATGCCCGACCTGGAACGCACTGCCGTCGTTGAAAACCAGTCCGGCCGCGCCAGCGCTGTCGGTCTGGACCACGTCTCCCTTGAGCAGAACATCGCCGTTGTTGAGCGCCACGACGACGCCGTTGCGCAGGACCGTTACCTGCACTTCGACCCGTACCGCATGTCCGATCACCTGCATCGCCGGCGACGGCGCATCCTTGGCTGCGTACCTTCCGGGAGCGGCAGGTCCCGCCAGCGCCGCGACGATTTCGCCGCTCAGCGTCGCACCATCTGGCGACCGCAGCGCGTGCAGATTCTCCGATTTGAAATAGCCGGCGACGACGTGGATCCTTCCGTCGACCCCGATCAGCCGCAGGTCATCGCCGGCGCGCTTGAAATCGGCACTGAGAAGCAGATGCGTGTCCTGAACCGCGACGACGGAGGCATCCGGTCCGCCCTCGATCGAAAGCTCCTGTGAAATAGACAACGAAAAATGGCGATCACTGCCAACATGCAGCATCATTCATTCCATCAAAAAAATGGACCGCGTAACACGGTCGACGTTCACCACCGAACAAACACCCGATCGACGCTGTCGTTGCGCTCTCCGTCCACCGACGGATGCGATGAATCCTCTTCACGCATTTCCTCAGGACTACCGCCGAAGCATCGAACGCCTTTCGCATCCGCGCAGTTCGGAAGCGTCGACTCTTCAGCGGCCCATTGGTACGGTATCCGGCTGCTGAAGGCTGCGAACGAACGTTCATATGTGCCTATTTTCATCGATCGTGATTACCGCCCGAAAGCCGAGAACGTCATTCATCGTAAATCGCGACATTCTCGTTCCGCGCACGAAATCCAGCTATGAAATCAAGGTGCGCAGCGACATGAAGCCCTGCGGGTCCTCCGCATCGGGCTCAACAGTTGCGGTAAAGATCGAGACCGGCCGGGAAAGGCCGACCACCAAAAATGGTCAGACGACAGCAGATCGCGTAATGCTGCCGTTCACCGGTTGGGCAACGTCATGGATTTCATCGATGCGACGCAAAACAGGCTTCGAAGGCTGCATCGATGATCGCGAGCTTGACGGCCTGCGCCTTGTGATACTCGCGGCGGAAGCCTTTCGATACCCACAGCCGGGACTTGCCGCGCGCTCCGACCCAGCCGAGGCTTCCCATGGACTCCGCTTCGGCGAGCTTGCGTCCAAGCTGCGTCCGCGACAATTTCAGCCGCTGCGCCAGTGCGGAAACCGACGTCACGTCGGTCGCAATACGATCGATGGACGCGTCCCCCTCCTCACAACCGACAATCAAGCGATCCATCAGCACGCCGCCCTCGTTGACCCACGTGAACAGCTTGAACGTCGGTTCGGGCTCGCGAACCATGTGAGACCCGAGCAGGCCGTCGGCAATCATCGGCTGCATCCGGCGAACCGCCTCCGGCCCGGCGGCCAACGTCGCCGAGCGGCTTCCGCCGTCGAGGCCATCCAGCGTTGCCAGATGCAGGAGATGCCATTGATACAGCGATTCAAGCGCCGCAGGTGCCGGCTCGACCGGGCGATGACGTTTGCCCTCGCTTCCCGCAACATGGCGCACAATACCGTATTTCAGCATCTCCTTGATGAAGGCGGCGGCGGTGTTCCGGCTTGCGATCTGGTGATGCTCGACAAGATCGAGCACACGTGCGGTCAGCACTCCGGCGCCGGCTCCGGCCACGGCAACATCCCGGAAGAACTGCGCCACCGCCGCATGGGCCATCAGCCAGCGTTGCTGCGTCGCGAACAACGATCCCATCCGTGGATCGGCAGCGTTGAGAAGCAGGAGCGCCCAGGCCTGGCCGCGCACGCGGGCTTCGAGCGCGGGGTTCAGAAAGATGTCGTCAGCATTCAATGCCATCTGGCGTCCTCCGGCCATCACTGCACGCCAAACATTCGAGGCAGCAAGCGCCGGCGCACCCATTATCGCATCGAGATCACGAGGTCATCTCGGCCCTGCTCTTCGCTGGCCGGACGACGTCGTGCCGCGCGATCACTGCCCGCGCGGCTTGACGTCTGTTGTCCTTCGCAGGGGAATTCTCCTACGAAGGGACCCTCGAATTCAGGATTGCTGGCGCGAGGCACGTTGCAATGAATTTCGTCCCGTCGAACGCCGGCCGAACCGGGCGCGTCCTTCCAAAGCACCTCAAAAGCCTGGAATCTCAATCGATCGAGATCATGCGCGAAGTCATCGCCGAGTTCAAACGGCCGGTGATGCTCTATTCGATTGGCAAGGACTCCAGCGTCATGCTGCATCTGGCGCTCAAGGCGTTCCACCCTGCCAGGCTCCCGTTTCCCCTGCTGCACGTCGACACAACGTGGAAATTTCGCGAGATGATCGCGTTTCGCGACGAGACCGTGCGTCGCCTCGCCCTCGATCTGCTCGTCTACGTCAACCAGGATGGTCTTTCCCGCGGCATTTCACCGGTCGCCTCCGGTTCGTCGATCCACACTCAAGTGATGAAAACCCACGCACTCAAGCAGGCGCTCGACCTCTACGGCTTCGATGCGGCTTTCGGCGGCGCCCGCAGGGACGAGGAACAGAGCCGGGCCAAGGAGCGCATCTTCTCCTTTCGCTCGCGCGGACATGTCTGGGATCCCCGCAACCAGCGCCCCGAATTGTGGAATCTGTTCAACACCCGTATCGGGCCGGGAGAAACCGTTCGCGTCTTCCCGCTATCGAACTGGACCGAACTGGATGTCTGGCACTACATCCAGCTGGAGAATATTCCGGTGGTACCGCTCTATTTCGCCAAACACCGCCCGGTCGTTGCGCGTGGCGGCTCATGGATCATGGTGGATGACGAGAGACTGCCCCTCAATGCGGGCGAGCAGCCGGAATCGCGGCGAGTTCGATTTCGAACGCTGGGTTGCTATCCGCTGACCGGAGCGATCGACTCCAGTGCCGCAACGCTGGAAGATATCATGGCGGAGATGAGATCGACGCGACTTTCGGAGCGGCAGGGCCGCCTGATAGACAGCGACGAACCCTCATCAATGGAGCGCAAGAAGCGTGAAGGCTACTTTTGATGGAAACCCGCGAGCCTCCCGGCGAGGCGACGACCAAGGACCTGCTTCGTTTCCTCACCTGCGGCTCGGTGGATGACGGAAAGTCCACGCTGATCGGTCGCCTCCTGCACGACTCCAGGCTCATCCTTGACGACCAGCTATCCTCGCTGGCGGCGGCTTCGAAGCGCCACGGCACGACGGGAGACGACATCGACCTCGCGCTTCTCGTGGACGGACTGGAGGCCGAACGGGAGCAAGGCATCACGATCGACGTTGCGTATCGGTTCTTCACCACGCCGCGACGTTCCTTCATTGTCGCCGACACGCCCGGCCACGAGCAATACACGCGGAATATGGCGACCGGCGCATCGACGGCAGACCTCGCCATTCTCCTGATCGACGCACGCAAAGGCGCTTTGGCACAGACCAGACGACACTCCCTGATTTGTTCGCTGCTCGGCGTACGCCATGTGGTCCTCGCGGTGAACAAGATTGACCTGGTCTCCTATCAAAGCGACATCTTCGCTCGTATTGTCAATGAATACAGAGCCTTTGCCGAAGAGCTCGGTTTTTCGTCGATAGCATCGATTCCAATCTCCGCCCGACATGGCGATAACGTTACGAAGGTATCGGACAACACGCCCTGGTATCGCGGGCCAAGCCTGCTCGACTATCTCGAAACCGTTGATGTGAGCGGTGATGCGATCGACGGTTCGTTCCGCTTTCCGGTGCAATGGGTCAACAGACCCCATCTTGATTTCAGAGGCTACGCCGGGACGGTGGCCTCTGGGACGATCAACGCCGGCGATCCCATCGCCGTCGCCAATACCGGTAAAATCTCAAGAGTGAAGGAACTTCTGACCGCCGAGGGCGCTCAGACCTCCGCCCACGTCGGAGACGCGATCACGATCACGCTCACGGACGAGCTGGACATCGGCCGCGGCGATCTGCTGGCTAGTCCGGAATCTCCGCCCGAAGTATCGGACCAGTTTGCCGCACACATGATCTGGATGAATGACCAGCACCTCATGCCAGGCCGCTCCTATCTGGCACGCATCGGCACCCGAACGACGCCTGTTACGGTCACGGCCATCAAGTACAAGATCGACGTCAACACGCGCGAGCATCTTGCCGCGCGTACCCTCGGCCTCAACGATATCGCATTCTGCAACTTGTCGACGGACACGCCTGTCGCGTTCGATCCGTACGAGCAGAACCGCAGGACCGGATCATTCATCGTCATCGACCGCGCGACCAATCTCACGCTCGGCGCGGGAATGATCGCGTTTGGGCTACGGCGTGCCTCCAACGTCCATTGGCAGGCCACCCTGATCGGAAAGTCGGAGCGCGCCGCGCAAAAGCACCAGAAGTCAGCGATCATATGGCTGACCGGCCTGTCCGGTGCCGGCAAATCGACCATTGCCAACATCGTTGAACGCCGGCTTCACACTGGCGGTCATCACACCATGATGCTGGACGGCGACAATCTGCGCCATGGGCTCAACCGCGACCTCGGCTTTACGGAGGCGGACCGCGTCGAGAATATCCGTCGCGCCGGAGAGGCCGCAAAACTCCTGGTGGATGCAGGCCTGATCGTGCTCTGCTCGTTCATTTCGCCGTACCGCTCCGAGCGGGATATGGTGCGCCGTCTGGTGTCCGACGGAGAGTTCATCGAGGTGTTCGTCGATACACCTATCGACGAATGTGCACGGCGCGATCCGAAGGGCCTCTACGCCAAGGCGAAAGCCGGTAAGATCAAGAACTTTACCGGCATCGACGCCCCGTATGAACCACCGGTAACCCCCGAAATACACCTGCAAACGATCGGTCATCAGCCCGAGCAATTGGCGGACCTGATCTTGAAGAAGCTGGCCGTGCGCGGAATCGTATAGGCGAAGAGTTGATACGGCGTCCAAGCGCCAAGTTCAGATCACGACATCGTTCGGATCTGGATGGGCTGCGACCATCCTGAGCTGCGGCTGCGCGAGCGCGGATCCCGGGCCGCTTGCGGAGATCACGATTCCGACCTTGATCTCCGCGTTGGCCGGGTATCCATGGAGAACGCATGCCGCGAGAAGACAAGCTCGCGCGAAACCGATCCTCATCTGCTGTTCCTCCGCCTTGATGCCTTCGCCGGTTGCATCCGGAAGAGCCATTTTAGAAAGGTCGGAGGTCTGTGTCTGTCTCTATCCCTAGGGACAGGGGACGCGGCCGAGCCAAGGGCTTGAGCAAGATGATCCGCGTATCCGCAGCAAGGGTGACAAGCTGAGCTTCGGCAATGTCAGACTCGGCTCGGCCTCGCAGCTCTGCGGCCTGATGCTCATGGACGCCACCGACACGAAGCTCCCGCAAATCTGCGAGAAGGGCGGCGGGCCTGCGCTGAACGACGTCATCGCTGGCCACATCGACGCCTATTGCGATCCCGCCACCAGGCCGACACCCGACATGCCGTCGAAGACGAGCAAGGCTACGCACCAGCAAGACGCGCGTCGCGACGCTGCCTGATGTGCCGATCTCGGCCGGGGCCGGCGTTCCCGCATTCGACGCGACGACCTGGTACGGCCTCTATGCGCTGCACGGTACGCCCAGGCCCATGTGTCGCAGAGCTGCGCATCAGCTCCCCAGCCAAGCCGGTTTCGTGAGCGATTTCAGGCGAAGCTTGAGCGCTGGCTGGGGCGGGAGGGATCGAACCTCCGAATGGCGGAATCAAAATCTGTTTGATTATCCAACGATTTCAAGACGCGCTTGAAAAAAATGGCCAAAACGGCCTCTAGCAACTCCAATAGCTTGGCGGTCGTTTCCAAATAAGGAGCAGCCTTCGCAGGGGGGATCGGCCCGAAAAACCTGAGGCAGCAGATTCTCCGTTTGTCGGAATGACCGTGAGTACGAGAGCAGTGGCGACAGATGCCACAATTGCCCGACATCCCAAACAGAGGGCGTGGCAAACCGGCGATTACCGCTTTGATTCGCGGACTAATCGACCTTATCGGGCTGGCCGCACGTTAATCTTTGCGAGCTCGCGACGCTCGTCGTCAGACAACTGCCAATCCTCGCATAGACCGCAAAGCTGCCAGAAGATGTCATACAACTTGCTTCGAGCGACCTTGACGATTTCGGTGTCGTCGAATTCGCAAGAGTTCAGGAAGATTGGCAAGGCAAAACTGGTCTGGTGGCTTTCGAATTGAAACGTCAAACGGATGTCCTCGCCGCGTTCGTTCGGCGAAATCATCTCGATGCGTGCGACCCTTATCTTGAATTTGCCCATTGTCTCACCTCGCTGGGTCGACTTTGATCGATCTTTCCGTGTGAAGTATCACTTACCACAGGCCCCCCAGACGTCGTGGTCTTCATGTCATCATGGTCGCCGCCTCGGCTTGATCTCGATCGAGCTCGGCACCGATGCAGCCGCGACCATCACCGGAATGCCAGCGAGGCTGAGCGCGATCTGCATCGCAAGCTCATCGGAGATGCTGAGCGGCGTGATGTGGCTGGACGCCGCGCTTTCGATCTCCACGGTCATCCGCCGCATCTAAGCGCTCGGCGTATCCCCCTCAAGGTCGACACGCGCATCATTCTCTGGACGCCATCGCATCGCTTCCTGAGCATCAGTTCGATCAGGCAGTCGAGCACCGTCCAATTGTCTCTTGCTCTCTCGCTCAACGAGCAGAAGAGCGGCCCCCGCCTCGGTGTCCGAAGCTAGGACGGCTGGACGCACGGCAAAGCTTATCCGCGCGCTTCTTTGGCAATCTTATTTATGCCTGGGGCTCGTTATTCAGCCTTCGATCCCCATATCCAAGTCTACCCTGGTCAACCATCGAGATTGGCGGGAGCGCGCGGAGACTTCCAACGAAAGGGCTCTGCACATGTTCAAATCTCAGCATCATCACGCAAGAGCAACCGCGTCAGGCGAACTCGTCAAGGGTTCGATTAGCGCTGAGGAAAGCCGCAAATTCAAGACTTGGCGGGCCGGCTTCGTCTTATTGACGGAGCAGAGGCGCAAGAATGAAGTCGGTCGCAACAAGCTGCCTTTAACAAAGGATGCGCCTGGCGATGAGAGATCGGGTGTTCCCGCTCTGTCGCGATGGGAGAACGAGGGAGGCTCAGTCCGCGACGAATGCCGATGTGAGCAAACGCGGAAAAACAGGAGGACTCATGATCTCGCTTACACAATTCAGCATCGACGACGGCCCCCATAGCATGGATGGGCTACGGCTTTTTGCCCGGGATGGAACTGAACGCGTCGAGGCGTTCGTAGGCCGCAAAGTGATGGACGTCTGGGCCGAATCCAGCGAACACCATGGCGGGCGGCAAAGTCTGTTCCGCGATCAATACAATGCGCTCGGTAAGCTGAACCTTGCGGCGGTCCAACGGATCGTGAGCGCGAAATACCAGCGGGGGGCCACGTTCAACCGACAACATCCTTTTGTCGAGGTTCTGTTCTCGGACATTGCGGAAAGCGGCGAGGTCTTGGATCTAGGTGAGCTCGTGCGCGAGGTTTTGCCGCCAACATTTCATAGGTTGACTTGATATCTGCTCCACGAGAATGCCGCGAAAAAACGTCGCCGGAGAACTCGATTGTGAGAGCCGGGTCCCTCAAGGAGGGTCGTACGACTATGGTTTCGATTCCCGCCCCAAAGGAGCGTCAGCCGCATTCAGCCTCTGCGATGGTTAGCCGACATGGTCGAGCGAAGAAGGGAAGCGGGAGACACCGATGTTCATTCGGACGCGAGATTCCCATTTTCGCTCCATGGTCAAGGCTGTCAGCTGGAGGATCACCGGTAGTATCGACACCTTCGTGCTAAGTTTCATCTTCACCGGTAGCGTCAGGGTTGCAGGTTCGATCGCCGGCGCTGAGGCCGTGACGAAAATGATCCTCTACTATCTGCACGAAAGAGCCTGGTCCGTCATTGGCTGGGACCAGCAAGGACAAACTGGCGACGGGTCCAGTTCGCCATGATCCGCTCCTTCGGGCTAGTATCACGCGTCCGGCCCGGCGCTCGGCTTGGCCGCGCGGCGGTCAGTCCTTCCGGTCTATCTCGGATTTGTCGCGCAGAACCGCGCTCAGAAGCGAGCTATGAACCTCGATCTTTCCATTGTAGCTGATGAAGCCGAGCTTGCGGAACTTGTTCATGAAGAAGCTAACCCGTGATCGGGTCGCACCGATCATTTCAGCCAGCGTTTCCTGGCTGATATTGACGCCAATGGGCTGCGAGCTGGCTTCCTTGCCGAAATTTGCCAGCAGAAGCAACAGGCGAGCCAAGCGCTTCTCGCTCGAATTGAAGAGTTGGTCGATCAGGTCTTCTTCAATCCGGCTATTGCGCGCGAGCAAATACGCCATGAACAATTGAGAGAACTTCGGCCTGCCTTCGAGCGCTGCAATCATCGCCGTCTTCGATATTCTCGTGATGACACAGGCCTCCATTGCCGTAGTCGTGGCAATACGCAATGGATGACCATTGAGGCAGCCCTCGCCAAAGAATTGTCCCGGCTCTAGAATCCCGACGACCGCTTCCTTGCCTTGGTCCGAAACGACCGTGAGCTTGATCTTTCCCTCTTGAATGTAGAATACCGCGTCCGCGACATCTCCCTGCGCGAACACGTTCTGACCTTTGCCAAATTTAGAAATCGATTTCCCGGCCCCCACCTTGGCAAGGAAGCCTCTGGGATCAAACAAGTCCTTCGCCGCTTTCACCAAGGCAGGACTCTCGTTCGCTGGACCATGAGCACACTGTCATACTAGCACAATTTGAAGGGGATGTTCACCTGTGGCCGCGTGGCGTGGCAAATTGGGAACTGAAATGACACGAGGAAGCGTTCGGCTCGACGTCGGCTTCAGGACTGTCTGTTCAGCTTTTGCAAGAGCCCTCATCGACTGCGCGAGATGCAGACATGTCGAGAGGCTGGCGCGTCGATGCGCGGATTTCCGCCGCGCGACTTGCCTGACTATCCACGCAGCTCCACAGCTTTGTTGCTACCAAGCGATTCTGCACAAGCCTTTGCAACCGCCGAGTTTGGCGCAGTGCTTCCCGGCATCGTGGCCCAACCGCCTTTTTCGACAAACTTGCTCTGGTCCCATGCATAGGTCGCCTTCTTCATTTCGACCAAGTTCGCCGAGGCATCAGCGGCTTGTCGGAATTTCTCGACGCAGATAGGCGTGAGAGCTGCGACGACAGCCGTCGCAGCGCGGTTCGTCGCGAGGGTCTCGGCGGACCCACCCGTCACCCAGCCGCCCCAACTGAACCCCACGATCGCCAGAGCAATTGCTCCGGCCACAGCTCCCCACAGTGCCGGCCGCACGGCAGCTTTTGTCTCCTTGGAGATTTCCATGATTTTCACCCTGACTTAGAGGTATGTTGAGCTTCACCCGTTAGGGAGGCTAGACACGTCGAGCGATCGGCGTCTGTACCAAATTGCTCACTCAATCGCGTACGGAACTCTCGGGACGGCCTGATGCACCGGTTCGTTGCAGTCTCGCGCCATCGCCCTGTGCCGTGCGGTCTGCGCCGCGATGCTCCTGAAAATGCAGGGCCATTGTGAGATTCTCTGACTTTCGCAGTTGAGCGTGGGCGGTGCCAATAATCGGGTTCGGTGTTCCTTTTTGAACAGACGCAGACGTCTCTCCTCGATTTATTCTGTGCATTGCCTGACTTGGAATATATTGCCGATCAGCCCGGCCCTTGTGGCCGGGCTTTTCGGGAGGCCGTTCGCTGTCGATGCCGAGAAAACAGCAGTCTCACCTCGGCGCCTCGGCAAGCGAGAAGAAGCTTCCTTGGAGGAGTTCGCCGGACTGCGGGGTACGCAGGCGGGTCTCTACCTACGTGCCGTTTCCGTTGAGCGGATAGTCGTTCCAGCTCTTCGAAATCGGTCCATGCTTTCCCGTGTCTGCCGTTCGGCCGTGAGCGGGTTGACTTAGAAATCCATACCACCCATCCCGCCGCCACCCGCGGGCCCGCCGCCGCCCGCGTTCCTCTTCGGCACCTCGGCCACCATGGCTTCAGTCGTGATCAATAGAGCCGCGACCGAGGCCGCGTTCTGGATTGCCACGCGGACCACCTTGGTCGGGTCGATGATGCCCTTGGCGACCAGGTTGCCGTACTCGCCGGTCTGCGAGTCGAAGCCGTAGGCGTATTGTTCCTTTTCCAGGATCTTGCCGACGATGACCGAGCCGTCTTCACCGGCGTTGATCGCGATCTGGCGAGCGGGAGCCGACAGCGCCTTGCGCACGATCTCGACGCCGGTCTTCTGGTCATCGTTCTTGGTGCGCAGCCCCTTGAGATGCTCGGAGGCGCGCAGCAAGGCGACGCCGCCGCCCGGGACGATGCCTTCCTCGACCGCCGCACGGGTCGCATGCATCGCGTCATCAACGCGATCCTTGCGCTCCTTCACCTCGACCTCGGTCGCGCCGCCGACGCGGATCACCGCGACGCCGCCAGCGAGCTTGGCGAGACGCTCCTGAAGCTTCTCACGGTCGTAGTCCGAGGTGGTCTCCTCGATCTGCGCCTTGATCTGGGCCACGCGCGCCTCGATGTCGGCCTTCTTGCCGGCGCCGTTGACGATCGTG